>ERZ1292633.748-Hain-H41-02um-R1-748-length-36726-cov-6_pt2 | contig 20050 bp, 17 predicted proteins | sample MGYA00564406_ERZ1292633 | MGnify/ENA primary metagenome ERZ1292633 (study PRJEB36523, sample SAMEA6512639) | groundwater metagenome | collected 2019-01-08 | study: AquaDiva: Metagenomics assemblies of 32 groundwater samples
TCCTCCTTCGGATAAATCGTCCGATATTTTTTGTTTGCCGGTTCGAGTGATACCTTGCCGTTTCTTTTATGAAAATATTTCATAGTCCAGCCACTGTCAATCTCAGCGATGATGATATCACCATCCTTCGGCGTCCGACCGCGCTCCACGAGGACGATATCCCCCGGCCTGATCCCCGCATCTATCATCGAATCACCGGAAACGGTCAGCATATAGGTGGCCTCTTTGTTGTGGATCAAAAATTCGTCGAGGCTCATAGTATCGGCCAGCTCCTCCTCGGCTGGGCTAGGGAAACCGGCCTCGACCGTACCGAGTAGCGGCAGCCCGGTCACACTGCTCGAGAGAAGATATTTGCCCTGACTATCTTTCTCGAGGAGGCCGGCCTCCACCCAACTCTGGAAATGTTTTGCGATGGCGTTGGTGGATTTGAGTCCGGTCAGACGGAGCATCTCGCGGAAACTGGGAAGATAGCCGCGCTTCCGGACAAAATTTAATAAATCGGAGAAATATTTTGGATAGGTCATAAGTATAAAAAATTCCAATAACCAAATCCCAATGACCAAATAAACTCCAAATCACAATTTCGAAAATTGGACATTGGTCATTGGAGTTTGGGATTTGGGGTTTTATTAATTGTAGTATAGTGAACATCCGTTCACCTGTAAAGTGGATAACTTTACTGTCATTCCAGACCACGATCTGGAATCCACAATTGGCCGTTTGGTGTTTGTGGATTCCCGCTTTCGCGGGAATGACAAATAGTGTCATACTACTGTTGCTTAAAATTTCCTCTATGATATACGAAAAAATTCTCCGTCCAATTCTTTTCCTCCTCACCGACCCAGAAAACATCCACCACTGGGTAGTGAAGGCGCTGAGAATAGTGAGTCTCCAAAAACCCATATATAATATACTCCATAAATTCCTCGCTTCGGACGATCCGCGCCTTATTACGAAACTCGGTAGCCTCGAGCTTGGCAGTCCTGTCGGTCTCGCCGCGGGCTTTGATCGCGAATTTGAGGCGCCGCTCGCATATGCTATGCTCGGCTTTAGTTTCGCGGAATTCGGCTCCGTATCATATGCGGCTCAGGGCGGCAACCCGCGCCCAAGACTCTGGCGTATTCCGAAAGATAAGGGCCTAATCGTCTTCTACGGGCTTGAGAACAAGGGCGCCGCGTACCTGGCAGACGCCATGTCAAAATTACCCTCTCATCCCATCCCCTACGGCGTGAGTATCACTCCGACCAACGGCACGACAGTAGAGAAAGCATCAGAAAATTATATTCAATCCCTGCTCGAGGTCCACAAATTTTGCGACTACATAACCCTAAATCTCGGCTGTCCGAGCGTTGCTTCCTGTAGTTCATTTTCACAAGTCTATTTTGTTGAAGAACTGATCGGCATTATTGCCAGCACCCTGAAGAAGCACCATATCAATAAAGATATTTTTCTCAAAATTGGCCCCGACTATAACCCGGAGGAACTCGCAACAATTGTCGCCACCTGCCTGGAGCACAATATCACCGGCATCATCGCCACCAACCTCATCAAATTCCGTGATGCCCTACCGTTCCGAAGCAGCGCTGTGGAGCTCAGCCATCCGGGCGGAATTTCCGGCCAGATGCTTCAGCGCCAGAGCGACGCGGTAATAAAACAAATCTACCAACAAAGCCAGGGCCGACTGAAAATAATCGGCGTCGGCGGAGTTTTCACGGCCGAGGACGCCTACCGCAAAATTAAGCTTGGAGCCTCTGCAATTCAAATCTTTACCGGCTTTATTTACGGCGGACCATTGATCGTCAGAAAAATTAATAACGGACTTACCAAACTTCTGGAGCGTGATGGCTTCAAAAATATTTCCGAAGCGGTCGGGCAAGATGCGCATCTTGCCGACAAGCCGATCGTGTGATAGAATCGTGCCAGTAATAAATCCAATCCACCTCTCACAACGGAGCGACCATGTCGTTTTATCCGATTCACGAGTCTGCGCTTCCACTCCCCGAAACATTGCGACCTCTTTTCGATGTTTGGCTGAGTGGCCAAACGATGATGCCGGAAGTAGTGCGATGGGGGCCTTACCATGAACTACAGCACACGCGTCGCCAAGACGATCTTCAGCACAGCTACTCGCTGGTCGTGTTCACGATGAACTTCATCGATCAGCTCGACCTTCATCTGTATCTGAAGCTTGAGCCGAAGCTCCTCCTGCGCGCCGTCACCTTCCATGATCATGGTGAGGCCGAACTAAAGCGAGACATCTTGCTCTCGAACAAGTCTGACGCCGAAGACCTGCGCGAATACCTAGCATTTGTGATCCGCTTTGGCGGTCTCAAGAGATTTGATCTCTATCACAAAGCGTTTCTTCTGCAGTTCGTCCCGAAGCGCCCCGCCAATTTCCCGCCTGAAGCACAGGCAATCATGGACCAGCTCGCGGAAGAGAAACGGTACGAGGTACTCTCGTTCCAAGCAATCGAGAACCTCGATTACCTCCTCTATGCGATCGAACAGCGCGTAACGATGGGCAATCGAGATTGCCTCGCGCAGGTGTTCATGAACACCAAACCCAAACTCGACGCTCTCTCGCAAGTACTACCAGGCCTAAAGCAGGAATTCTGGACCCCTGGGCTGATCACCTGGTGCGAAGAGATGGTGAAGGGTGGAAACACCGAGGTGCCAAAGTAACAAAAAAACAAAAAAGGAGCAGAAGTGGCCCCGCGCGATGCGGGGCTTTGTTTTTAAAAAAGTTATCCACTTTTTCTTCAAAAAATCATTTGACTTTATATTTGCATTTTGCATCGCATGAAACACTACCGGTAGTGTTTCAAATTTTTTTAAACTACTAAACTGTCAAAATATCCCTTGCCTGTGGATAACTATTTATGACCCTCGGCATTCTGCAGAGTTAAGCCATTATAAATTTCAAAAAATCTCCTTGACCATAACATTGTCTAGGACTACAATTAGCGATACAATTTATATAGGAACAATTTTTTCAAAAAATTTTATGCCGATTTACAAGATTCAAAAAAGAAACGGTGCCGTGATAGATTTTAACAAAGCAAAAATCGAAGATGCAATCCTAAAAGCGTTCGCTGTTGTCGGTAAACCAGACTCGGCGGCGGCCGCGGTGATTGCCGGCGACGTCATCGCTGAGCTTGAGAAAAATTTCCCTGAAACCATCCCGCATGTTGAGAATGTGCAGGACATGGTGGAAAAAAAATTGATAAATTACGACTACAGCGATGCCGCAAAGGCCTATATCCTCTACCGCGCCAAGCGGTCTGAGGTGCGCGATGAGAAAGACGTCGTCGTCGAGGTAGAAAAGACCATTTCTGAATACCTAAATCAGCTTGATTGGCGCGTTAATGCCAACTCCAACCAAGGTTACTCGCTGGGAGGCATGATTCTGAATACCGCCGGCAAAGTGACCGCCAATTACTGGCTCTCGCATGTCTATCCGAAGTATATCGGCGATGCCCACCGCAATGCCGACGTGCATATTCACGATCTCGACATGTTCTCCGGCTATTGCGCCGGCTGGAGTCTTCGCGCTCTGCTCGAAGAGGGCTTCAACGGCGTCCCCGGCAAGATCGAATCCGGCCCGCCGAAGCACCTCTCCTCCGCTGTCGCCCAAATGGTAAACTTTCTCGGCACCCTCCAGAACGAATGGGCCGGCGCTCAGGCATTCTCAAGCTTCGACACCTACCTTGCCCCGTTCGTAAAAAAATACGAACTCAAAACTCGCGAAGAAATGCAAAACAGCGGCATGAAATTCGATACCGAGGCGGCCAAAGAAGATTACGTCGCAAAACGTGTCTATGGCTACGTCTACCAGAACATGCAATCGTTCGTCTTCAATCTGAACATCCCGTCACGCTGGGGCACACAAACTCCATTTACCAATATTACGCTCGACTGGAACGTTCCTTCTGATCTGGCCGAGAAGCGACTGCTGCTCGGCGGCAAACCATTTGAATACACTTTCAAAGAATTACAAAAAGAAATGGACATCATCAACCGCGCCTTCATCGAAGTTATGACCAACGGCGACTCCAAAGGCAGGACCTTCACTTTCCCAATTCCGACCTATAACATTACCAAAGATTTTGATTGGAACGATCCCAAGAACCTGCCGCTTTTCGCGATGACTGCCAAATACGGCACCCCATATTTCCAAAATTTCATCAATTCTGACCTGAATCCAGGCGACGTACGCTCGATGTGTTGCCGTCTCCAGCTCGATCTGAAGGAGCTCCGAAAGCGCGGCGGCGGCCTGTTTGGCTCCGCTGAGATGACCGGCTCAATCGGCGTTGTAACAGTCGCGACTGCTCGTATCGGCGCGATGTACAAAGGCGACAAACAGAAATTCCTGGAACGCATTGATTACCTCATGGATCTCGCGAAGACCTCACTCGAAATCAAACGCAAGGAAATCCAAAAATGGATCGACAGCGGACTTTTCCCTTTTACCAAGCGCTATCTTGGCTATCTCAAGAACCATTTCTCCACCATCGGTGTAAACGGCGTTAACGAAGCCATACGCAATTTCACCGACGATCGCGAAAACATCACCACCGTCTGGGGGCAACAGTTCGCCGCCGAACTCCTCGACCATATGCGCGCTAAATTACAGGCTTATCAGGAAGAAACCAAAAATCTCTACAACCTCGAAGCTACTCCGGCTGAGGGCGCCACATATCGTTTCGCGAAGGAGGACCAGAAACGCTTCCCAAACATTCTGCAAGCCGGCACCCACGATGCTCCTTACTATACTAATTCATCTCAGGTACCAGTCGGCTATTCCGATGACATGTTCGAGGTACTGAAACTCCAGGATAATCTCCAGACCAAATACACCGGCGGCACCGTCCTCCACTGCTACATGACCGAGAGGGTAAGCTCCCCCGAAGTCTGCCGCACTCTGGTACGAAAAATTCTCACCAACTTTCGCCTGCCATACATCACCATCACACCGACTTTCTCGATCTGCCCGAAACACGGCTACCTCGCCGGCGAATATGACTGGTGCCCGAAGTGTGACAAAGAAATCGGCCTAACCGAGGCCCCGCGCTTTGATCACAATTGGCGCCAAAAACATTCCAGCCACTCCCCCGCCCGTTAAAGCTTTCACCTTTCACCTTTCACCTTTTACCTTTAACCTTCAAACATATGTCATCAGCCGCTGCCGCCTCCGAACTCCCACAACGCACCCGCTGCGAAGTTTGGACGCGCGTCATGGGCTATCATCGCCCAGTCTCACACTTCAACACCGGTAAAAAATCAGAACATGTTTCGCGAAAACATTTTACCGAGACGATGGTCGCGAATCATGAATTCAACGAACAATATAAACTATGCTCCTAAGCGGCCTACAGCCGTTTACCGTACTTGATTATCCGGAGAAAGTCAGCTGTATCGTTTTTACTCCGGGTTGCAACTTCAGGTGCGGATACTGCCACAATCCAGAGTTCGTCCTTCCGGAAAAAATTGCGGCGCTTCGTTCTAGCTTTATCGCGGAAGAGGCGTTTTTTAACTTTCTTGATCAGCGTGGCAAACTCCTAGACGGCGTAGTAATCACCGGCGGCGAACCGACCCTCATGCCGGACCTCGAAGAATTTATCAAAAAAATTAAATCGCGCGGCCTGCTGGTGAAGCTCGACAGCAACGGCAACCGCCCGGGAGTGCTACGCCGTTTGATTGATAATAAATTGCTTGACTACATCGCGATGGATGTGAAAACTTCCTTGCCGAGATACCAGAGCCTCGTAGGCAAGCTTGCTTCAGAGAGCCAACTGTTGGAAAGCATGAAACTAATCCACGAAAGCGGTCTACCTTATGAATTTCGCACGACGCTGGTTCGGCAAATCCACACTCCAAATGTAATCGATGAAATGTGCAATTTACTAAAAGGTAAGAAAAGGCTATACTTACAGGGCTTCCGCTGTGAGACCACGCTTTCACCAACCTTTGCCGGTTATACGGGATTTAATACCGAAGAAACTAACCAAATTGCCGAGAAATTTAGAGAATTTGTGGAGGAAGTTTTCGTAAGATAAAATTATTTTTAACTTAAATAGTATGGTTCGAGAACAATGGTATTGGGCGATGCTTCGCCTCACGCTAGGACTAATGTTCCTCTGGGCATTTTTCGACAAGCTCCTCGGCTGGGGCTTTGCCACCACTCCAGAAAAAGCCTGGCTAAACGGCGGCTCACCGACGATGGGATTTCTCAAATTTGGCGTCACCGGTCCCTTAGCAAGCTTCTACCACAGCTTAGCCGGCAGCCCTCTCGTTGATTGGCTCTTTATGATGGGGCTACTTGGTATTGGTCTGGCGCTAACGCTCGGAGTAGCGATCAAGTTCGCCAGCTGGTGCGGCCTTGTCATGGTGATGCTCATGTACTCAGCCCTAATCCCCCCAAAAAACCATCCTTTCCTTGATGAGCACATTCTTGAAGCCGTTAGCTTCCTCGGCCTCATCGTCACCAGCGCGGCTCCCGGAGAAAAGCTTGGGCTTGGTAAATGGTGGAAACAGCTCGGATTGGTACAAAAATTTCATTGGCTACAATAAAATGGATCTCCTAGCTTTTACCGGCAAAATACTTTTGTCTACGCTGCTTGGCTCATCGCTTGGCTGGCAGAGGCATCATATGGGCAAGGCGGCCGGCTCGCGAACCTATGCTTTGGTCTGCTTCGGCGCCACCTTATTTACCATGATGTCTATGGCCGTACCAAACGGCGACCAGGGACGCATCGCCGCGCAGATTGTCGCCGGTATCGGCTTCATCGGCGCCGGCACTATCCTCCATAAGCAGGACGGCATCGAGGGACTCACCACTGCCGCCGGCCTTTGGGCCACCTCCGCGATTGGCATGGCCATCGGTTTTGATTGGTATCTGCAGGCAATAGTCGGCACCGCGCTCATGTTCATTGTACTCGCCATAAAAGACGTACAAAATAAACTTCACTAAATTTAAGCTGAAAACAATCGATAATCTTGACTTTTCCGGTTTTTTTTTGTAAAATATTAGCCACGTCAGGGTAGCTCAGTTGGTTAGAGCGTAGCATTCATAACGCTAAGGTCGCGGGTTCGATTCCCGCCCTTGACACGACGCATGAAAATCCCAATTACCAAAACCCAATGACCAATTTGTGATTTGAGACATTGGGATTTGATTGTTCATTGGACATTGGGATTTGGAATTTTATATGCTTATTCTCGGCATCGAATCATCCTGCGACGACACTTCTGTGGCCCTGGTCGAATGTTCAGACGAGGGTCATTTTGTTATTGCAGAGAAGACTGCCTCGCAAATCGACGTCCATGTTAAATACGGCGGCGTGGTGCCGGAGATAGCTGGTCGCATGCATGCTGAGAAAATTGTGCCACTGATTGAGGAAGTGTTAAAGCATGAGAACACAAGAACAAAAGAACATAAGAACATTCCAGATGCGATTGCCGTGACAACCGGCCCCGGCCTTATAACCGGTCTAATCGTCGGGACAGAGGCGGCTCGCACTCTTTCATTTATAAAAAATATTCCTCTCGTCTCGGTCAACCACATAGCCGGCCATATCCACTCAGTGGAATTAAGTGAAAACCAAATAATCAGAGACTTCCCCGCCCTTATTCTGGTAGTTAGTGGCGGACATACGGAGTTGGTGCTAACGAAAGATCACGGCGATTATGAAATACTTGGTAAAACAAAAGACGACGCCGCCGGCGAATGTTTCGATAAAGTTGCGAAGCTACTCGGGCTCCCCTATCCTGGCGGACCACAAATTTCGAAACTGGCTGAAACCGGAAATTCGAAAGCAATTAATTTCCCGCGTCCGATGTTGGATCAAGAAAATTTGGACTTCAGCTTCGCGGGACTTAAAACATCAGCGCTGTATTGGCTGCGCGACCACACAAACGGAACTTTCAACTTTAACCTTTCAACTTTAACCTCCAATGACTTCTGCGCCAGCATCGAACAGGCAATCGTCGATGTCCTTGTCGTTAAAACCTTGCGCGCCGCCGAAACATATAAACCAAAAACAATTATTCTTTGCGGTGGCGTCGCGGCCAACCAGAAACTCCGTGAGACTTTGCGAAAGGAAATCACATCACTAATTCCTAATTCCTTATTCTTAATTCCCTCACTCAAATACTGCATGGACAACGCCGCGATGATTGCGGTGGCCGGATATTACCACGCAAAAAAAGGCCAGTACACTGACTGGCGCAAGCTTTCCGTTAATCCAAACCTGGAGGTTGCCTAGCCTAATAATTTTTTTATTCCTTCGATAATTTTCCCTGCCCCGTTTACCTTAAACGAGGTTCTTATTTTTTTACCGTCGACACTCAAATAAACCTGCTTTGTTCCGGGATTATTTCGCAAGAGTTCCTTGATCGCATCTGCTTTGCTTTTCAAAACTTCAGAGGAAACGGTGATTTCGAAAATATCTTCCGGCTGTTCGCTAGACCTCACCCTGCCCTCTCCTTGGAGGAGAGGGTTGGCTGCCGATTGATTTGCGGGGCCGATGCCGGCCATCTGGCTTTTTAATTGTTTTAGATTCTCATCAGTCAAATCATACGCCCGCTCGACGAATAATTTATCATCACCCTCTTCGTCACCGGAACGCCCCACCACACAGACCATCCTGCCCTCTACCCAGACATCCTTGGTCGTTTCGTAAGTTTTCGGGAATACCAGAAGCTCAAGACTTCCAGTCACGTCCTGAATCGTCACGAACATCATTGATTTTCCGGCGCGAGTTATTTTTTTCTTCATCCCTTCGATAACTCCGCCTACCACTACCCATTGCTTCCGGCCGACGCCAGGCAAATCATTAACTTTAGTAAGCACATTTTCAAGTTCTTTCTGATATATAGCAAACGGATGAGACGAAACATAAAGCCCAAGCAATTCCTTCTCCCAATGTAATTTATCCTCGGCGGTGGCATTCAGCGCCGGCTCCAAACGAAGCCGTGAAGCGACGTCGATCGAACTGCCGCTAAATAACGAATTTTGATTCTTTGAAGTAATATTTTTCGCTTGATGCTCCTTCACATATGATAAAATATTCTCGCTATTCCCCATGAGGACTCCGCGATCAAAACCAAACTCATCAAGCGCGCCGCACTTGATCAAACTCTCAAGCGATTTCTTGTTCAAATCTTTATCATGAACACGGTCAAGCAAATTTGAAAGGCTAACATATTTACCATGTTCCTTGCGTTCGCGATAAATTACTTCCGCGATGTGCTCGCCGAGATTTTTTATGCCATTGAGTCCGAAGCGAATATGCGCCCCGCCCTCCGACTGTATCATCGCGAAATTTTTGAAACTTTCATTGATCGCCGGCGGCAATACCTTTATCCCCATTCGCTCGCACTCGTGAATGATCGCCGGAGCTTTGTCGATGTCTCCGCTCTCCGAAATGAGGACGGCCGTCATGTATTGAACTGGGAAATTAGCTTTTAGGTAGGCAGTCTGGTATGCAACGACGCCATAGCTAGCGGCATGCGCTTTATTAAAACCATACGCCGCGAACGGCTCGATGAGTTCCCATAGTCGATGGATTTTTACATCAGGCAGCTTCCCAAATTCGCGGCAGCCCTTGAAAAATTTCTCCTTCTGCTTCGCCATCTCCTCCGGAATTTTCTTACCCATCGCTTTACGAAATTTATCGGCCTCCTCCCAGTTGTATCCGGCTAGATTGATAGCGGTGAGCAGAACATCATCCTGATAAACAATCAGGCCAAGCGACTGATCGAGATAATCCTTCATCCGCGGATCAAGATACTCAATCAGATCTGGGTTGTTCTTGCGGCGGATATAATCCGGGATCGACTCCATCGGGCCGGGGCGAAACAGTGCCACCATCGCCATGATATCGAGAATGCTTGACGGACGAAGTTCCTTCAGATATCTTGTCATGCCAGAGCTCGAAAGCTGGAACACGCCGGCCGTCTCACCACGCGCCAACATCTCATAGGTTTTCTTGTCGTCCCACGGCTGCAGATTATAAATATCCACCTTCTGGCCGGTAGTCTTCTCTACGATTTCCATCGCGTGAGCCAGGATTGATAAATTCTTGAGGCCAAGGAAATCCATCTTCAGAAGGCCGGCGGACTCGACATCATGGAATTCATATTGAGTGACGATATGCTCTCCGCCCGATTCCCGCTGCAGAGGCGTGAAGTCGGTCAAAGGCGTGGGCGAGATTACCACCCCGGCGGCATGGATAGAGGTATGTCGCGCACAACCTTCGATCTTCTGAGCAAGATCAAGCAGGCGGTTCACCTGATTATTTTTTTCGTAAAGTTCCTTCAGCTCCGGCACCAGATTCATAGCCTTCGCGATCGTCATCTGAAATCCCTGCGCGCCAAATGGTATCAACTTCGAGACCTGATCACAAAAAGAATAACTGTAACCCAATGCCCGACCAACGTCTCGAATACTGCCACGCGCCGCCATCGTGCCGAACGTCACGATCTGCGCAACTTTGTCGGCGCCATATTTCCTCGTAACATAGGCGATCATCTCGTCGCGTCGATCATCGGCAAAGTCGGCATCAACGTCAGGCGGACTCGGACGAAATGGATTGAGGAAACGCTCGAATGGTAATTTGAAAAATAACGGATTGACATTCACAATCCCCATCGCATATGAGACGAGGGATCCGGCCGCCGAGCCGCGGGTTGTCTCGATTATCCCATGAGTGCGGGCATAGTCGACGTAATCGGCGACGACCAGGAAGTACGGCGAATAGCCCTTGCCGGTGATAATATCAAGCTCATATTCAACTCGCTTCTTTACATCATCATTCATCTCCAGCAAATTCGGCAGCTTCTCATAGACTTGCTCACGCAGATATACGTCGGCAGTTTTCCCATCGGGGATTTGAACCATCGGAAAATGCCATTTGTTCAACTCCAATTTTAGGTCAACCTGATCGGCAATCTTCAAAGTATTCGCGATCGCCTCCGGACAGTGCTTGAATCGACCGGCGATCTCCTTCGCGGACGCGAAGGAATAATCAACACCCTGCATCGAGGAGCGATTGGGTTCATCGATTGTCTTGCCGTCCCGTATGCAGGTCAGGATGTCCTGCGCCTCCGCGTCATCATTCTTCAGATAATGAGCGTCACGCGTGACCACGAGCGGGATATTATTTTCCTTTCCAAGTTTAATCAGCTGAGAATTGACCTCCATCTGCCCCTCGAGCGCCGGCAGATCATTAAGTTCCAAATAAAAATTTTCTTTCCCAAAAATTTCCTGCATTTCGAGAGCAACTTTGGCGGCTTTTTCTCCGCCAGAGGCTGGTCCGCCTTGGGCGGAAATTACTCCTTTTAGTATCGTCGGTATCTCGCCTTCGATACAACCCGAAAGCGCGATCAATCCTTTATGAAATTCTCTAAGGCGCGCCCGATCCACCAGTGGTCTGCCGTTTCTCATGCCATCGAGGTTCGAATAGGTAACAAGCTTCATCAGATTACGATAGCCGGTATAATTTTTTACGAGTAGAACGAGATGATGCTGCTTGTGCTCGGCAATATTCTTGTCATCCAGACTGTACGGCGTGGTGTATACTTCCACTCCGATGATCGGCTTTATCCCGGCCGCATGACAAGCCTCATAAAATTCAATCGCGGCGTAAAGATTGCCGTGATCGGTGAGCGCAAGTGCCGAAAATTTCCCGGCTTTTGCTGCCTTTACCAATTCATCAATCTTGGGCAAACCATCGAGAAGTGAATAGTGCGAGTGAACGTGTAAGTGGACGAAATCGGACATAAATTAGGTTAAAAAAACTCGCCTCCTCTATAATTGATAACTGGGCGAGTTCTTGAAATTTATTTTTTCAGCTTATGTGCAGCCTTCTTCATCTTCGCCGCAGTCGCCTCGACCGCCTTCTCCACCGCATCCTTCGCTACATCATCAAATTTCTCTTCACCATCATCAATCCATTGTTTGGCTTTTTTTATAGCCGCCTTTTTTACAAACTCCGAGACTCCGCCACTGGCGAGGGTCATCAGGCCGGAAATATGCTCCACTTTGCCCCTGATATAATTGATAGTTTCCATCAAAACCTGAAGACGACTACGAAACTCCTCCACAATCTGATTAGCGTTCCTTAAGAGGCGCATCACATAGTAAAATGTCCAGCAGAGGAAAACCGTTATCCACACGATGCAGAACGAGATTACCAGATATAATAAATCTTTGGTTTGTAACATATCTCTCCTTTAGATAAATTAGCAAAAAATATTACGCCACCTGTAGCTTTCGCATCTTTTTTTCTAATTCTTTTACCCTAGGTTTTAATTCTAGCACATCTTTTGAAACCGCATCAACATCCTCGGAAGTTCTCTTGTCTATCTTAGTCAGCGTAGCCTGAACCTCGCTAATTTCCGCTCTCACCATTCGAAATTCGCCCGTCATTTCAACCTGTAGCGCTTCAACATCGTCCTTCGTGGCCATAACCTCCTTCATGGCTGCAATGTCATCTTTTACGGATGATAGATCGCCTTTTACGGATGATAGGTCATCTTGCAACACCGCCAAGTCATCCTTCGTTGCTATGTCTTCCTTCATCGCCGCGATATCGTCCTTTACAGCCGTCACGTCATCCTTCGTGGCCATCTTTTCCTTCAAAAATTCCATCAACTCATTGTTTGTAATTTCTTTTGGCATATTACTATTATGTAAATCTATTATACCACAAATACTACCTAAACTCCACACCCCATTTATCCACGAGGCTTTTCTTGATTTTTTCCATCACCCCGATAATCTCCTCCGCCGTAAGCGTATGCCCCTCATGATAGAAGGTTAAGCGGTAGGCAACGCTCTTTTTCCCAGGCAAAAGGTTCGCTCCTTCATAAACATCAAACAGCTCGACTCCTCTCAACAAACCACTTTGCTCAGTTATAAAAGCGACAATCCCGGCGTTCGCAACATCCTTCCCCGCCACAAACGCGAGATCGCGTTCCACGGTCGGAAATTGCGGCAATGGCTCAAACTTTTTTCCTCTCGCCGGCAGGGCGGATAGCTTATCCAGGTTTAAGCCGACCGCTGCCACCGCGCAATCCAGATTAAAATTCTTCAGTGTCCTTGGATGCAACTCAAATACCGAGCCGACATATTCCCCGCCAACCATAATATCGCCGGAACGCGACGGATGAAGCCAGGGCGCTATTTTTTTCGGCGCCACTAATTTAAATTCCAAATTTAGCTCCCGGAAGATCGCTTCCGCGGCGGCGCGCGCCTCGTCAAAAAGATTTTTTTTCTTACTGGCGAATACCGCCGTCAGCCAATTTACCTCGCGCGGAAGAAGTTCGTCTTTATTATTTCTGGCGCGAAGGCCGGAAGACTCAGGTAGAAATTTCTTGCCAACCTCAAACAGCTTAAGGTCTGAATAATTATTAATATTATTTTTTATATTTTCAAGTAAATTACTCAGAAGATGCCTTCGAAGAAACGGCTGGCCTTTGGAAATAGGATTATCAAGCTCCAGATATTTCGATATATCATCACCGAGATTCGCGACACTCTCGGGACTGACGAATGAATAATTATAAACCTCGGTGCAGGCAATTTCCCTGACCAGTGTATCGCTGAGCCGCTTCTGAATTTCCAGAAGTTTATTCTCGAGCGGCGGTAAGATCGAGAAGCCCGGCAGGCTCCCTGGAATATTTTGGTAGCCGTAAATTCGGAGCACTTCCTCCACTAATGCTTCCGGGCAATCGATGTCACGTACTCGCCAGCTCGGCGCGGTAATTACAAATAAATTCTTGTCTAATTTAACTGAAAAGCCAAGTCGTTCCAGGATATCGACGATAGTTTTCTTTTGAATTTTTACGCCAATCTGGCGCGAAAAAAATTCCGCTTCAACTTCAAATATACGACTCTGCCCCACTACCGCTACGACATCGGCAATTTTCGTTGTGACCTTGGCTTCAGGCGAAACTTCGAGCAGAAGCTCGACCGCCCTCTCCAGCGCAACTTTGCACAGACCAGGATCAAGCCCCTTCTCAAATCGCGCCGAAGCGTCGGTGCGTAGACCAAGCAGGCCGGAAGCCTTCCGAATCGAAGCCGGATTAAAATTGGCCGCTTCGAAAACTACGGTGGACGTGCTGATCCGAACACCGCTGTCGAGCCCGCCCATCACGCCGGCGATCGCGACCGGCCGGTCGCCCGAAGTGATGACAAGCGTGCCCTCCGGCAAGCTGCGTTCCTTCTCGTCCAGCGAAATGAACTTCTCGCCGGACACCGAGCTCCGTACGCCGACAGAATATTTACCTTCCTGCTCCAGAACCTTACCGTCGAAGGCATGAAGCGGCTGGCCCAGCTCAAGCATTACATAATTCGTAATATCAACCACCGAATTTATCGGACGAAGGCCGACAGCGGACAATCTCTGCTGCATCCAAGCCGGTGAATGCCCGATAGATACATTGCCCACGGCGACCGCCATATATCGGGCGCAAAGTTCAGGATTTTCAACCTCAACCTTGATCCCCTCTTTGCCGGGTTTGATCGGCTTAACTTTATAGGCATCAACCTTGCGATTGGTCAGAGCCGCCACTTCCCGCGCCATACCATAATGTCCCCAGAGATCGGGACGATTGGATAGCGATTTATTATCAATTTCAAAAATCGCATCATTCAATTTCAGAGCTTCGGAGAGTGGCAGGCCCGGTTTCCTCTCCTTCAAGGAGAGGACAGTGGTGAGGTCCAGCACTTCCTTCTCATCCTTCTTCGGAAACATCGCGCCTAGTCCGATCTCATCCGCGCCACAGATCATCCCGCTGGATTCAACGCCGCGAATAGTGGCTCTCTCCAAAGTTACCAATTCACCTTCGCCGTGCCACTTCACCCTCGCGCCAATCTTGGCCACCGCTACCAGCATACCCTCGACGACATTGCTGCCGCCGCAAACTATCGTCGCCCTTTCGCCTCCAATATCGACCTCACAAACCTTCAATTTATCGGCGCCCGGGTGTTTGTCGCACTTCAGAATTTTTCCAACTACAATATTCTCAAGCTGAGCGCCCAAACTCTCGACACCCTCGACTTCGACGGTACTTAACTTTAATTTTTCCGCAATTTCTTCCGGCTTCATCGAATCAGGAAGTTTAACGAAATCGCGGAGCCACTGATAAGAAATCAACATACTAAAACTGTTCTAAAAATTTCATATTCCCACTCTCGAGCAGGCGCACATCATCGATGCCGTACTTCAACATCACAAGGCGCGTGAGACCGAAGCCGAACGCGAATCCGGTGTATTTCTTGGAATCAATACCACCCTCGAGCAAGACACTGGGGTGTACCATGCCGGCGCCAAAAATTTCTAACCAACCGGAATTTTTACAAAGTCGGCAGCCCTTTCCGCCGCAATTGAAACAAGTAACCTCGCCATTCACACCCGGCTCGACGAATGGGTAATATTTTGGACGCAGGCGAACCTCGGTCTTCTCTCCATAGAGGTGCCTCGCGACAATTTCGAGTACGCCTTTCAGGGGGCTAAAATTTATCCTCTCATCTACTACCAATCCTTCGAACTGATAAAAAGTGTGTTCATGGCGTACATCAGTCGCTTCGTTGCGATAACATTTCCCCGGGATCACCACGCGTAATGGCGCGCCGTATTTCTGCATCGCCCGGATCTGCATCGGCGACGTATGCGTCCTCATCACCAATCGGCTTGGGGTTTGGTCATTGGGATTTGGGTTTTTCACATAAAATGTATCCTGGAGATCGCGAGCCGGGTGAGTCTCCGGAATGTTCAAAGCGGTAAAATTATAATAATCGCTCTCAATCTCCGGACCATCGAGCACCGCGAACCCCATCGAAGTAAACAGGTTCTCGAGATCGCGTTGGACCAGGGTATTCGGATGGAAATGACCGAACTTCTTCAGCGGCAAAGATGGCGCGGTCAGATCTACCTTCTCGGCCTCTGCAATCTGATCCCAGGCAGCGCTCTCAAAGCCGACGCGCTTCTGACCAATCGCCTCCGTTAATTTGTTTTTGAGTTCATTCAGGCGCGCTCCGGCCGCTTTCTTTTCCTCGGCGGTAAGTTCGCTGATGCCTTTCATAAGCGAAGTAAATTCGCCTTGTTTGCGACCAAGCAATTTGTTCTCCACGCCCTCCAGCTCAGACTTGTCCTTCGCCCCGGCGATAGCTCCGAGCGCGTCAGATTCAAACTTTTGAATATCAGACGGCATATTAAAATCTAAAAAAATTATTCCACCAAAGTGTGAACGCGCCACCGTAGGATCCGATGTCCTTCACGGTCACCAACACAATTAAAAATAATAATAAAACGAAGCCCACGGTGTGTATAATCTGCTCAATCCGCGGAGCGATCGACTTGCGAAAAATTCCTCCCCACAGCACGAAAAATAATCTGCCGCCGTCGAGCGCCGGTATCGGGAGGATGTTTACCGCGGCAAGATTGAGTGACAATAGCGCGGTAAGTTGAAGGAGATAGACGAAGCCAAGTCGCGCCGCCTCACCGGTGAGGACCGCCACCCCGACCGGCCCGGCGACCGCCCCATCCATGTTGGCGCCTGAAAATAATCCGCGAAGCAACGACCAGAGTCCGACAAAAATCATCACCAAATATTTACCGGCATTGACCGTCCCCTCGTAAATCGCCCGATACCATGGATACTGAATTTTACCCTCCGGTAATATCGCCACGCCGATCCCATACTTATCATTTTCAAGCGGCGCCGGCTGAATATTTTTCAGAATAATTTTGCCTTCGCGCTCGATCGTAAACATGATTTGTTCGGCACGATGAGAGTTCAGGTAGCTTTGGAATTGCGACACCGAAGCATGTTCGATGGCGTCAATTTTGATAATTTTATCCCCGACCAGAAGCCCGGCCAAAGCGGCCGGCTTATCGGGTAAAATATCTGCAATCAGAAGATTACTATTGGGGCCAGCTTCGTCTCCGAAGGACGGGATGCCGATCATATACCCGACCGAGAGCAGCGCGGCGGCCAAGACAAAATTTAAAGCAACGCCGGCAATGAGTACGGCAGCCTTTTGCCAGATTTTCTTCGAGCTGAAACTGTCGACGTCGTGGGCGGTTTCATCTTCGGAATTTTCTCCCTTAATCTTCACGAATCCACCAAGCGGAATCAGATTAATTGAATAAATAGTACTGGTATGTTCGTGCTCCAGAGTTTGCTCCAGCTGTCTTTTGCTCCAAATAATTTCCCACCGACTCTTCCCGCCAAATCGTAGCCGTCGAATCCCGATTAATCTGGGCGGAAATCCGAAACCAAACTCCTCAACCTTGATTCCACAAGATCTAGCCACAATAAAATGACCGAATTCATGTGACAAAACAAGAACGGCGAGAACCGCAATAAATATAATCAGCGTAAACATACCGTAAGCATAGCCTAAATCTTGTAAAAAACCTTTAACCATTATATACTACCAGCGAAATAATGTGAAGTGTTAAATATTAAGTAAAATCTATGAGTCCAACTCTCATCGTCATAGCAGTCCTCGCCGCCGTCCTCCTCTGGATCGTCGGCATGTACAACAGCCTGATCCAAAGTAAAAATCGTGTCGCCGAAGCCGCGAGCGATATCGATGTCCAATTGAAACGACGCTATGACCTCATCCCAAATTTGGTGGAAACGGTGAAGGGATACCTGACTCACGAACGCGGAACTCTCGTACAATTAACCGAGGCCCGAACAGCCGCGATGAGTGCGCATGATAACAAGAACGCCAGCCTGAAAGACAAGGAGGCGGCCGAAAATCAGCTCTCAAGTACGCTGAAAACACTATTCGCAGTGAGTGAGAACTACCCGGAGCTGAAAGCCAGCCAGAATTTCCTGCAACTTCAAGATGAGATTTCCGATACCGAAAATAAAATCCAAGCCAGCCGAAGATTCTACAATGGCAATGTCCGTGACTTCAATACTAAAATTCAAATTTTTCCTACTAACATTTTCGCGAACGCTCTAAAATTCACCGCTTTCGAATTCTTCGCGGCTGCGGAAAATGAGAAGGAGAATGTGAAGGTTAAATTTTAATTGACCGACAAACGACAGGACCTCATCCTAGCCTTCTCCTTGAAGGAGAAGGAAGCGTTGTTTCCCCTCTCCTCATAAGGAGAGGCGGGGTGAGGTCTAGGTCGCCAATTATTATTATGTACTCTGAAATCGCTTCCAACAAACGCCGATCAATCATCCTGATGATGGTTTTTATCGCCGTCATTATCGGTCTCGGCTACGTCTTCAGCCGGGCGCAGGGCGACACATCCTACGCCGGCGTCTGGTTCGCGATTCTTTTTTCTCTGTTCAGCACCTCGATCTCCTACTTTCATGGTGACAAGATCGCTCTCTGGACCAGCGGCGCGCGGCCGATAACTTCGGAAGAAAATAAATATGTTTATCGCCTGGTAGAAAATCTCTGTATCTCAACCGGGATGCCCGTACCAAAAATTTATCTAATCGACGATCCGGCCATCAACGCCTTCGCGACCGGCCGAAAACCCGAACTCGCCTCGATCGCCATCACGACCGGTGCTATTCAAAAATTAAAAAACGAAGAGCTAGAGGGAGTCATCAGCCACGAACTTTCGCACGTGAAAAATTATGACATCAGATTTATGATGCTGGTCGCCGTCCTAGTTGGCGCGATCTCTATCATGGCGCAAATTTTCCTCAGAAGCCAGCTAATGTTTGGCGGCCGACATCGCGACCGCGAGGGTGGTGGACAACTTGGGGCCATTTTCATGGTCGTCGGCGTCGTACTCGCCATCCTCTCCCCTATCATCGCCGAACTGGTGAAGCTCGCGATCTCCCGCCGGCGCGAATTCCTCGCTGACGCCACCGGCTCACTCGCCACCCGCTTCCCCGAAGGCCTGGCCAACGCCCTGGAAAAAATAAAAGCGGAAAATCTTCCGCTCCAGCGCGCTTCGTCCGCCACCGCGCCTTTATTTTTCGCCAATCCTTTCCGCTCAAATTCTTTCTTCAATCTTTTCTCCACCCACCCACCGATCGATGAACGCATCAAACGGCTGAGGGAGATGGGGATGTAAACTAACGGCCAGCGTTTTCAGTTCTCGCTTTCCTTTCTTCATTTTCTGCTTCAATTAAAGCTATAGAAAGTCTGCTACTTTCCTTCGACAGCATTGCACTTTCCTCCATCATTTTGTTAATAGCATCAACCATAGCGCTCTCATCTGCGCGGCTATAATCCGTACTGCCAATATTTTCATAAATTTGACGTTTCGCAGCTAAATCCCTTTTTAGTCGTTCGCTTTCAAATAACACACTACTATACTTTTTCGCTACTTCATCAATGCGGTCATTCAATTGTTCAATACTCATCCCTGCTATTCCTGGTCCTTCTAACCCAACTTTTCCAGCGACTTCAACACCGCCCTCATTTGTAGGCTCTGGATGCCAATCTTTGGCAGCGTCTGGAATTCCTTTTTCATTATCTCCCGACATATAATTTATATATAATGAATTATTGCATATTGCATTTATATTACCCCCCCCCCGACGCTTGTTGTCAAATTTGTGTACTAGTCAATTTCTCTTCCTCCTATTAGGGGGAAGGCGAGCCTGCTTGCCGGTAGGCAGGGATGGGGGTATTCACACGAACCCTTAACGCCGAGATACCCCTCTCCTGCCCCTCCCCTAATAGGGGAGGGAGAGAAAAAATGACCACTCCTCCGCCTTACCACAGCGAACCTTGACCATCAAAAAAAATCTTGCTAATATTCCAATATAATTATCCTTAATACTGCTTATGCAACAATTCACCGCAGTCTACCAGAAGCGCGGAAAATGGTTTGTGGGTTATGTTGAAGAAGTGAGTGGTGTAAATTCACAAGGCCGGACGATGCGTGAAGTTCGCGATAACCTACAGGAGGCGCTTGGGCTTGTGATTGACGTAAACCGGACCATGCTAGCGCGCGAGGTGCGCGGCCGAGTCATTCGTGAACCTCTCAAATTATTATCAGCATGAAACGCAAAGATTTAATCAAATATCTTTTGCGGCAGGGTTGTATTTTTA
>ERZ1292633.2223-Hain-H41-02um-R1-2223-length-20046-cov-7_pt1 | contig 20046 bp, 19 predicted proteins | sample MGYA00564406_ERZ1292633 | MGnify/ENA primary metagenome ERZ1292633 (study PRJEB36523, sample SAMEA6512639) | groundwater metagenome | collected 2019-01-08 | study: AquaDiva: Metagenomics assemblies of 32 groundwater samples
TTTTTTTTTTTTTTAAAAAAAAATAAATCCCCCCCCCCCCCCCAACTTTTTACGACGGATGAGCTTGAGGGAGCGCATCAATGGATTTTTAAAATACGTAAAAAATATTCTGAGAACTCTGATATCTGGGATTTATGTCGTAACTGGGACAAAATTAAACACACTTTGCTTGATCAATTGAATGATGGTACTTACATCTTCAGTCCGTTAGAGCGCTATGAAATGGATGATGGTGCTATCATTTCTCTTTGGGCTTCCCAAGACATGATCGCTTTAAAACTCATAACGCAGACATTAGGCGACATGATGGAAAATTATATCCTCATTCTTGTTATCACGTCAAAGATCATGGTGGACTTAAAAAAGCCGTACAACAGACTTCTGCTGTTTTGCCAGAATATCAATTTGTTTTTCGTAGTGATATCAAAGGCTACTATGAATCTATTAATTTCGACAGCTTAATGGAGATTATCAAATCTTACGTTAAGCACCCCATTCTTTTACAACTTGTCGAAAAAGCTTGTCTGAGAACAGAAACACGTGGAGGAATTTTTTATGACTATCACGACTCTGGCGTTCCCAAGGGATCACCTTTGTCTCCTTTGCTTGGGGCTATCTCCTTAATGCCGTTGGATCAAGCCATGGGTCAAATGAAAGATGTTTTTTACGCCCGTTTTATGGATGATTGGGTTGTTTTTACCAAAAGCAAAACAGCCTTACGAAAAGTTATTAAACGAACTCACAAAGTATTGCAGACAATAAAATTTAAGCTTCATCCTATGAAAACATACATCGGAAAAATCAGTCATGGTTTTAACTTTTTAGGTTATTACATGGATGATCAAAAAATATTACCAAGCCAAGAAACTATCAGGCGTTTTCACGAACGTGCTTCTGCCCTTTATGAGGAACCGAATCAAGATACACCTCGCCGTTATCATAATCCTGACAGAGATATATCTTTATATCAGGCTAATGAAGCTGCTCCCACTGATGAAATGTTTCAAGACATCTTAACATCGTTATGGGATAACACCTTCGGCGATCTAAAAATCTTGAAGCGGCTGCAGAGGTATGTCGATAAATGGACGTGCTGGCTGAGATTAGGATTATCAACCGCTCCTGAATTTACATCAAGTGTGCAAATTCATCTGCCCTCTATCTTTTCATGTTGGAATGATGGCGTCGCAACTCCCGCGATGAACGGTTAATTATCCTCACCTTAGTTCACATAAAAACATTGAAAGACTAGATGCCAATCCCGCACCCGCCAGCCGGCCCCCGAACCTCCTCCCGACGTGCTTTTATTATAATTTAATAACAAATTTCCCGCGGCTATCTGTTCCGTAGTTTGTGTCGTCAAGCAATCATAATAATCTAACCTGTCCCATCCGCCCCACGTCCAAAACAAACCAAGTGGAGACGTGGCGGCCGTCCAAGTACCCATAAGGTGGCCAAAATGTGCAGCCGTCGTACTAAGCTCTTTTTCAACCAAGAATCTTGGCACAATCCAAATTTCAACCTTGTTGGCATTTGCTGGATTTTTTGCCTTACGATAGCCCGTTGAAATGCTTAAATGTTGTCCAGTATCTCCACAATCTTTAAGATCAAATGTTCCTCCTAACGGATTTGCTAGCGCTGCAAAAGGCATTTCAATTCGACCAATATCACTATTTGGATCTGGTTTGTAAATCAATTTTCCGTTCATAAACCGCCTATAAAACTCTTCATGGCCTCTTGCTATTTCTGGTATGGCAATACCTCTTGCAACAGTTGTTTCTTGTTGTACAGGTGCGTCTGTTCTTGTTCCCGTCCTTTCTTCAATATCCATAATCCTGTTTTGCCTTTTCTCGTTGAGGTTTTGGATATGAGCTTGCCGTTTCCTTACATTTTCTCTCTCAAAACTAACAAGCGCTTTTCTGTAAGGATTAATACAAAATTCTTTCAGCAAACCAACAACTTGTTCTTCTGCGCAGAGTTCAGTATCAAAATTTCCCCAAAAACCTTCACATGTCCAGGCAGCAATCGCTCTATCGTAATCAGAAACAGTTGTAAGAGACATCCCTAATTTACGGGCTAAAGCTTCTTCCATCATGTTGGAAAACATTCTTTCTAAAGATCTTACCGTCTCTGGAGGATACAAAGCACGCACATTAACGCCAACAATTCTTGCTGGACGAGCCCCTTGAATAAGCCTTAGAATTTTCTCGCCTGCTTCTCCATTGTTATTGCCTCGCGCAGGATGAAATATGTGACAAAGCCTCTTCGCACGATCCCAAGACTGCAGTTGCACATTCAGTGCTTCTTTATCTATGGCATCTGTTCTTTGCCTTAAATATTCAAGAATATTAGCACCCTCTATACAGGTAACTTTTGTCGAAACAAAAACACCCTCGTCAACAAGGGTGTCGCCTTGTCCATCAACAACAAATAATTGTTTGATAGAATTGAACATTCGTTTGACAGAGGCACTCCTATCGGCTGTAAATTGGTCCTGACCAGCCACAAAAACGAGTCTTACAGACACTGCTTCTAAGAGAATTTGTCTAATAAAAGCTGCATTGACTAAGTTACGTTCTGATCCATCCGTATCGTTAAATTCCGGCAGATCAAAAAAACGAAGATCATTAACATCAATAAACTGTGGATATTGAGTTTGTGATTTTCCTCTTGTTCCTATAACCATCGCTTCTCTGTCAGTAGGATCTGCTAAAACGTAATCATCCCCATAAGGACCAACAACAAGCCCCTTTCCAGAAAGCAAGTTAACCAATGTGCTCTTTCCTGATCCCGTATTTCCTAAAAAAGCAACAATATGTTTACCTCTTGCTGAAGCAAGCAGCCTTTTGTTCTTCTCAAATTCTTTCGTTATGTCTCGAGCAATATCAGCAGCAGACTTTGAATCAAGAGTAGAAGGCTCATGACTTCTTCCAGGTATCCAGTCACGAATCATGTTTTTCAAGGAAACGTTTGCTATAAGGTTTGTATGTTCTAAATCAGCACCTAGGGGGTTTTTCCTAGATGTTGTAAACCATCTGGTGATCTCTGCCCTCTCGTATGACTGACCATCCGCCGCAACAACTGGATCTACCATAACACTTAACGTTATGGGGCAAAAATGTTCATTGGGTCTTCCTTCATCAGGTCCTTGGGCCGCCGCCATGACCAGGGGTGAACTCATTAGAACACAAAAAAAAGTTAAAAAGTAAGGCAGTTTCATGATATCTCTCCTACATGTTTTTCAATCTGAAAAACCACCAAATTTGAATAATGCTTCCCAATCTATTTCGTCAACTTCAAATGGGTCTTTATGGGTATCTTTGATGGTGTTTCTATTTAACTCGCCCACTGAAAATGGATGGATTGTATAAGGAATATAACGCCCTATCAGGCTATCTCCACCTTTTTGAAATACATTCAAATGAGCGCTACCTATAACAATGATGTGGTAATGATTTTTGTATAAATCATAAAATCCTTTGATAAAGTTTTTCCAATTGGGGTATTTATGCAACTCATCAAATATAACAAGTGGTTTTGTGCCCATTTCTTCTATCGAAAAGAAGCGTTCAATAAAGCGCTGACCTGATAATATTTTGTCTCTATCATCGTCAATATCCCAATTAACGTACAAACTTCTTTCATAGCCTTCAGCAATCATAGTGGCAAGCGTTGTTTTGCCAACTTGCCTTGCCCCCATGAGAAACAACATGATGTCGTGCTTGTTTAAATCACTGTTGATCCTGGTGAAGTAAATGTTGTCATGAGTTCTAATTTGCACAAGATATAAAAACAGAACGTTCTGTGTTGCATAGTATGTTAAATTAGAACTCCTGTCAAATTTCGAACGATCCAAAAAGTCTGGCGTCTGGCCGTGCAGATACTTGGTGAGGCTATCAACAGAAATGAAATTTCCGCAGGCTATTTTGCAGCCACCCGGAAGTTATCGTTGATCCGATCAACCATTTGAAACGCAATTCCGGGCCAAGTTTTTTCACAAAAGTCCATGATGGACATTCGAAACTCTTGAGCAGATGAGAAGAATCGGTTGTTTCGCACCTGTTCATTCATGATTTTCCATAATCGCTCAATCGGATTGAGATTGGGACTATAAGTCGGTAAAAAATGGAGTTCAACACCATATAAACGAGCAGAGTCTGCTGTTTCAGCGCTCTTATTGTAGGGGCCATTGTCTAAAATTAGATGTATATCCGATCGGCAATGCGCCTATCTCGTTCTTGTTTCTGCTGTCTTTCTAGACTCTCCTTTATGGCAGGAGTCAGTCTGATCTTCATATATTGTTTATCTCACAAATTCGCCTAAAATTCCACCATTTCATTTCTGTTGAGTATATCGATAACACAATCATATTTTTGTCACACGAGATAACAAAAGGTAAAAATAGATAAATAAAATTGGTTAACAAAATATCAATTTACAGTAATCATACGTAAAATAAATGTATGCTATTGACTTTTACTTAAATTTTATGCAACATATAAGTGTAGACATGTTGAATGAATTCCCGTTTTCTCGGGGATGACAGATGAAGCAGTATCAAGATCAACAAAATTTGCTGGTGAAAAATAAGGAATGCAGGTATGAAAAATAAATGGACGACAGGGGACATTAGGCTGCTTAGAAAATACTATTTGCAGCAGCAATCATTGAAAGTGATGTCTCGTTTATTGGGACGGAGTCCAACGGCCATTAACAAGTGTCTGACGCGATTTAAAATCCGGCCCATAAAGCCTGCGCTCTTTTTCTCTCTCCCGAAAAAAACAGTAAAACATTATGGGCAGACACATGAAATGACGCAAACTGAGCTCGAGTATATGGTGTTGTTTTATGCCGAGACAGTGTTACGTATGGATGTTGAAACAGTTGCGCCGGATCGATACAGGGTAGGCCAGGAAAATATGACTTTTGCTCAAATTCTACTGCGGGTCAATGCCGACAGAGTTCAGCGCAATTTTTCTCCATTCACGTGCATTTGAAGCTGCCAATAAACATTATTACCTGCACAATCATGCGGGCGCTAACACCATTTTAATCCCCAATTTCTGGGGAAAAGGTTGTGGAAAACTTTTGTAGAGAGAACTCTGATCTGTCTTCCCCCATATCAGAGATATGTTTTGGTGGCTTAACGTTTTCTTCATACATCTTACCGTACAATCAACTATGGTTCGGCTTTTCTTGTCTTCGCCCGCCATCATATAGGCAAGAAAGCTGGGGGCATTTCCCGCCTCCTCCGATCATCTACAGCCCCCTTGTATACAAAAGAACCATCTGTAGATCCTCCATCTGTTATTTTTGCCCAACCATCTATTTATTGTGTTGAATTAAAATCATATAAAAATAATAATAAATAATTGTGTGATTAATAATGCAGGAAAGACGAGATGAATGCTTTAGCTATAGCAACGGCTCTGTTTGAAGCCGTACCAATGCTGAAAAAGTTGGTGGAACATCCTGTAAAAGGGCAAGATGTAGCAAAAAAGGTGTCGACTATTGCGCGTCATATTACGAAGCACACAGATCCTTCTAAAATTATGGAGGCCTTGAATGACAATCCTGCTTTATTGGTTGAGTTCTATAAAAAACTGATGGAAACAGAAAAAGATATGTATGTTGCCATGCTGAATGATCGTGAGCATGCCAGAAATCGCACATCCCCCAGTAGCAGCCGTTTCATGTTGTTTTTATCCTTATCCGGCCTGGCTTCTTGCTTGTTTTTATTGGCTTTGGGGGATTTTTCTGGCGAGGTCACAGCATTACTATCCACAGCCAGCGGTATTTTCGCTGCTTGCTTAAAGGATATTTACGCGTTTGAATTTTCGGGAAAGTATGAGATGTGAATATGATAGACTAACGGTGGATAACTATAATAAATAACAGACATGCGTATTCCTATCGGCGTAAGCAACTTTAAAGAATTAATTCAACGTCAGTTCGATATAAGCAACAGAGGAAGCCAAGGTAGTTTTTTCTGATTTACTGAGGGTTTGCAAGGTTTTAGCATATAAGCAACAAGCCCTGAAAAGATGTTTTCCAAAGCATTAATGGGGCTGCGATGACGCGTATGTTTTAAATCCTCCATTAATTTGACTAGCGGTTTTCTGTCATCCGTTGTTGATGTTGAGATTGTGAAATTCATAATTTCTCCCAAATGATTGATAATAATGTGTAATTTGAAGCCAAAGAACCAGCCCATGGCACCTCTGCTTTTTTTAGCCAGTCTTTTGAAAACTTTATGAGATTTTTCCCGCTTGATATGACAAGGGTGTAATTAGAAGTGTGACGCGCCTTGTAAAATAAGTCTTTTTGTGATTTGGCGTGAACTTCCAGAGTGAATTATTGAATCAAAATTAAGAATAGATGTTGCCATTTAAAATTCGTTAGTCGTGCTTCCCGCCAAAATAGATTCTTATGCTTTCGCGCATCATATTTTTCAACATCTGCTGGCTTTGGTTGACGGGCTCTGATGGGGATCATACAACCATCGGTTTCTTCTAAAATTAGCGATTGCGCTATGGCTGCTGCTTTTACAGGTTCTTCAGATATAGCTTTACAACACCTGCACCCGTGAACGCGTCCCGCCTTCTAGGAACAAACTCCACAAGGCCCAAACCATTGCATCCAGACGATCTGGAGAAAATAAATGTTCGCCTGCATTGTAATTAACCATCTGATACTCTAACTTCTGGAAATACTGCGCGTGGATAATCAAAGATCGTTCGTATAAATTCGCGATGGGCTCGGCCCGCGTAAGTTTGCCATGGCTAGCGCGCACCGGTTTAATGACAATGTTTGGGTCATATTGGCGCAAGATTTGCTGAATCAAATTACCACCTTGATTAACCTCGGCCACCACGCAATCGATGGTATGTTCATGATAAAGCGTCACTACTTTTTGCGCCCACACGTCCGCTGTATAATGACCGCTGTGATCAGCCAGAATAAACCCTTTGCCGGCCGGATCTTTTGCAGCAATGATAATGCCTGTTTCATCCCCCGTGTGCGATACAGCCGGATCAATCGCCAAGACCTTGCGCGAAAACACATCTGGTGCTTTGCCGTGCTTAATCATGGCCGGTTTCCACAAGGCACCGTCTTGATGGTCAAGCAGTTCACCATCCAGTTCTTGCGCGCCCAAACGCGTATTGCTATACAGATCTTGCACTTGCTTTAAAAATGTGGAACTTAGGTTGTCAGAGTTTTCAAACGTAGAGCCTTTTGTCACATGTACATAAGGCGCCTTTGTTAACGTGTGCAATAAGGGTAAAGGTTTTGGCGTCGTTGTGATGATACACTTGGGCGCAGGCCCCAGACGCAAGGACAACATAATTTGTTCCCACAACGCGGCCGCGTACTTAAATTTGGCAAGCTCATCCACCCAGACCAAATCAAACTGGGGGCCCCGCAATTGTTCGTACTGATCCCCAGAGAACACAGTAATTTTAGCGCCGCACGGGGTAGTGATGCAGCGTTCTGTTTTATGGATTGCCAGTTTGTCTGAGTAACGCATGCTGAAACACGCCTTAAATCCGCTGACCCCGTTTACCATGACGCGCCAACCTTCTTGGATCGTGTGCCCCACAAAGGCGATGTTTTTGTACCGCTGGCCTATCAAATCCAAAACGGTTTCCGCGCCTGTGCGCGTTTTGCCAAACCCCCTACCCGCCATAATCAGCCAGACGTGCCAATCGCTGCTGGGCGGCTTTTGATTCGCCCGCGCACTATCTTTCCACATGGATGTTATGTATGGATTCAGATCATGCAGCATAACATTTTGAGAGGGCATGTCACGTGATTTTAGGTGGGCTGGGCTATTTCCTGTACTGTGGTGTGAGCAAATGTCTATCACAACTTGCTACGGTACGGCTGCCTGCCCGAAGGTGGACAATCTTTTAATCCACGGCTTGCTGGATTCTGCAGCACAATTGAAGCGCCACACGCTTCCAGGTTTTTTTTCAAAGCATGATACCCTCGGTCCAAATGCGCAACACCGCTAATGGTTGTTGTTCCTGTAGCACACAGCGCTGCCAAAACTAAACTGGCAGCAGCACGCAAATCTGTTGCCATAACTGGCGCCCCACGTAAAGGCCGCCCTCCGTTAATGGTAGCCCTGTTATTTTTGACCGTAATATCAGCGCCCATCAAGCAAAGCTCTGGCACGTGCTTCATTCTGTCTGGCCAAACGGTTTCTGTCATAAACGACCACCTCGGAATTTGCGTTGCCAGCACCATAATCCACTCTTTGACACGCTTTAGCTTGGCTCTGAACGATTTCTTCTTCGTTTTCAGCTTTAAAGATCTACGAGGACTAAGATCTTTGTTGATATGCAAACAATCCTGAAGTTCGAATATTAGACCGATGCATAAGTGATTTTTTGCTAATGCGTTTATCTGGAAGGATGTAGGAGAAGGAACGCCCAGTTTTCTTTGACTTCTCTTTTTTCTAAATTCCAAAAACTTTAATGTCCCCAAAGATATGTTCAACCTTGACGCGGATTCTCGATAGAGCGGTGTTGTACTGCTTGGACTCTTCATCCAGCGGCTTTGTTTTTCTTGCCCGAATAAAAAGGTTTTTGATCTTCCGTGGATGGTCTTTGTGTTTTTTGTTCTGTGGCATCAATGAGGCATGCCTGCAACTCTCCTTCGGAGAGTTCTCTGTTTTTGTTGATCGTCATGATTCTTGCCAAAAGTGGCTCAACTCGCAGGATTAATCGGGACACTGTGGACCCGTTAAGATTGAACAAAAATCCAAGCCAAATCATCGTGGTGTAGGTTCGATAATAGATGAGCGCCATCAGCACGATATCCTCAAGGGGCATTTTGAAATTACGACCAGGTCTTTTATATACTCCCTTGACCTCCTTTTCCCACAAGGGTTTAAGCTTTTCCACAACCTCGTCAAACATGTCTTTTGTTGTTCCACTTACACGTAAAAATACTTCTGGATAGCGTGCTAACTGCTTGTAGGAGAGGCTCATTTCAATCTATTACAATGCTCATTTTAAATGAATTATAAACGAAATTAGCAAAAAATATACTTATGCATCGGCTCTATTGTACCGCGCCCTATCCTAAAACGCACTGCCCTGCTTATGATGAATTATGGGGTATCATCGTTAACAGCTATTGATTCCATAATATGTTGCAGGACATTTGTTTGCTTGTCTAATTCTGAAACAGAGGTTCCAGGAATGACAGTACATCCATAAGTTACTGTTCGTGCGCCGCTTCTTTCCACGATACTACTATCTGGGTTTATGCCAAACAACTCAAGCATTTTCTTTGTGGTTGTTACTACACCGGGCCTCACAGCTTTTTCTATCTCTAATAGGAGATCAGACAGCTTAACGCCTTGTTTTGCCTCGTTCTTCAATCTCTCTATTTTTGCCTGATCAGCCTTCATAGCAAATGCCCTAACATAATTATGAGCAGGAATGCTGTTTTTGGTTAGTGAAAGACAACATCTTCGTAATTCTGCATACGCACGATTAAGCATTTCATGTTGTAACTTGATTTCTGCAAGTTCCTTTTTTAGTACTGATATTTGTGCAGCTTGAGCATCATCTGATGCTGAATCATTTGGTCTATGCCCATGAGTGGGCGCTCTCATTTGCGTTGTCGACGCTGAAACTGGTATTTTGTTTATTTCTTCTTGTTGCGATTCTTTTTTTAGATGAGTTTCTGACAGCGTAGTCGTAGATGGTTGTTGAGAGGTTTGTAGTTGCTGTACAGCTTCAATACTGGTTAGTAGAAAACTGAGTAATAACATGGGTAATCCTCCTAATATGTACATGAGACGTTAGTAAGTCTTAACTTGATTCTTTGTTCTTGTAGTTGTTGGTATCGACTACTGTTTGAGCTATCATCATGCCACAGACCTTTCCTAGTCTGAGCGACCTTCATTGCTGTTACTGCTTTCTCGGAGATTGAGGCAGTGGGTGTATTCCGAGTGTATGAACGAAAATAACCGTGTTCGTATTGTGCACGCCAATATGCAACATAAGGTCCTCTTTCTGCTACTGCTTGTCTGTAGGCATTGATTGGCGTTGGAGGCTGTACACACGCACAACACATAGGTGTTGCTATCAAGTAAAATGCACAAGATGTTGCACAGAGCAGTTGTAATAGTGAATTGCGTATTTTCATGATTGATCTCCTTGTAAATAATGGTTATGTCCGACAGGTTTTGTATCTGACAAATTCATTACAACGAATTGATCTGTTGCATGCATGAGCAAAAAATCATTAAAAAAGCCGTAAAAAGATACTGAATAATTTACCGAGATTGCTTCTGGATGCAGTTTTGATAAGCAATAGTCATGATTATAATTTTGGAAACTATTCAAAAAAGCCTATAATCTGTCAGGGCAAGAAATGAAGATTGTTATGTCCGTTCCAAATTCAGTTGCAGCACGCTACGGGGATGACTTGCTCCAATCTTTCAATTTAAGTTTGAGAGAAATTGATGTCCTGGCTTGTTTGATGGATAAAAAATCATCTAAAAAAATTGCCGCCATTCTGGACATCAAACAAAAAACTGTTGAATCCCATATCTTTAATATCATGCAAAAGATGGATAAGCATTCGCGTGATAGCATTATTGATGTTGTGAAAAAATCTGCAAGCATGCAGCAATTAATGGAACATCAGCGTACTTTATCAACTGCTTACGCATTTAAAGAAACACTATACAAAATAAAACAACGGGTTCCTTGTAAAGGGGCTGTCTGTAAAATTGCCTGCCAAGACGAAACAATAAAGAAGAAGATTGAAACAGACTTAAAGGTTTTAAATATCTTGTGCTTTGACAAGAAGAAAGATGTACATACAATTGCTGCCAATATCCAAGATAACTATCCCGTTACGTTTTTTGAAGTGCTTGATCAACTGCTTCCTCACCCTATTGTCAAAGAAGCAATCATCAGTTTCAGACATGAAAATACATCACAGGGCATATCAAATGTTGTTACCCATATTATTCATGATCGTTCAAAAGCTCACCATAAGTTTTACATGATCATACTAGGGACTTTAATTATTGTTGGGGCTGGCATTGGTTTTTGGCAATATAGCACATCTCCCATGACGCCAACAGTGCGATCTGATTTTGATGTTTCTATGACATCGAAATTGTTAGAGCGTCCTTTACTTTTGGATAAAATAAAAACCTTGTTTAAAGGTGATCATCCTATCAACGTTGTTGCTTTAGTTGGCATGAGCGGTATGGGTAAAACAACCCTAGCCCAGCAATATGCTGTATCTCAAAAAATGCCGATTATTTGGTCTGTCCACGCTGAAACTCAGACCAGTTTGGTTCAATCTTTCTCTCAACTTGCGTACGCGCTATCAAAGACACAAGAGGAAAAAGTAGAATTGGATGGCATCAAACAAATCGAGAATCAGGCGGAATACACCACTAAACTTTTGTTTTTTGTGAAACAAAGACTGCAACAAAGTAAGCAAGGCTGGTTGCTTCTTTTTGACAATGTCGAAGCGTTAAAAGATATTGAGCCATTTTTACCAACAGATCAAAATATTTGGGGAAGCGGTCAAGTTCTAATCACAACCAAAAACAATCGAATTGCTAGCCATAACTTTGTTCAAAATTCCCATGTCATCGAAATACCTGAATTAACAGATGCCGAAAAATTAGCACTTTTTTTAAAGATCCAAGAAAAACAGATTTCTGACCAAAAATCACTAACCCTGTTTTTACGGAAGATCCCACCTTTTCCTTTAGATGTGTTCATGGCTGCTTATTATATCAAAAACACAAATAACTCTTACGATGAGTACCTTGATTTGCTGACAGCCCAGCAAAAAAATGCATCCTATTTGCAAGAAATTGGTTATTACGGGAAAACACGACATCAAATTATAACTGGCAGTATTGATCACATTTTACACAAAGACAAAGGGTTTCAAAAACTTCTATTGGTGGTTAGTTTACTCAACAATTACGATATCCGTGTTGATTTCCTCAAAAAAATTGCAGATCCACAACATGTTGATGTGTTTATCCAACAGATGTCGCAATTTTCTTTGGTAAGCAGTCAAAGTAACAAACCATCATCTGGTGCAACTATATCCATTCATCAGAGTATCCAACAATTAATGTTGTCTTATCTGCTGAGTCACTTAAGCGCAAAAGAGCAGGAACAAGAAGTTAATGCAGTTGTGGACATTTTATATGATTCCACTAATGAAATCATTGCATCGAATGATCTTTCTCGCATGCACACAAGCTTGATTCATCTGTCTAAAGTCTTAGAACGCTCGATCATCACTTCATTTGCAAGAGGGAATCTTACAATACAACTTGGCAAACTTTATTTTTGTATGGGTAATTCTAAGATGGCCTACCATTATCTTGAAAAAGGTATGGCAGTTTTAGCATCATCTGTATCAAAAGCTGATTTGCCAAAGAAGATTTCAAGCATGGTTTATCTGGGAGCTGTTTTAGATGAACTGTCAGAGCATGAAAAATCAAAGAATTTTCTGAAAAAAGCTGTTATTTTGTATCAAGGGCAACTGCCGCAAGACAAAGAAGGTTTGGCATTGGCATATCTTTATCTTGGGAAAACATATTCTCAAATAAAAGAAGCTGAGAACTCAAAGAAAGCTCTTAAACAAAGCATCGCACTTTATACGCAATATGGAAAAAACAAAGAACATTGTATGGCTAAAGCCAGCACATTGATTGCGGAAACGTATATGTATGAGGGTGACTATAAGCAGGCTGAGGACTGGTTTAAAAAGAATGCAATGCTCTATCTAACAATCAACAAGAATCACCCGCAGATGCTATGGAATGCTCTGCGTTTGGGAAGGCTATATACCTTTACCGGACAATATCTAAAAGCAAAGGAAGTTTTTGAAAATGGTGTAAAAATCCTGAAACAACAATTTGTTGATGATTCAGACAAATTGGGTTGGAACATAACATATTTGGGTAACGTATATCGTTCATTGGGATTGTATGATCAAGCAAAACAGGCGTTACAGGAAAGTTTGGCTTTATACAAAAAAAGTTACGGTCCTGATCATATACTGACAGCTTGGATTGAAGGGTATCTGGGATGGTTTTATTGTGATATTGGTCAATATAAAGACGCACGTATTTGTCTTGAAAAAAGTCTTATCGCGCATAAAAAAAATTACGGACAAAACACGAAAAGATATACATCGATCATGCATGCCTTGGCTAGAACATATGTTTATCTTGACAATTGGGAAGCTGCTGAAAATTTGTTCCAAGAATGTTTAAAAACATATGAGGGCCAATTTGGTAAAGAGCATACACAATATGCCCTTGTTTTGCGTGATTATGGCAATTTTCGCGCTATCAAAAAAGATTACGTACAAGGTGAAACATGTCTGAATCAAGCATTTATAGTGCTGCACAAAGCAAATCATGCAGACAGTTATAGATGTCTTGAATATCTTGGAGATTTGCAACGCCAACAAAGCCAAAATGAAACAGATAAAATGCAGACACTCCACCACAAAACAAAAGCCTATAATTATTACAAACAGGCACTAGCATTTGTAAAAACAAATTTCTCCAAACAATCGGCTCATATGATCAGGATAGAGAATAAATTGCGTGGAAAAGAATCTTAAAAAAACTCAACTTTATCAAGACTTTACAAATTTTTTCAGTATGTTTTTAAGTATGTTGTACTGACCTCAACAACGACCGGAAGGTATAGTGTTTAGATAGCAAGTGCATTTTTTAAGGAGGCTCCCATGCTTTTTGCCCTACTACTCGCGACGAGTGAGCCTCCTGCCACAGCTAACCATCTGGACTTGGGTAAACAATTTTTTTGCGCAGGTCAATACCAAACAGCATGCCAATACTTAGAAGCATGGCTGGAGCAAGCAGGTGCTCAGCATCCAAGCTTATTAGCAGCCAAAGCGTATCTAGGTGCTACGTTTGATGAATTATCCAGACATGAAGAAGCTAAAACAATATTAGAGTGGTGTGTTGAGAATTATAGAGACAAATATCCTAAGGATACTATGGGTCTTGCTTTTGCCTCTATGCATCTTGGTAAAGTTTTATCGCAAATAGGGCTGTATGATATTGCTACAGAGCATTTAGAAAAAAGCATCAGGCTTTATAAAGCCTGTGGCACAAACCAAGTTTCCAACCTCATAAAAGCCAATACTTGGCTGGCAGAAACATATATGTATCGTGGAGTATACAGACAAGCTGAATCTGCTTTCAACGCTATGATTGATCAGCATGAAGCCGGCACTACGCAAGTTTTGTGGACAAAATTACGTTTGGCGCGGCTCTATATGTTCATGGGTAATTATGAAGGAGCCAAAGTAATTTTTGAAGAAGGTATTCCAAGTCTTCGAGCAGAAACAAACAAAGATAAATTGGGCTGGAATCTTTTCTATTGGGGAGATGTTTACCGTTCCTTAGGTTCCTTTGAGCTGGCTGAAAAAACAATGTTAGAAGGTTTTGCGGCCTTTACTGCTTGTGGTTATGAACCGGACCATCAGATCACCCAATGGGGGCAAGGGTATTTTGGAAGACTTCTCTGTGATCGGGGTCAATACGCAGACGCCCAGCCAATTCTAGAAGAAAGTTTACGCGTACATGAAACAAAATATGGTGCAAATAGCAAGCGCAACGTCTTCATCATGCAGGCATTGGCAAATACCTACGCAAATTTGGGTGAATACGTAAAGGCAGAAAATTTATTGATTATGGGTCTTACTGCTTATAAAAACCAGTTTGGAGACCAGCATACAGAATATGCCCTTGTACTGGGTGATTATGGACGTCTTGCTTACTTGCAAAAAAATTATGCATCAGCCAAAACACGTCTTGCCAAGGCGTTGTCTGTTTTCAGAAGTGCTGAACATCCTGAAGCTACCCGTTGTGCGAAATACTTGCAAGAAGCTGAAGGAGGCGCTATGGGTCAGACAGTTCAACCAGCAGCATAGCAATTTTTAAGGAGTGTACATATGTTTTGTTTTCTTTTCTTATTCGCTACTCAACGATGGGATGGATGGGAGAAGCAATTACTTGAATTGTTCAAGTCCCCACATGTTTCTGATCAAGCCAACAATGCAAGAAGTGTACAATTTGTTGGTGACGATCAAAAATATTCAATATCTTCTTCTTTTTTTACTGAACAGCCTTATTCTAAACCTCGAGCAACCTCTCATATGGTATTTGAACACGGAGATTTCTTTTTCAAAGAACTTGATGGAGCAGACGAATCTCCAGAAAATGAATTTATTTGTCAGAGCTTCTTTCAAGCACTAGGCATTCCAGAACTTATTGCACCAACAGTTCTAATTGAAATAACTGATGCTGCAGGTGATAAGAAAAAGTACCAAGTTAGTCGTAAGGTTGGAGAATATGCTCTAAATGAAACGCCAGATTCTGTTAAGTTATCTCAAAAGGATTTGTCGTGGCATTTCATAATGACTTTACTTTTGAATTTAGGAGATGGAACAGCCAGTAACTATCGAGTTACGCAAGATGGGCGAATTATTTCTATAGATAATGAAATGATTTTAAGAGAGCTTGTTGTTTTTTATCCCACGCGAGGTGCTTTGTCTGGTCTACAAAGTGTTTTTTTGACGGACCAATTTGCGGCTAATCCTGTTGATAAGCAAGTCTACGAAGAATTAAAAAAGAAGGGAAAAATTGCAGCCAGAGATATTTTCGCAGTTTTGGAGCTTTTAATGGGACAACCATGTAAGTCTCTAAAGAGAGATTCCATCTTATACTGTTGGTGTCAAAAGATTATAGAACACAATAAGAGATATGGATTTTTAGATCCAGAAAATGGAGCGCAAAAATTTAGGGAAGAACTATGGTGGAAGTTGCTTGCATTTGCCAAGCGTTGGAATGATATTATTGGCGCATTAGAAGCAAAGCCTGCAAGCATCTTTGCTGATTTGTCTAGGATTTGTCTTCCAGAGGATTTGTTCACTTACCACTATCAAGACCAGTCCGAAAAACGACAAGAATCAATTACGCAACGCATGGCAACAGCTAATACTATTACAAAACGTAAAATTAAAGATTGCGATACTGGTTTAAAAGTCGCAGCGAAAGAACGATTGCGCTACAAACTTTGTCATGATTTTTTGGCGCCATTGTTAGAGCAACATGCAGCTGCAGCTCCTAGTTCCCTCTCTCTTGTTGAAGAATATGCCTGTACTAAAAAATTGGCAGTTGCTCAATTTATTCGTGGTTTGTTGGAAGAGAATAAAGCGCTGGAAAAGGCAAAAAAATCATATAAACAAGCTGCAAAGCAAGGTAATTTCTATGCGCAGAATAGGTTGGGATTACTTTATGAAAATGTGGGAGACTATAAAAGTGCACAAACTTTGTATAGTGACACAAGTGCCACTGGCAACTTTCACGCTACATATAGGCTAGCGCGCATGTATGAAAAAGGATGGGGAGTAGAAAAAGATCTAAAAAAGGCCTTTGTCTTTTATGAACAGGCTGCTGAGCAAGGAAATTACTTTGCACAATATCGTCTTGCCCAAATATATGAAGATGGTCTAACTGATAAGAAAAAAACAACTGTTTCTAACGGGGAAAAAGCTTTCAAATACTATGAACAGTCAGCTAAGGCAGGACATTTGCATGCGCAATACAAGCTTGCCAAGATCTATCGAGCTGGCAGAAAAGATATGAATGTTGAACTCTGTCAAACAAAAGCATCTGAGTGGTTCGAAGCAGCTGCTCATTTAGGACATTTTGAGGCTCAATGGGAATGTGCTCAACACTGTAAGGAAAAGAAAGAGCAAGAGAAATGGTACAGGAAATCTTTTGAAACTTCCAAAAAACTTGCTGAACCTGTTGCATTGGATGAAAAAGCAAATTTTCATGCCTTGTTTCTTCTCGGTGAAATGTATTATACAGGTGTTTATACAAATGGCAAGACTATTGTACCAAAAAAGAGAGAAACGGCTTTTGAATATTACGAAAAAGCTGCAGAACTTGGCAATTACAATGCTTCATGGCAGATGTATAAACTGTCAAAGAACAAGATAAAGACTGCCTGGCGGAAATTATATCATGGCCAAAAAGCGTTTAAATCCAAAAAATACGAAGAAGCTCTTAAGCTCTTTCAAGAAGCTCGGAGGGATCTAAAGGAGCCAATTGTTTCCTACAATATTTTGCTTTGCAAACAGGAACAGGGAATCGGGAAACACAATAAGGATTATTCTCGCAAAGTAAAACCAGAGGTTCCTGCTGAGAAATCTCAAAGCATACTTGATGTTAATAGATTTCAAATGTTGTTAAAAAAGGGCCCAGTACAAGGATTCGTGCGGAATTGGAATGTGAAGTGACCCCTAAGTATCTCCTTATGGGTAACTCCCACAAACACGAATTCTATAAAGTCTTATAAACAAAGGGACGGGCATTTTCATGATAGACGTCAATAAAATCTTGGATGGCATTTTTTAAGGCCTTCCTTGTCAAGATTCCAAACCAAATTTCCATCTGATTGATCCAGCTGGCAGAGGTTGATGTGAAATGAAAAAACACGTTTGGGTGTCGTGCAAGCCATTCGTCATTTTTCTTATGAGTCGCATAATTATCCAGGATGATGTGAATTTCCTGTTCAAGCAGGACATCCTTTACCACCTGATCTAAAAAAGACTGCAAAGTCTACGCGCTTTTTCTCTTTGGTCATTTTAGCTTGCACCTGCCCAGAAAACACGTTCAGGGCTACAAACAAATTGAGCGTTCCGTTCCTTTTGTACGTACTCTTCAAGCCCCTTACAATTTTTTGGCTAGATGTACCCAGCCGCAATCCGCCGTGTTTTCATCGATCAGAATTTCGAAATGGTCAGTTTTCACGGTATCCACACGGGCAATTTACCGAAGGGTAGAATAACCAGTCAACAAATCCTGAAACCGCTGCACTTGGTGCTTTGGCATGACATACCCACCTTTTTCAAGGCTAAGGGTACTTAAAAATGAGGGTAATGGTTGAGGATTGGACAGAATTTAGGGTACACAAACGACTGTCCTTACCGTCTAGAGCTATGGCAATGGGCTAATGACCTTGGGGCAAAGCCTTGCAACCCAGCCAATGAAGCACCATCAGAGATGTGATTTTTTGAGCTTCAGTTTATCACGTATAAGTGATATACATACATTATGGATATCACTTATATATGATTATGTTTGATCAACTAAAAATGAATCAACTAAAGGCGCAGATCCGAAGAACAAAAGCTTTGAAAGGGCTGATTAGGCCTTCATCTGGCTGGATCCACACTATTAGAGAATTGTATGGAATGTCTCTATCATTTGTTGCAAAGCAAGTTGGTGTGGTACAGTCTCGCGTCAGCATGGTCGAATCTAGCGAACCGGAAGATCGCCTCACAATAGCAACGTTGCGCCAATTCTCCAATGCCTTGAACTGCGATTTGGTTTATGTATTTATTCCACGAGAAGATCCTGAAAAATTTTTAGAAAAACATGCAAGGCAAAAAGCGAAATTAATGATAGCGCAGTTACAAAGAACAATGACGTTAGAAGATCAAGCCATTTCAGAGAAAGAGTTGGAACGACATTACAGCCAGTTGGTTAAAGAATTGTTGGCTAATCCTAAAAAGATTTGGGAAGAGAAATGAAATTTATTTATCCTCAAGGAGCAACTCCTTTAAACGCAGATTGTGCAGCACAACTGATACCATCACATATTACGATTCAACAACAATTGAATGAATGGGAAGCAACTAATATTCAAGAAGCCAGAAAATGGGCATTCTTGCAACGTAGAATTAAAAACGTTTTAGACATTCGTTTTATAAAAATTTTACATAAGAAAATGTTCGATAAAACGTGGTTATGGGCGGGTCAATGGCGCACTCATCAAACAAATATCGGTGTTGAATCTTATCGAATTATTGCAGAATTAGGGCAATTATTGGATGACATACAATTCTACATTGACGAAGGTGTATATGATTTTGAAGAAACTGCCGCACGATTGCATCACAAGTTGGTGTGGATTCATCCTTTTCCTAATGGCAATGGACGTTTCGCTCGATTAATGGCGGATATACTGTTATTTGATGCTGGCAAACCTCTATTCGATTGGGGAACAAATTCAGAAGACAATCGCTCTATTTATATCGCTGCATTGCAAGCAGCCGATCAATTTGACTTCGAACCTCTTTTGAGGTTTGTACATTGTAAACACTTGCCAGAAAAGCTCTGAATTTCTCACCCCGCACGGTTGAATCAATTATCAAGAAATTGGTTGATTTGCATCGCTTGCAGCGCCAAGGTCAAGGCCGGGCAGTGCGATACCGCGTCATCAATCAAAAACCTTAACTTGTTTTTAACCAGACCGTGTTATATTGTCATCATAGATCAATTGAATGGACACAAGAATGACAAGCCAAGCCAAGCCAAGCCAAGCCAAGCTAGGGTGGACTAAATTTGGAATTATTACAAGCTTATTTTTACCAACTGCAGTTTATGCTACAGCAACCCCATCCAACCATCATGCGCCTACACAATCAGTCGTTCAAGATCAGCATCCTTGGGTGTCCAAGGTCCATTCCGATCAACGGGTTGTTTTGGCTAGACAAACAGAGGATAGAGCAAAGACTGTTTTTGATGAAATTGTGCAGCGCTACCGTGATCAAGGCATAACATACAATAGAATATTCTGGCATCCCGATGCCAAGACTGCTATGCAGAATCTACATACGGCAACACGGCATTCTAATGACGCCATACTCTCTGTAAAAATGGAATTCGCTCAACAATTTTCGCAAGAAGGATGCAGCGCCGCAGAGATTGGAAAGCGACTTTGGCTCCAAGAAGACTATGTCAAAGAGCTCTTGCGCCAAACAAAATGAATGCACGCAGCAGTAGGCACTCCATTCGTCTAGTTTGGATAGGATACCGTCACAATCAGTTTGAGTATGCCCCTTACACAAAATACCCCACCCGCAATGCCTCCAGCGTTGTTTGCATCAAGGGATAATAGGTTGTTTTAATGCGGCCGTAAATCG
>ERZ1292633.2226-Hain-H41-02um-R1-2226-length-20038-cov-9_pt1 | contig 20038 bp, 15 predicted proteins | sample MGYA00564406_ERZ1292633 | MGnify/ENA primary metagenome ERZ1292633 (study PRJEB36523, sample SAMEA6512639) | groundwater metagenome | collected 2019-01-08 | study: AquaDiva: Metagenomics assemblies of 32 groundwater samples
ATGGTACAATTTACTTGAGGACCAAGAATTAATTAAGACAATACCGTGGGAAGTCTAATCAGCGCAAAGCGCTGAAATGACTAATTCCTAATTAACCTAATTTCTAAATAATGACTCAGGCTCCAAAATCCAAACAAATCCTCCTTCATCCCCCTTTTCAAAGGGGGAAAGAGGGGGATTGGAATTTGGGATTTGTTTAGAAATTAGAAATTAAAAATTAGAAATTCCACTGCGGAGCAGTGGTTATGACCCCGTAACGACTTGAAGTTCGGTAAGTATCGAACTCGGAATGGAAAAATGTGACGTTTATTTTTCTATTAATACGCCAATACCCGAATTCGCCAGCTGGCGAAAGGGTAAAGATATAGTCTGCACCACTAGTGATAGTGGAAACATGTGACGAGAGGACCGGATTGAACGAGCCACTGGTCTATCAGCTTTGATACCAATTGAAATGCTGAGTAGCTATTGCTCGGAAGGGATAAGCGCTGAAAGCATCTAAGCACGAAGCCTACCCTAAGACAATGTGTTAGGTCCGTAGAAGACTACTACGTTGATAGGTCACAGATGTAAGCACAGTAATGTGTTTAGTCGAGTGATACTAATAGACCGATTTTCTTTTATACAAGGCCTCAATTTACTTGAAGTTTTGTATAAGAGATACTGACCTCTTAAGTTAGAATTTATCCCGAGCGAAAGCTCGGTCTTGAGAAAAACAATTTTTCTCCAGTGATTTCTTGGTGATTTAGTTTAATGTGACCCACCTCCCGCCCATTAAAAATGGGCGAGGCTCGCCCTGAAAGGGGCGGCTTCCTCCCGCACCAGAGCAAGGCTCGGTGCGGGACTCCGCTACGCTCCGCATTCCGAACCCCGCACCAAAATTGTTGATAATGATTTCCTGGTAATTTAATTCAATGTGACCCACCTCTTCCCATTCCGAACAGAGAAGTGAAAGCGTTGAATACCGATGATATTGCCCTAATTTGTTGGGTGAGAAAGTAGGTTTTGCCTGGAATTCATTGTCAGTAATTTGGTACGGGGCGCAGCAGAGAAGCATGCCCCGCACTCAGCTTTGCTGTAGTGCTGGGGTGAAAGCATTGAGCACCGATGATATTGCCCTAATTTGTTGGGTGAGAAAGTAGGTTTCGCCTGGAATTCACTGGAGAAAAATTTAAAAAATGCCTCGCAATGCGGGGTATTTTTTATTTGACAAGTTAGTAAATATGTGCTAATATATTTTTAGTTCATTGAAGTTTAATGAAAATTTTTAGATTATAGGAGATTAATATGAAAAGGATTTATATTGCTTTTGTTTTGTTTTCTATGGCTATTTTCGTTCCCGGGCCTGCTACGTCTCAATACGTAAGCACAGTATCGATTCCTCAGTCCATTAGCTCTGGCACTAAAGTATCAAATGTGATAATTCCGGACGATCTTTTAAACGTTCGGGCCTATCCCATTCCGTGGATTATCGGTTCAGCGGGAAGACAGGGCTCGGCCAGTAAATCCTGCGGTAACGGATTGATAGTTGACGGGATCGCGTCAGATGTTCATGTGCGCGTTTATAATATCCAAGCCGATCTGGTTTGGGAAAAAAGCGCTGGTGCGATGGACAAATGCGTTGCCTGGAATGGCAAGAATCTATTCGGCAGAGATGTTGCCAGCGGGGTATACATAGTTCTTGTGACCAGCAAAACAGGAGGAAGTATAAAGAAAACAGTAGCAATTCAAAGATAGGCGGTTTTTAAAATTTGGGGCGGATCTGTATGATCCGCCCCTTTTTTATTTTTGTGCAGAGTTATTGCGATAGGCAGTTATATTTATATATAAAATCGCTGAGTTTTTCTACGCAGTCTTCAGATGGAAGATAGATATATTTAGAATTTTTATCGATGAATAAATAAAGCGGTTTCGGGTAAGCGTTTAAAAACTCTTTCTTTTCTTTTTCATCGGAAGAGCTCCAAAATTTTTCCCAGCTTATTTTAGAATAGGGATTATTAATAAGTCCCGGCGCGAATACTTTGCTTTGGCTCCAGCCATATACCCATGGAGCAAGATCGGTAGTTGTTAAAATAGAAGAATTTTTAGGGACTATAAAAGGGAGGGATTCCAAATCTTGAATCACTTCTTTGGATACCAAGGGCTGTAATTTATTTATCTGGCTATAGGCTTGAATGCCTGTGGCGGCAAGCATCCATACAATAAAGAGGAAAATTATAAATCCATAGATTTTTTTAGCCGATAATGAATCGGGTTTCGTTGCATATTTAAATAATTTTTTAATTCCAAGACTGGCGAGAATAATTATGACTAAATCAATGAATGGAAAAATTCTTTGATAAAAAGGAAGTTGAAAAATAGGGAATGAAAGGGCGATGATCGCAAATGGCAATAAAATACTTTTTTTAATTTTTTCCCAGTAGGAATATAGTCCTATGATCGCAAATGGGAAGAAAAAGGCGCTGAGTCGCAGATATTCCATGGTACTAAGAAATAGCGCTTGCGCGTTATAGTAATAACTTAATTTGATCGGCCATTGAATAAAAATAAACAACCCAAGGATTCCCGCTATTCCCAACCACCATTTTCTACTTATTAATTTCGTAAACGAAAAATTATCAAATAAGCGCGTCAAATAAAAGAGCATGGCCGTGGGAATAAAGATGATTGAAGTGGTCGTGTGCGTGAGTACAACAAGCAATGAAGGAATAATAGCCGAATAGCTCTTTTTTTCTATCATTAAGAATGCCCAAAAAAGAAAAGCGGTTCCCATGGCATTTTTCCAGAGAAAATACCAATAGGCCGTATATTGAATGGGCGAAATTGCAAAAAGAAATAAAGCCAATACTCCAGTACTAAAGCCAAATAAGTATTTGGTTAGTAAAAATAAAGATAGGCCAACCAAAATAATAGAAAATAAATATCCGCCATAAAGAATATAATCCGGTGGTAAATGAGAAAATTTAAGTATGTCTATAAAAATTCTTGTGCCAAGAGATGATTTTCCCAGTATTTCAGTTGGTGAGTTAGGGAAAGATACGGTAGGGGAAATGATATATTGGCGATAAAAACCCGTATCATATCCAAGAGGATGGCTGCCATAATTTAAAAACGGCATCATTCTAATCCCTAGAATGATTGTAAGAACAGTGAGAATCACCAAGATCTTTTTTGTTTTGTCGTTCATTATTTTAGATTATAAAACATTGTTTAGTAAAAGAATAACTGCTTAATTATAAAATATCAGTATTGTTTTGAATGTTTATTAACACCCTTGTTTTTTTTTGGGGGGGGGTATGCTTATTAGTAGAAATAAACCCCGCACCTTTTGGCGTGTGAGTTGTAAATAGCTATTAAACGATACTGCTATTGTGTTAATTCGTACCAAAAGGTGCGGGGTAAAAATTAATTGTTATTCTCGTCGGCTGTCATTGCGAGGAGTCTGCGACGCGGCAATCTCGTTAAATCTAGATTGCTTCGGCGGCACTCGCAATGACAGAAAAGGACTGAGGATGACAGAAAAAATAAAAAAATGCAAAAATTATTAAAAATTCGCGGTTTCGTCGCTATGCCAATAATTATCATTAGCGCCGTGTTAGCTGTTGGTGTTTTAGGAGGCTTAGCCTATGAATATAAAAATAATCAGTCCATTCTGTCTTCTATAAATAAAAATAATTTATTAGCCGGAATTTCATCTATTATTGAAACTCCTTATCTAGGAAAAGATTATCAAATCAAGACTCTTATAGGTGGTTCATATGGTAATGGAGGTGATAATTTAGTTATCGTATTGCAACTTACTAATACATCTAGCGCGATAAAAGCATTTACTTTTAATAGCGGATGTTATGCTAATTATTCGATTTCTAGTTCTGATGGAAAGTTGATATACGACTCAGGGGCTGGTAAATTTTGTATTCAGGCCGTTACAAGTTTTACTTTACAGCCCAACGAAGATAAATTTTGGAAGTTTGATTATTATAATGCTGTGAATTTGAGTTCTGGAGATTATACAATTACAGGCAGTCTTAGTGGTTACGGGCAAGCAACGACCAAGATAACAATAGTTGCGCCTTCAATTACAGTTACTTCTCCAAATGGAGGAGAAAAGTTTTCGGCGGGGACATATATGCCGATTTCTTGGTCTAGCCAGAATTATCCTTCATACGCGGGCGTTGATGTAAATTTATTCAAAAAGAAATCTTCGCCTATTTTATCGGCTTTAACACTTGGTCTTTATGATGAGTATGATTTTAATGCGCCCATTGTTAGAAATTATGCTAATAAATATGGCCAGGGCCCGATTAATTGGACGATACCCGCCGACTACTCTTCCGGTGAATATAAATTAGAAGTCAGTTGTTCTAGAAATCAAGGCTATGGCTATGGCTATGGGCAGAATTGTATTTCGGATGTTAGTGATGAGTCGTTTACTATTACTGAACGTACTCTGCCAATTGCTCGTGGCATAACAATTATTGGCAATCAACCAACTTATTCTCCTGGGCAAGACATAAAGTTTAGCGTTAAAGCGATAGCTTCCGATGGCTTTGCTGGCGGACCAGATAGGGGATTTAATGTTTCGTCTTGGATACAGACTTCTAGCGGCGAAATTGTTTATGTTAATGGAGTAGTACAATCGGTTAATGCTACTTTTAATCCAAGTACTAACTATTGGGATGTGCCTATGACTGCTCCGTCAGACGACTCAAAGACCTATCTTGTTTATTTGGCATTCTATTGCTCCAATCCTGGTTCGGGGTGTGTCAGTAATCAAATAAGTGAACAGTTTACGTTTACGCTTGGTGGTGGTAAATTAACTCAAGAAGAATTAAAGGCTCTGATAACTATTTTAATGTCGCAAATTCAATCCTTTCAGAATCAATTACAAAACAGTGAAACACAGGCTCAAATAGCCGCCCTTCTGGCCCAAATTCAATCCCTTCAAAGTCAATTACAAGCGACTAGCGTCTGTGATTCTCTCTCTAAATCTATTGTAGATGCCGTAGGTGGTTGTAGTACGATTGATCAAACTAAGTACTCTAATATCTATCAGGCCTGTTGCACAAAGGTGACCAAAGAAACACTGCTTTCAATGCTAAATAGTTATCTAGGTGACGGAGTCATAGATTCTTCGGAAAAAACGGCTCTTCTTACGGCTCTTAATTCTTATCTTCAATAACAATGAAAAAAATAATTATCTTCAGTTTGTTTCTCGCTTTTGTTTTTTCTGCAAATCTTTCAATGGCTCAATCTTATCCAGCCAGCTGTCCCTCTGAAGCGCAAGCGATTGTTAAGGCTGTGGGCGGCTGTTCTGCTATAGACCGCGTTGCTTATTCCGATATTTACGATAAATGCTGTGTGGAAGCTGTTTCAAATTCAAATTCAAATTTAAATTTAAATTTGATTGTCTACGCGCTTTTAGCGGTAGCGGCTATAGGGTTAGCAACTTGGCAGGTATTGAAGAGAAGAAAGTTAATCAACTAATAATGAAAAAAATAATTATCTTCGTTTTCTTTTCCGCTTTTATCTTTTCTGGCCAGTTATCTTTAGCCGCTTACCCAGCTACTTGTCCGGATTTGGCTCAGAGTATACTTGGTACTGTTGGTGGCTGTTCTGCAATAGACCGCGCTATTTATTCCAATGTTTACGATAAATGTTGTGTGTCGTCCACACAAACCCAAGCTTGCACTTCCTTTTCCTATTCTAATTGGTCCGTTTGCCAGCCTAATAACACGCAGACAAGAACCGTTGTATCAAAATCTCCGACTGGATGTACTGGTGGAACTCCTATAACTAGCCAGTCATGTACTCCGACTATTGTTCCGGCTGTAAGTACATCCGCTACTTCTACTCCCACCGCTTTAATCTCAACTTTTATTTCTTCAAAAAACGAAATTGCTTCGGGCGAAGCAGTTGTCTTAATATTTTCCGGCCCCAGCGCAATTAGTAAATACAAGATCTATTTCAGCTGTCCGAAATTTTCTACCGGACTTAATGCCGGTCTTTTAGCTGCTTCGGCCAAAATAGGCGAGGTTGAATATTGTAATAAAGATTTTAGCGTTCCGGCCAATATCAAAACTCAAACAGTAGCTATCCTAAGCAAGTATTCCAAGCCCCTCAAAATAACTGCCCGTCTTAAGGCTTATAATTCTCAAGAGGAATATGTTGATTATAAAGATGTGATTTTAACTGTTTCCGTCACTTCTGCAATTACTTCTACTCCTGTCCTTAGCACTTCTACTGCTGTCTCTGTTACTACTTCTGTGCCAACTCCAGTTTCCACAATGCCAACGGGAACTTCGCTTCAGGAACAAATTAATCTTCTTTTGGATAAGATCAAGGCCCTACAGCAACAAATTAGCCAGCGATCATCTTCAGCGCCCGCAACTTCTTTGGGTGCTTCAAATACTTCGGTTGTCCCAACTTCTTCGTCTGCCCCAGCCCCAGCCCCAGCAGGCGAATCCCTAACTGAATCAGCGCTATCCAATGAGTCCGCGATCTTCTCTCATACATGGAATGATAATTTATATTATGGAATGAGGAATAATGATGATGTAAAAGCTTTGCAAAAAGCTTTAATTAAAGAGGGGGTTTATTCGGGTGAAGCAACCGGAAACTTTTTTGGCATAACTAGGCAGGCTGTTATAGATTTTCAGAAAAAGAATAATTTTACCAACGTTCCTGGCACCGGCTATGTAGGAACTTATACCCGAAAAGCTTTGAACGATCTGTATTCTAAATAATTAGAATTATGGCGAAAGGCCCTAATTCAAATTAGGGCCTTTTTGTTTTATAATTAAAGATATGAGATTAGTAAAACAACTTTTATACGGAGGAGTATTGATTTTAATTATTGCAGGCGCCGCTGTTTGGATCTATAGGGGCTCTATTTTTATTGCTCCGACTTGTTCCGACGGCATCCAAAATCAAACCGAAGAGGGAATTGATTGCGGAGCTATCTGCGGTATTTCTTGCGAGCAAAAATATCTTAAAGAACTTTCCTATTCTAACCCGCAAGTTTTCAGGCTTGGCGATTTTGCTTCGGTCTATTTTGATTTGGATAATCCCAATCAAAATTTTGGCTTGAAGAATTTCAAATACACTATGGATTTTTATAGTTCTACCGGCAAGCTTTTAAAATCAATTGAAGGGCAATCTTTTATTTATCCTGGGCAAAATAAAGACAGTAAGAGCGGAAATAAAAAAATAATTGAGGCTGGTTTAAGAGTAATAGGAGACATAAAATCTGTTAAGATATCTTTTTCAAATATTAACTGGGAACCGTCTTCAGAATTTCGTTCCATGAAGCTGGAAAATCAAAATATGAAGACCAGCAAAGAGGGAGATTTCTTTATAATAAGCGGCGCTATAAAAAACCTTGTTAGTTTTACGGTGCCCCAGGTAGTAATTAATGCTTTTTTGAAAGACGCTTCCGGAAAAATTTTAGGCGTAAGCAAGAATGAACTTAGCCAATTATTGCCATTTGAAGAGAGGGAGTATAAGGTTTCCGTGGCAATTGAAAAAGATTCAGAGCCCAGTGTTGATTTTTCATCCACAGAGGCATTTATTTATCCTATCTACTAATTGCGCTAAACTAGCGCAATATAATACAAATCTACGAATGTATACGAATGCCACAAATAAGAAATCGAGAATTAGTAATTCGTAGCATTCGCATCCGTCTGCGGATTTGTAGATTCGCATTTTAATATTATGTTAAAAGATTTTTTAATCAGACTTAAAAATCTAGATTGGTTTTTAAACGCCACTATTTTTTTTATTGGTCTGGCCGGGTTAGTTTCGCTATCAAGTAGCGCGCCAGATCTTTTTTATAAACAGATCGTTTTTTTTATTTTTAGTTTTATTCTTATCCTGTTAATTTCCCAGATAGACCTTAGGCCTTTTGAGAATTATCCAAAAGCCATTTTTGGTTTTTATTTTATTGTTATGGTTTTGTTGCTTTTAACATATTTCATAGCCTCGCCAATTAGAGGCGTACGGGGCTGGATTTCTTTGGGCGGTGATATTAAGTTTCAGACATCGGAGCTTGCTAAACTGGCCCTGATCATTTTATTTTCCTTTTTTTGGGCTAAGGCGCATATCAGTATCGGGCACGTCAAAAATTTATTTAAATCCTTAATTTATTTGGCCATCCCGGCTTCATTGATTTTAATCCAGCCGGATTTGGGAACAGTTTTGATATTATTTGCTATTTGGTTCGGGTATCTTCTGATAAGCGGAATAAAATGGAAGCATTTAATAGCGGCCCTACTGGTGTTTTTAGTGGGATTTGTATTGATGTGGACGATGTTTTTGAAAGATTATCAGAAGGAAAGAGTGGTGGGACTTTTTTATCCAGAAAAAGATCCATTGGGCTCAAGCTATAATGTTATTCAGTCTAAGATAGCCATTGGCTCTGGCGGATTTTTAGGAAAGGGTTTCGGCGGGGGAACCCAGGTGCGGCTTGGCTTTCTTCCTGAAGCGCAAACCGATTTTATTTTAGCCGCCTTTATTGAGGAATGGGGCATAGCGGGAGCATTTCTTTTATTCTCGGCTTTTATGGTTATGCTTTTAAGAATAATTAAAATAGGCATGGCCAGTGATAATAATTTTTCCAGATTTTTTTGTCTGGGCTCGGTATTGATGTTTTTAACCCAATTTATTTTAAATACAGGCTCTAATCTCGGACTGCTTCCTGTGGTCGGAGTTTCTTTTCCTTTTTTGAGCTACGGAGGGTCAAATTTATTGATAAGCGCTTCAACTATCGGTATAATCCAGGGAATTGCTCTGAGAAACAGATAGTATGGAAAATTTTAAATATGCAGATCTTAATAGGATTGATTTAAAAAGAAAAATTATTTATTTTTCTGTAAGTTTTTTAATTTTGTTTTTTATTTTGATTTTGGGATATTTTTTATCGGCATTGAGGCCAGTTTCTTTGGCGAGCGATATTAAACAAATTGAAATAAAATCAGGGGAGGGTTTTCAGCAAATTTCTTTAGATCTAAAAAACGCAGGAATTGTAAGGTCTAGTATGGCCTTTCAGCTTATTTCTGTAATTTCCGGCTCGGCTCATAAGCTAAAACCGGGTTTGTATTTTCTGGAATCGGCTTGGTCTGCTCCAAATATATTAAGAAAAATAATTATAGGTCCGGATCTTGAAAAGGAAGTGGTAATTCCCGAAGGGCTAACCTTTTTGGATATTGATAAAAAATTAAGCGACGTCGGCATTATACAGCCGAAGGCTTTGGCAAATTTTAATTTTGATCTTATTAAGGGCGACTACGAATTTCTGAAAGACCTGAAAAGTCCGATCAAGATAGAGGGTTATTTATTTCCGGATACTTATAAATTTTTTATAAATTCCAAACCAGAGGACGTTGCTAAAAAATTCTTAGATAATTTTAATTTGAAGGCTTGGCCGGTTCTGAAAACTTATAACTTATCTCCCGAAGGGAGACAACTTTCAACTTACAACTTGCTTAATATCGCCTCTTTAATTGAGAGAGAAGTTTATTTTAACGAGGAAAAACCGATTGTTTCTGGAATTATTTATAAGAGGTTAAAAATCGGCATGGGCCTTCAGATTGATGCCAGTATAATTTATGGAAAATGCGGAGGATTTATCCTTTACTGCAAAGACGTTAATTTTTATAGGAAAGATACAAGTTTTGTTTCCTCATACAATACTTATTTGTATAATGGATTAACGCCAACGCCGATAAGCAACCCGGGATTAGATTCTATAAACGCCGCCCTTAATCCCGTAAACACAGATTTTCTGTATTATTTATCCGATCCAAAAACCCACAGACTTATTTTTAGCAAAACACTGGAAGAGCATAACAAGAATAGGGAATTGTATTTGGGGGTGTAGCTAGAATCCATATCAATAATATTTTCCAACGCGATACTTGGAAATTTTATACAGAACAAGGAGCGAGGAGGAAATCGTGGTTTACCACCTTTCCGACAAGCGACGCACGTTATGGATAAAATTTACAGTATCCCGGAGGGTTGTTGTCTAAATAATTTATTTCTTTGTCGCTTCTCCTCAGCGTGGAAAATTCCACGGCTTCGTCGTCGCTCCTTGAACTAAATTATTTATACTAACAACGCGTTTAGAAACTATTATTGAAATGGATTCTGAATAAATGGTATAATACAATTAATGGGATTGATCCCCCGCATAAAATTTATGTGGGGGATTGACAAAAATCAGTAATAATATAATATAGATATATTATTAAATAACTCTAAAAAAATCGAGCGGTGCAAGCTTAGTTTTTTTTATGCTTAAACTACCCACAAAATTATTTTCAAAGCATCCGGGCGCGTTTATTGAACAGCCGAATCTGATAGAAATTCAGACCGATTCGTACAAGAGATTTATAAAAGAAGGGCTTAAGGAATTATTCAAAGAAGTTTCTCCAATTAAAGACTATGCGGGCAAAGACTTGGAATTGCATTTCAAGGATTTTTATTTTGACGAACCGAAATACGACGAGGAGTATGCCAAATTCAAAGACCTGACTTTTGAGGCCACATTAAGGGCTAATCTTAAATTAGTTAATAAAAAAGCAAAATACGAGAAAGAGCAGGAAGTTTATTTTGGAGATTTTCCGATGATGACCGAGAGAGGAACTTTTATCATAAACGGAGTTGAAAGAGTTGTGGTTTCTCAATTAGTCAGATCTCCCGGTGTTTATTTTACCGGCAGCGTTTACAGAGGCAGAAAACTTTTTGGCGCTAAAGTCATTCCGAATCGCGGCGCTTGGTTAGAATTTGAAACCGACGCGGACGGTCTTATTTCGGTAAAAATAGACAGAAAAAGAAAAGCTCCGGCTACTGAATTGTTAAAAATTTTTGGTTTGGAAACCAACGAAGACATTACAGAAATTTTTTCTGATATAGATACCGACGAAGAAATAAAGTACATCCAAACCACCCTAAAGAAGGATCCGACTAAAAACGCTTCGGAGGCCTTTATTGAAATTTATAAGAGAATAAGGCCGGGCGATCTGGCTACCGCTGAAAATGCAAAGAGTTTGATAGAGGCCATGTTCTTCAGATTTGACCGTTATGACCTTACTCAAGTAGGCAGATTTAAAATTAATCAGAGATTAAACCTTTCCAGCGCTTCCAAAGTTTTAGAGCTTGACGACATCATCAAGATTATTAGGAATATCATTAAGTTAAATAATGAGCAGACCGCCGAACCGGACGATATTGATCACTTGGGAAATAGAAGGGTTCGTCCCGTCGGTGAGCTTTTGGAAGGAAAATTGAGAATTGGCTTAGCTAGATTAAAGCGCGTTGTCCAAGACAGAATGTCTACTTTAGAAGTGGAAACCTTGGCTCCTGTCCAATTGGTAAACGCCAGACCGCTAGTTTCTGTTGTAAAAGAATTCTTTTCTTCTTCCCAGCTTTCGCAGTACATGGAACAAGTAAATCCATTAACTGAAGTTGAGCACAAGCGCAGAATTTCCGCGATGGGTCCGGGCGGTCTTACCAAAGAAAGAGCCGGTTTTGAAGTTCGCGATGTGCACAGATCTCATTATGGCAGAATTTGCCCCATTGAAACTCCGGAAGGATCCAACATTGGTTTAGTAAACCACTTAGCTAACTTTTCGCGCATCAATTCGCTTGGTTTTTTAGAAACTCCTTACGCGGTTGTGAAAAAAGGCGTAATCACCAAAGGAATAGTTTGGCTCAATGCCTTAGATGAAGAAAAATATAAAATTGCTCACGGTGGAGTGGAATTTGATGAAAAGCTTAAAATTAAAAACAAAATGGTTGAAGCTAGAATTGGCGGCGAACCGAATGTCTGTGAAAGAGATGAAGTTGATCTGATAGACATTGCTCCAAATCAAATGATTTCCGTTGCCACATCGCTCATTCCTTTTTTGGAACACGATGACGCCAGCAGAGCGCTTATGGGTTCAAACATGCAAAGACAGGGTGTGGTTTCTGTGAGAGCCGAAGCGCCTTATGTCGGCACCGGCATGGAAGACAAAGTTGCCAGGGATTCCGGGCATTTGATTATGGCTGAAGAGCCGGGTGAAATTATGGAAGTTGACGCAAGAAATATTGTTTTAAAAACCAAATCAGGAATTAAAAAGTATACTCTTAATAAATTTAAAAGATCAAATCAATTTACCGCTATTTCCCAGAGGCCGCTTGTTAACAGGGGCCAAAAAGTTAAAAAAGGGGATGTTTTGGCTGATGGCCCTTCTATAGATAATGGAACGTTGGCTTTGGGTCAGAACTTATTAGTATCTTTTGTTTCTTGGGAAGGATTGAATTTTGAAGACGCCATTATTCTTTCCGAAAGAGTGGTTCAACAGGACAGATTCACGTCTATTCATATAGAGCATTTTGATTGCGATGTCCGCGATACCAAGCTTGGCCCGGAAATTACTACCCCGGATATTCCTAATGTTTCCGAAGAAAAACTTAAAAATTTGGATGAAGAAGGCATTATTAGAATCGGCGCGGAAGTGAGATCCGGAGATATTTTAGTCGGCAAGATCTCTCCAAAAGGCGAGAGCGAGCTCACCTCGGAAGAAAGATTATTAAGGGCTATTTTCGGCGAGAAAGCTCGCGACGTTAAAGACACCTCGCTCACAATGTCTCACGGCAAGTCTGGACGCATTGTGGGAATTAAAATTTTTGACAGAGACAAGGGCGACAAATTAGAACCGGGAATTATAAGGAGAATTCAAGTTGAAGTTGCCCAGCTTAGAAAAGTTATGGCTGGCGATAAATTAGCCGGCAGGCACGGCAATAAAGGCGTTATTTCCCAAGTGAGGCCGGTAGAAGATATGCCTTACTTAGCCGATGGCACTCCGGTAGATATTATTTTAAATCCTCTAGGCGTGGTTTCCCGTATGAACCTTGGACAAGTATTAGAAACCCATTTAGGCTGGGCGGCTAAAACTTTGGGCTATAGAGCTCTTACCCCGGCCTTGTCAGGAGCGAATGAAGATCAAATTAAAGCAGAGTTGAAAAAAGCCGGTCTTCCTGAAAGCGGCAAGGTTACTTTATATGATGGACGAACCGGCAGGGCATTTGATAAGGAAGTTACGGTTTGAATCATCTATGTGATGAAACTCAATCACTTGGTTGAAGACAAGATTCATATGCGTTCAATCGGCCCGTATTCTTTGATCACCCAGCAGCCGCTTGGAGGAAAAGCTCAATTTGGAGGCCAGAGATTCGGAGAAATGGAAGTCTGGGCATTGGAAGGTTATGGCGCGGCTAATATTTTACAGGAAATTTTAACTATTAAATCCGATGATGTTTTGGGAAGAGCCGCGGCTTACGAATCGATCATCAAGGGCGAGAAGATCAAGAGTCCGAATATTCCAGCTTCATTTAATGTGTTATTAAGCGAATTAAAATCATTGGGGTTGAACGTCGAACTCCTTAGAGAAGGTGACGAAGGCAATTTCTAAACAAATGTTTTCACTAATTAATAAGAGAAATTTTATATTAAGTTCTAGGCGCGACAACGAGGCCGTGGTTTTACCACGCCGAGGCGGAGCAACGAAGAAATTAAATAAAATTTCCTTATCTAATTTTGCCCAATTCCTTCGTTATGTCTCCTCAAAGTATATTCACACACCTTCGTCAACAAGCCTTGGTCTTGGTCAAAATCAAGGTTTTAATTTAGTAAAAACATTTATTTAGAGATTGCTATATGATGGATAGCCTTAAAGGTATCAGATTAAGAATTGCCTCGCCCGAAGATATTTTAAAGTGGTCTTTCGGCGAAGTAATTAAGCCGGAAACTATTAATTACAGAACCCAGCGCCCTGAAAAAGACGGTCTTTTTTCCGAAAGAATTTTCGGTCCAACAAAAGACTGGGAATGTTATTGCGGAAAATACAGGCGTATTAGGTACAAGGGCATTGTCTGTGATAAATGCGGGGTTGAGGTTACTCGTTCAATTGTTAGGCGAGAAAGGATGGGCCATATTAAATTAGCGACTCCGGTTGCTCATATTTGGTTTTTAAAAAATGCCCCGTCTAAAATAAGCTTGATGATGGATGTTCCGCTTCCTAAAGTTGAAAAAGTTATTTATTACGCCGCTTTTGTCATTACTTCCGTAAATGAAGAAAATAAAAAGCGCGCGCTGGAAGATCTGGATAAGGAATATAAGATGCGTAAAAAGTCCGCCGCCAATGAAGGCGTTGATTTGGAACAGCTTAAAGCCGGTTTTTCAGAAACAAAATCCATGCTTAACAGCCTAAAGATCGGATCAGTTTTGGGCGAAGTTGAATATCATAAATTAGCCAGAAGATTTGGCGATGTTTTTGAGGCTGGCACCGGAGCAGATGCCATCAGGAAAATTTTAGAAGAGCTTGATCTGAAAAAAATAATTTCTAATATAAACAAAGAGCTTGAAGGCAAGAATTTCATTACTAATCCGCTTGATGAAAGAAGGCTCTTGAAGAGATTAAGAGTGGCTACCTCAATGCTTAAAAATAATATCAGGCCGGAATGGATGGTGATTACCGTTCTTCCCGTGCTTCCTCCGGATTTGCGTCCGATGGTGGCTTTGGATGGCGGACGTTATGCCACTTCTGATCTGAATGATTTATACAGAAGAGTAATCAATAGAAATAACAGATTAAAGAAACTGTTGGAATTAAAAGCTCCGGACGTAATTATTGTAAATGAAAAGAGGATGCTTCAGGAATCAGTTGACGCCTTGATTGATAACGCCGCCAGATTCGGATCCCAAGAAATGTCCAGCCAAAAGAGGCCATTAAGGTCTTTAGCGGATATGTTAAAAGGAAAACAAGGAAGATTCAGGCAGAACTTGCTCGGAAAACGCGTGGATTATTCCGCTCGTTCAGTAATCGTAGTCGGCCCTCAATTAAAAATTTCCGAATGCGGTCTTCCAAAAAAGATGGCTTTGGAATTATTCAAGCCATTCGTGATCAGCAAAATTTTGGAAAGGGGGCTGGCTCATAACATCAGAAATTCCAACAGACTCATTGAACAGGCTCCTCCGGAAGTTTGGGCTATTCTTGAAGAGGTAATCGCCAATAAAAAAGTTTTATTGAATCGCGCTCCGACCTTGCACAGGCTTGGCGTGCAGGCTTTTACCCCTTTGCTCACAGAAGATTTAGCTATCCGTGTTCCGCCGTTAGTTTGCGCCGCTTTCAATGCCGACTTTGATGGCGACCAAATGGCCGTCCATTTGCCGCTTTCAGACGAAGCTCAAAAGGAAGCCACCGAAATGATGCTTTCCAGCCAGAATCTTTTGAAGCCGGCTACTGGCGAACCGATTACTCTCCCGACTCAAGATATAGTTTTGGGTTGTTATTATTTAACTAAAGTTGTGAAAAATGCTAAGGGTGAGGGCAAGATTTTCGCCACTAACGAAGAGGCCCTATTTGCTTATGAAATGGATTACGTGGCTATTGGCGCCTTGATAAAAGTTGGAAAGCTGGAGACCTCTGTCGGCAGATTAATTTTCAATTCAGCATTGCCGGAAGATTTTGGATACATAAATGAAATGGTGAATAAAAAGGTTTTCCCGAAGATTATTTCAAAGATCATTAAAGATTATGGGATTGAAAAAACCTCTGATTATATAGACGCGATAAAGAAAATTGGTTTTGAATATGCTTCTCGCTCAGGCATTACTTGGGCTATGAGCGACTTAATAATTCCTAAAGAAAAGTATGAAATTATAGATAGAGCCGATGAAGAAGTGATGAAAATTAGAGGCCAATATGAAAACGGATTTTTAACTGATTCTGAAAGAAAATCCAGGGTTATTAAAACTTGGACTGAAGTAAAAGATAAGGTTGCCAAATTAGTGCCGAAAGCGATGCTTGAGGATAATCCGATTTTTTCAATCATTGATTCTGGCGCCAGAGGCAGTTGGGCGCAGCCCGTTCAAATGATAGGTATGAAAGGTTTAGTGCAAAATCCAAAAAATGAGCCGATTGAATTGCCGATTAAATCTTCTTTAAAGGAGGGGCTTACTGTTTTGGAATATTTCAACTCAACCCACGGCGCTAGAAAGGGATCTACTGACACTGCTTTAAAAACAGCTTCCGCCGGATACCTCACCCGCAGATTAGTTGATGTTTGCCAAGATTTAGTAATCAGGGAGGAAGATTGCAAAACAAAAGAAGGAATTATAATAAATAGAAAAGACGGCAACGAAGTCGGCCAAGTTTTTGGCTATGGCAATCAGCTTTTTTCAAGAACTGCCGTTGATGAAGTGAAGGTTGGCAGAGAAGTTTTGGTTAAAGCAGGCGAGATTATTTCTAAAGAAAAAGCCGAATTAATCGCTAAATCTGCGGTTGAATCGGTAAAAATAAAATCTCCGATTACTTGCAAGAGTTTGTATGGTATTTGCGCTAAGTGTTACGGATATGATTTGGGCTATAATAGATCGGCTAAGCCGGGCTTGGCCGTTGGCATTATCGCCGCTCAATCAATCGGCGAGCCGGGAACCCAGCTAACAATGAGAACTTTCCATACCGGAGGCGTGGCTGGTGCGGATATTACTCATGGTTTGCCTAGAATTGAAGAAATTTTTGAATGCCGTCCGCCCAAAGGCAGATCTTTTATTGCCGTGGAAGATGGCGTTGTTGAGGAAATTGAAGAAAAGGGCCTTGCAAAAATAATCAAGATTAAATCAGACGAGAAAAAGAAAAAAAATATTGCGGAATATCAAGTTCCTAGAACCGCCACTTTATTCGTAAAAATTGGAGATATTATTAAAAAGGGCGATCAGCTTTGCGAGGGAAATATGGATCTTAAAGAGCTATTTGAATTTAGGGGCGGAGAAGAAGTTGAAAAATACGTCATTAATGAAATTCAAAAAATTTATTTCAGCGAAGGCGCGCCTATTAATAATAAGCATATTGAAGTCATCGTGAGGCAGATGTTCTCCCGTGTTGGGATAAAAGATCCTGGAGATTCTAAATTTGTTCAAGGGGATATCATAGAAAAATCCTTATTCTTAGAGACCAATAGGGCGCTCAAGAAAGCTGGAAAAGCTCCAGCTAAAGCCGTTCAGAAATTAATGGGCATTACTAAAGTCGCTCTTTCTACCGAGAGCTTCCTTTCCTCTGCTTCTTTCCAGGAAACTGCTCGCGTGCTTATCAATGCCGCCTGCGAGGGCAAAATTGATAAGCTTAGAGGCCTTAAAGAAAATGTCATCATCGGAAGGCTTATTCCGGTTGGTTCCGGTTTAGTCGCCAGAAAAACCGAGATCGAAGAAGAAGGGGTTGAAGAGTCTAAATAGCTTGCCAATTATATTTTTATCTGCTAAATTAGTATGCGAATAGCGCAACGTGATACAAATCTACGAATACATACGAATGCCGCAAATATAAAGAGTAAGGATTAGTAATTCGTATCATTCGCATCCGTCCGCGGATTTGTAGATTAGCATTATATTTAAGAACAAATGTCAACCAAAATTAAAAAAAATTCAGAAGGAAAAAAGGTTTATGAGCTAGCTTTCTTGCTTAAAGACCCATCTTCAGAAAAAGCGGTTTTTGATTTTCTGGCCCAGTATAAAGCGGTTATTCTTAATCAGTCTCCGATTAATTCTATGAAATTGGCTTATCCGATCAAAAAGCATTTATCTGGTTTTTTTGGCGTTATAAATTTGGAAACAGAGCCCGAGAATATGAAAGCTCTTTCAAGCGCTTTGAATTTAAGCAGTGAAGTTTTAAGATTTTTAATTATCTCGGTTCCTAATATTTCCTCCCCGCAACGCGGAGCAGGATCTCCCGAAGGGAGAAAAAGATATTCTGAAGGATCCGAATCTAGAAAGATAAACAAAGTAGAAACCATCGGCTCAAGTTCAGCGCTTTCCAATAAAGCATTAGAAGAAAAATTAGAAGAAATTTTAAAATAATAAAATGAACTTAAACAAAGCGCAATTAATTGGAAGAATTACCAACGATCCTGAAGTAAGGGCATTGCCTTCTGGAATATCAGTAGCCAAATTTGGACTCGCTACAAACCGTGTTTACAAGACTAAAGAAGGCGAGAAAAAAGAAACCGCGCAGTTTCATAATTGCGTGGCGTTTGGAAAATTAGCCGATATTATCAAGCAATGGGCTAAAAAAGGCCAGGAGGTTTACGTGGATGGCCGAATAGAATATCGCACTTGGGATAAAAAGGATGGCGGCAAGGGATATATCACGGAGATTATTGTAGAGAATTTTCAAATGGGCGCTAAAGCTAGGGGGACAGGGGAAGAGAACCGAGAGCCAGCAAGAGAAAGAAATGAAGAATCCAATCACGTAGTTCCAGTCATTGATCTTAACGAAGAAAATCCGCCGGTCGAAGGAGGAGAAGATTTACCATTTTAATATTATGTTCCAGTGCTTTTTCTGCTCACAAAATTTAAAAACTGTAGATTATAAAGATACCGAAATTTTAAGAAGGTTTGTTTCGGGTCAGGGCAAGATTATCGATCCAAGATATTCAAGCACTTGCGCTAAACACCAAAGACTTTTATCCCAGGCCATAAAGAGAGCGAGATATATGGCACTGCTTCCTTTTGTTAGAAAATAGCGCGCTAAAAGCGCAATAATGCAAATCTACGAATGTATACGAATGCTGCAAATAAAGAGTAAGGATTAGTAATTCGTATCATTCGCATCTGTCTGCGGATTTGTAGATTGGTATTATATTTATAAATGTTTTCATTAGACGAAAAAATTTTTAACCTCATCCATCAATTAGTCGGCAAGAGCCGGCTTCTTGATTTATCAGCTATATTTTTTGCCGATTATTCCGGCTATATATTGATTTTGATTGCTTTGGTTTTAATATTTTCGGCCAAAAAATATAAAGACCGTATTTATAATTTAGCTTTTGTATCCCTGATATTGCTGTTATCAAATGGGATACTTACTCAAACTATAAGATTTTTCTTTTTCAGAAAAAGACCGTTTGTTGAATTGGATTTTGTGCCGCTTATAGAGAAATCAGCTTCAGAGGCTTCCCTTCCTTCGGGACATGCAACTTTTTTCTTTGCCTTGGCCTTTGCCATTTTTTATTTAGGCGAAAAGCGCTGGTCGCTGATTTTTTTACTCATTTCTCTTTTGATGGGCATTGCCAGAGTCTATGTCGGCGTCCATTGGCCGCTTGATATAGTTTCTGGCATACTCGTTGCTTTTGTGAGCGCTTATATTGTAAAGTTATTATTAGAACCTAAAAAGCAGTAAAAATAGGTATAGGAGGGGAATATGGACTTGAAAGTCATGGCTAAGGCCCAGCTTTCTGTGTTTAAAAACGGGCTCTTGCTCGCTTTTGTGCTTACGATAGTGTTTTATTTGCTTCACTGGATATGGGGATTCGTGCTTTCTATGGGCTATAATCCTTTTCAAATGGCGTGGTTAAATTTTACCTTTAAAGTGGCCATATTTTTAATCGCAGCCTATTTGATAGGCTTAGCCTTTGAAACTAAATTATTCAAAGAGCTTGTATTGGGCTTTTTAGGAAGCTTGCCGCTCATCGGAGTTTTAGTGCAATCGCTTCATCATTTTGAAAGGATCAAGCGCGAAGGCACTCCGGAAGTTAAATTTGAATTAACTCCGGGTAGCGGGATTTGGTTTAAGGGCTGGGTTTCTAAAGAATGGCAAGATAAAATAACCGGAAAAATAGTTTGCGGAGTAGTTCTTCCAATGTTTGTCCATCCGATAGGCGCCTATGCCTGCATAGAAAAAGATAAACTTATTTTCACTGGAAGACAGGCTTTGGAAAATATAGCCGATTGTCTTTCTGGGGGATTGATAGGTAGGAAGTGATTTTTATAGACCCCTCATTCGTCGGCTGACGGATGAGGGGATTTTCTTTAATTTGGTATACTTAATTTTAATATGAGACAAAACAGATTTTTTGGAAATTTTAATTTTAAAGACGAAACAATAAGATCTTCAGATGAAGAGCTTATTAACCAGCTCAAAAATGTTTTGCGCTTGAAAAATGGAGATGAAATTATTTTATGTGATGGAAAGTTAAATGAAGCTTCTTGTGTAAT
>ERZ1292633.610-Hain-H41-02um-R1-610-length-40846-cov-5_pt1 | contig 20033 bp, 19 predicted proteins | sample MGYA00564406_ERZ1292633 | MGnify/ENA primary metagenome ERZ1292633 (study PRJEB36523, sample SAMEA6512639) | groundwater metagenome | collected 2019-01-08 | study: AquaDiva: Metagenomics assemblies of 32 groundwater samples
CGCCGCTCGGCCAGGCTGACCCGGAACCGCGCCACTTTCGGCATCCGACCGGCGGAGGAAGTGGACCGCCGGACAGTTTCGCGATCGCAGGCGGATCCGCTCCGAACTAGAATGCGAGCCGCGGAAGACGACTCCGCGAAAGGGAGAGTTGCATGACCGTCGCCACGCCCACCGATCTCGACCTGCGCACGGCGCTCGAGCCCCTCGCTCGCCGGCTCGCGGACCGCATCTCTTTCGCGGACGACGACCGCGCCTCTTTCGCGACCGACTTCGGGCGCTGGCGTTTCCGGAAACCGGCCGCGGTGGCGCGCTGTCGGAGCTCCGCCGAGGTCGCCGAGGCGATCCGCTTCTGCCGGAAGCGGGGAGTTCCGGTCGTGGCGCGGAGCCAGGGGCACACGCAGAGCGGGCAGTCGACGACGCGCGGTCTGCTGCTCGACACCTCGGCGATGAACCGGATCCTCGAGATTAACGAGAAAGAGCTCTACGCCGACGTCGAGGCCGGGGTCATCTGGCGCGATCTCGTGCTCGCCACGACAAAGAAGGGCTTGCTGCCGCCGGTGCTGACCAACAATCTCGGGGTGACCGTGTCGGGGACGACGTCGATGGCGGGTCTGGGGGTGGCGAGCTTTCGCCACGGCACCCAGGCTGACAATGCGATCGAGCTCGAAGTCGTGACGGGCGCGGGCGAGGTCGTCGTCTGTTCGCGGGAGAAGGAGTCCGAGCTCTTCGACATGGTGCGATGCAGCCTCGGCCAGATCGCCATGATCACGCGCGTGCGCACGCGGCTGCGACGCGTGCCGCCGATGGTCCGTATGTATACATTGGTGTACGACGATCTCGGTCGCTTCATGGCGGACGCGGAGCTCGTGATGGACGGGACGACCTTCGCCACCATGGGCGGGATCTGCTCGCCGGCGCCGCTCGGCTTCCGGAAGATCGGCGACGGCCTCGAGCTCGGCAAGGGGATGATCGGATTCGCGCAGTGGCTCTATCCGATGTTTCTGACGGTCGAGTTCGCGCCGGGAGCGGAGCCCGACGACGACCAGGTCCTGGCGCCGCTCTCACCCTGGCGGCGGGCGCTCGTCCAGGACGTCACGCAGCTCGAATTCGCGCGCCGCATGGAGCCGATGTTCGAGCTCTGGAAGCTCTCGGGCTATTGGGAGAAGCCGCACCCCTGGATGGAGACGACGCTTCCCTGGGAGACGGCGAAGGAGTACATCGAGACGATCCTCGCGAACCTCCCTCCGGGGGCGCTCGGCGCCGGCGGCCACGTGCTGCTCTGGCCGGCGCGGACGTCCACCTCCGAGGTGCCGCTTTTCAAGCATCCGGGCGGCAAGCAGGTGCTCGGCTGGGGAATCCTCGGCGCCGTGCCGCCGGAAAAGCTCGATGAGATGCTGACCCAGCTCGACATGGCGTCGGAGCTCTCCATCGCCTACGGTGGCAAGCGCTACCTGTCGGGGTACATCACTTTCGACACGCCGGAGCGCTGGGCGGCGCACTTCGGCGATCAGTGGCCGCGGCTTTGCGCGGCGAAAAGGCGCTGGGATCCCGATGGTCTTCTCGGGTCCGGCTTCATCCAGTACTCCTGAAGAGCGGACGAGAGAACATGTCGCGTATCGCACTGCTGACGGGCGGCTCGACGCCGGAGCGCGATGTCGCTCTCGCCGGCGCCCTGCAGGTCGTCCAGGCGCTGCGCGGGCTGGGTCACGAAGTGGCCGTGGTCGATACGGTGACCGGGCCGCTCGCCGGAGCGGCCGAGGCGACGCTGCTCGCGACACCGGTGCGCCGCCAGCCTCCGACCGCCGACGAGCTCGCGGCCCTGGCGGCGGCTGAGAACCTGCCGGCGCTCGTGGCGAGTCCGGAGATGCGGGCCGCCGATCTCGTCTTCCTGCTGCTCCATGGGCTGCAGGGCGAGGGCGGGTCGGTCCAGGCGCTGCTCGAGCTCGGCCGTTTGCGCTACACCGGCAGTCCGCCCCTGGGTAGCGCCATGGCGATGGACAAGGAGGTCACCAAGCTCCTGCTCGCCGCGGCCGGAATCGCGACCGCCCCATGGCGGATGTGGCCCGCGACGCCGCAGGAGATCGCGCGCCTCGGGCTTCCCCTCATCGTCAAGCCGGCGAACGGTGGTTCGACGGTGGGCCTCACCTTGGTCCATGCGCCGCAAGAGACCGCCGCCGCCGTCGAGCTGGCGCGCTCTCACGACCCCGCGGTGATGCTGGAGACGTTCCTGCCCGGCAGGGAATTTACGGTCGGAGTGCTCGGCGCGGGGGCGCTCGCCGTCGGGGAAATCGTGCCGCAGCACGAAATTTTCGACTACGAGTGCAAGTACACGCCGGGGATGACGCAGGAGATCTTTCCGGCGCCGGTCTCGGAGGAGCTCTCGAGCCGGATGCGCGAGCTTGCGCTCGCCACGCACCGCGTGCTCAAGCTGCGCGATTTTTCTCGCGTCGACTTTCGCCTCGACGCGGCCGGCGATCCTTTCGTGCTCGAGGCCAACACCCTGCCAGGAATGACCCGCACGAGCCTTCTGCCGCAGTCGGCGGGTGCCTTCGGAATCTCGTTCCCCGAGCTCTGCGCCGAGATCTGCCGGCTGGCGCTGGCGCATTGATCGCGAAGGACCGCGGGACGACCGTGCCTTGGCGTCCGCCGGGAAGGCGCGACTCGCGTGAAACGAAAAAGGGGACACCCGCGACGGGTGTCCCCTTGAAGACCGCGGCGGAGTCGCCCGGACTTACGGAATGAACTGCGCTACGAGATTCGAGAAACGCCAGCCCGGCGTGTAGGACTCGGGCCCCTCGGCGAGCTGGGCTCCGAACTCGATGAAGAAGCTGCTGGCCGTGAACTCGTCGATACTCTGAGCGATGTCGTATTCACGCCCCGCGACAAAATTGCCGGAACTGTCGCGAATCTCGTGGGACACGAGGTGGGTCTCGGTGTCGTATTCGTAGTGCTCGCGGTAGTCCCCGCCCGGCTGCGGCGATCCACCCTGCGTCGTCTCCACGTAGCCGCCGCCGGTGGTGTTGACCTGGAACACGGTCAGGTTTCTGGTGCCTCGCGTGTTGACGTAGCCGTACATGTTGTTCCAGCTCTGGCCGGCCTGGAGCCAGAAGACGCAGTGGAAGCCCGTGGGGTTCCCGTTGTCCCAGTTACCGATGTGAAAGTCGAAGTCGACGACGATCTTTCGGAACGTGCGTGAGCCGCCGAACGGCATGTTGATGCGGAAGTTGTTGGCCGCCCAACGCTGATTCGGGTAGGTCATGAAGGTGCCCGGGCTCGAGAAAACAACGGCGTTGCCGGGCGGCGGCGGCGGGGGCGGGGCCGTGGCCCCCAGCGGCTCGACCAGCGTCGAACGGCTGATCGACGACGAAGGTTCGACGAATTCGACCGTTCCGGAGGTGCTGTTATAGGTCGAGAAATACGACCAGAAGGCCTGGTTGCAGGTGATCTCGGCGCGCGCGCCTTCGGGAACGATCGCCAGGCCAAGAATCGAGAAGACGTCTGCGAACTCGACCTGGGCGAGCGGAGCGAGGTCGACGACCGCGTTCTGAATGATCAGCAGGCCGTCTTTCTGGCGCAGGCCAACGTAGCAACGCGCGCTCGCGTGACCCATGTTGACGAGGCCTAAGTTGCTCGTGGTCGCGCTGCCGACCTTCTCGAGCCCCTGCAGGACCAGCGTGTCATTGGCCACGGCGAGGTCGGCCTGGGTGAGCACCGGAATCTCCGCTTCGTGAACCTTGACGCCCTGAAGCGTCTTGACGATCAGGGCGCCGTTGAACTGCAGTCCGACGAAGCCGTCGAGCTCGAGCATGCCGCGGAAGCCCGCGGGAACCAGACCCTCGACGAGCAGGGTCTGTCCAGGCAGGAGGTAGTACGGGCCGGTTTCGTCGCCGTCCTCGCGCGTCGTTCCGTCGGTCAGAGCCGGCAGATAGCGAACGACGAAGCCCTGAACGGCGGTGTCGGGGTTGGTGACCCAGAGGCCGGTGCTGCGTACGTAGGCGCCGTCCGTGAAGTTGAAGGCCACCGGCAGGTAGACCGGTCCGGCGGCGAGCGGGGCGGCGGCGAGCGCCAGGCAACACAGGGCTTTCAGAGCGAGCTTCATCGTTGGTGAGCCTCCACGGTTGGCGGGTGACCGGGCCTCGCCCGAACCCAAGAGATGGGCGATTTTAGCGCAATTCGAGGGTTCTGTACAACATGTTGTGCAAACCGAACCGTTGGGAGCGCGCCCGTTGGGGCTCATCGAAGGGACGTTTGATACCCTCCGCCTCCGCCATGACTCAGCTGGTTCGCATCGCCCACAGCCCCGATTCCGACGACGCCTTCATGTTTTTCGCGCTCACCCAGGGGCGCCTGGACATCTCCGGCCTCGAGATCGAGCATCGGCTCGCCGACATCGAATCGCTCAATCAGGCCGCCTTCGCCGGAACCCACGAGATCTCGGCGCTCTCGTTTCACGGCTATGCGCACCTCGCCGACCGCTACCGCCTGATGCCGTCCGGAGCCTCTTTCGGCGATGGCTACGGGCCGGTGGTGGTCTCGCGGCGCTCGCTCGCTCGTGAGGATCTCCCCGGGCTCGTCACGGCGATTCCGGGCCAGCTAACCACGGCGGCCCTGGCGCTCCAGCTCTGGCAGCCGGAGGTGCGAACGACGCTCGTGCCCTTCGATCAGATCCTCGACGCGGTGCGCGACGGCCGTGTCGATGCGGGGGTGGTGATTCACGAGGGCCAGCTCACCTACGCGGAGGAGGGGCTCCGCCCGGTCATCGATCTCGGTGCCTGGTGGCGGTCGGAGACCGGCGATCCGCTGCCGCTGGGTGGCAACGGAATCCGCCGCGATCTCGACCCGGTGCTGCAGGCGCGGCTCTGCCGGCTGCTGACGGCGTCGATCGAGTACGCGCTCGACCACCGGAGCGAGGCGATGGAATACGCGGTGCGCTACGCCCGCGGCCTCGAGGACGACCCGGCGCGCTCGGACCGCTTCGTCCAGATGTACGTCAACGAGTGGACGCGCGGTTACGGCGCCCGCGGCCGCGCCGCCGTCCAGCGCCTGCTCGATCGGGGCCACGAAGCCGGCATCCTGCCGCGGCGCGTGCTCGCCGAGTTCGTCGAAGTCGACTGAAGATCCATCCGTCCGTGATTTCGTACCGCGCCGTCGTCTTCGATCTCGACGGCACTCTCGTCGACTCGCGCGCCGACCTCGCCACCGCGGTCAATCTTCTGCGGGTGGAGGAAGGTCTCCCGGTGGTTTCGGTCGCCGCGGTGGGCGACTGGATCGGCGAGGGCGCGCGGCGCCTGGTGGAGAAAGCGCTCGCGGAATCGGGCGATGAGCCGCCGGCGAGCGCGCTGGCGCGCTTTCTCGGCCACTACGAGAGCGTCTGCACCGCGTCAACGCTACCGTTTCCTGGCATGCACGAAGTCGTCGCGGAGCTGCGCTCTCGCCTGCCCGTGGCGCTGCTCACCAACAAACCGGAGCGCATGACCCGCGCCATTGTCGACCACTGCGGCTGGGGCGGCTGGTTCGCGCCGCTCGTCGCCGGCGACTCGCTGCCGTTTCGAAAACCGGACGGGCGCACCTTGCTCGAGGTCGCCGGTCGCCTCGGCCTTCCGGCGGGCGATCTCTTGCTGGTCGGCGACAGCCGGATCGACGCCGCGACGGCGGACGCCGCGGGCGCGGGCTTTCTCTGGGCCGAATGGGGCTACGCGCGGCGCGAAGAGCGGCACGAGCTCGCGCTTCGCCCACGCGCCGCTTCGCCCGCCGAGCTCGCTCTGAGATTGTCGGTCGTCTGAAGCGCCGGCTGGCGGCTCCCTCAATAAGGCGCGAGGAACTCCTCGACGCCGCGGCTGTGCTTCGCTTTGCGGCCGATGCAGATGCCGACGATGTCGAGCACCTCATCCAGATTGTTGGGCCCGCCAGTGAGCTTCGCGGCGCGGGGCTCGAAGAAGTCGCGGATCTCCTTGCGGTGCGCCTCATCGCAGAACGAAGCGGCGGTGTACGCCAAGCTGGCGGCGTACTGCTCGGGCATCGCCGCGGCGAGAGCATCGAACGTCGCCTCGACCCAGTCGAAGACCTTGTCCTTCGATGCGCGGTCGCCGGAGAGATCGAAGAGCACCCAGGCCGCCTCGCGGATGTCGAACTTGCCAGAGAGAAGCAGCGCGAGCGCCTTGTCCACGGCCGCCGGGTCGCGCAGCGACCCGAGCGAGCGCAGGATCTGCTGTCGCGTCCGGCGGTCCTGCTCCTTCTCCGCGGCGGCCACCATGCGGTCGAAATAGGCGACATCGCCTTCGCGCGCCGAGATGCGCAACACGGTGGGCACCATGTCGGCGCTCACCGCCTGGGGATCGACGAGCCAGGCCTCGGTCAGGCGGCGGGCTTCGGCGCGGATCTCGGGGTCGGCGCCCGCGTCGCCGACGACTTTGATCAGATCGGGGCGGAGCAGGGTGTCGTCGACGCTTTCACCGGCCCGCGGATGGAAGCCGAGCTGGCGCGCCCGCGCGCCGAAGGTCTGCCGCAGGTAGCGCTCGTAGTTCGGGCGCAGCCGCTCGTCGAAGTAGTTGTCCTCGACCATGAGCGCGAGGTCGATCACGGCGTCGCCGATCAGCCGATTGGTGCTGCTCGCGAAACCGGGGATCACGCCGAGCGTCGCCGCGGCGCCGAGGTCGCCGGAGCCGAAGAGAAACGAGCTGTCGCCGAGGAAGGCGATCTGTTCGCGTGTCGGCAGCGTCGGGGCACGCTTGGCGAAGGCGGCGAACAGGGGGCCCTTGAGCTCGGTGACGTAATAGCCGACGCCGCCGTCGTTGACCTGCAGCCATTCGGGGCAGAACTTGAGCGTCGCGGCTTCGCTCTTCTCGTCGAGGACGAGGCGGGTCGATTCGATCCGGTCACCGGAACCGTATAGAAGGTTGACCGGAACCTGCCAGGCGGCGTCGCTCGAGGCCGGCGAACCGAGCGGCACGTATCGCCGCTGCGCCAGCTCGGCGACCGCTTTATTGCCGTCGCAGCGCAGCGCGGCGGATACCACCGGCACGCCCGGCTGATCGAGGAACGACGCGAACGCCTTGGCGACCGCGGGTCCGCCCTCGACGGCGAGCGCCGCCAGGAAATCGTCGGAGGTCGCGTTGCCCCAGGAGTGTTTCTTGAGGTAGCCCTGAATTCCGGCGCGGAACTTCTCGGCGCCCATCCAACCCTCGAACATCGACAGCAGCGCGCCGCCCTTCTGGTAGGAGATGCCGTCGAAGGCGCTGACGATGTCGCCGGCGTTGCGGATCGGCCGGCGCACGGGCTGCGAAGAGGCGAGACTGTCGGCGCCCATCGCTTTTGAGCGACGGGTAGAGATCTCGTTGTCGATGCCCCACTCCGGCTTCCACTCAGCGACGATCTTCTGCGCCATCCAGGTGGCGAAGCCTTCGTTGAGCCAGATGTCGTCCCACCACTTCATCGTCACGAGGTTGCCGAACCACTGGTGGGCGTTCTCGTGCGCCGCGACCTCGGCGTAGGTCTGTTGCCGCTCCAGGGTCTGCTGCGCCGGGTCGGACAGGAGCAGGCGATCGACGTAGGTGATGAGACCCGGATTCTCCATCGCTCCGAACTGGACGGTCTGCGGGATCGTCAGGTTGTCGAGCTTGGTGAACGGGTAGGGGATGCCGAAGTACTCTTCGAGCTGGGCGAGGAGCGGGCCGGTGACTTCGGCCGCGTAGCCGGCCCGGCCTTCGTGACCCCTGGGCACCAGCACTCGAAAGGGCGTCTTCGACGCTCCCCAGACGCCGCCTTCGATGACCGAGAACGGCCCCACGGCGAAGGCGACCAGGTAGGAAGAGAACGGCCTCGTCGGAGCGAACTCGACCGCTTGCATGCCGTCCGGCTCGGGGCGTTCGGCCACCTGGGGCGAATTGGCGAAGGCCCGGTGGCCGGCGGGGACATGGAGGGTCAGTTTCCAGGAGTTGCGAAACGACGGCTCGTCGAAGCCGGGGAAGGCGCGACGGGCGAAGGTCGACTCGAACTGGCTGAAGATGTACCACTGGTCGCGATCTTTCTGGCGGAAGATCCCCTCGGTCTCGACCGGATCGATCTTGCCGCGATAGGAGATCTCGAGCCTAGCTTTGCCGGCTTGAATCTCGCGCCCGAAGTCGAATCCGACGAACTCCTCGCCGCCCGGTATGTAGCGCGCCGGGCTCGAGTTCCCGTCCACGGTCAGCGTCGCCGCGTCGATCTCCAGATCCTGGCCGTTCAACCAGAGCAGGCGGGTCGGCCGGAGTATCTCCAGATCGATCCCGATCTCGCCCGCGAACGTCTCGCGATCCGGAACCAGTGTCAGATCCAGGCTGACCGCGACCGGGCGCGCATCGTTCGGCAGCCGAAGGTCCGGCGGCGCTGGATCCGCGGCGGCGAGCCGGGAAGCGATGTGGAGGCCCGAGGCGACGAGAACCAGGGCGAGCGCGGAGCGACTGTTCACGGGAGACCTCTCTCTGGAAACGGCGACGAGAATCAGGGCCGGAGGTGATACGAGATTCAGCGGCGCGGGTTTCGAACCTGCGGCAGCTCGAAGGGGAAGGGAAAGAGCTCGCCCAGCTTGATCTCGCGCCGGGCCCCGTTGAGGTTGAACAGCAGCACCGGCAGATCCGGGCCGCAGAACTCGGCCATGGTCTCGCGGCACATGCCGCAAGGGCTCGCCGGCGGCGAGGCGTCGGCGACCACCGCCACCGCCGAGAAGCGCCGGTGCCCCGCCGCGATGGCCGCGGCGAACGCGCCGCGTTCGGCGCACAGCGCGAGCCCGTAGCATCGGTTCTCGAGATTGCAGCCGGCGAAGATCGTGCCGTCGTCGGTGAGAACCGCGGCGCCGACCGCGAATTCGCTGTACGGGCTGTAGGAGCGTTCCCGCGCCGCCCGGGCGGCCTGGAGAAGCGGCTCCCAGTTCACCAAAAAAGCGTAGCACGGAGGCAAAGCGGCGGTCTTCGACCGACTCCCGTGCTAGCTTGCCGGCGCTTCTCGCCCACGGCGGGGGAAACTCCCCATCGGGCCCTCTCGTAAAAGGGAACGAGGTTCTGGCACTCCATGCGTGAGCCTGATCGCAAGACTTTGACCTGGCTGGCGGTCCTCCTTGCAGGGGTCGTCGCCTCTGTTTGGGCGTTTCCGAGAGCCTTTCCGTACTTTCCGCGCGACTGGCAGATTTCTCGTGAGGAGGCGCGCGAGATCGCGCTCGAGAAGTTGCGTGCCCTGGGCGAGCTGCCCGCCGACGCTTACGTCGCCGTGGCGATGGACGACAACGCCACCCTCGAGTACCGCCTGCTCCAGGCCCGGCACGATGAGCCACCGCCGCCCGGAGACGAGGTGCTGGCGCGGCGAGTTCTCGGCTGGCAGGTTACGCTTTTTCCGCGGGGTGCGCAGCCGAAGGATTGGGCCTACCGGGCGGTCATCGCCGCGGATGGATCGATCCTCTCGCTCGTCAAGGGGTTCAAGCCGAACGCGGCGGGGACGCGACTGGACGATTCGGCGGCTCGCGTTCGCGCTCGCGAGTTTCTCGCCGAACAGGGAATCGACGTCGCGGCGCTCGGCGCGCCCGAGATTCGCCACCAAGACCTCGAAAAGCGCACCGACACGATCGTGCGCTGGGTCGACGCCAGCCTCGCGCTCGGTGGCCGCATCGAATCCGGAGTGCAGGTGACCTTCTCGGGCGAAGAGCTCGCGGGCTTCGAGATCGTGAACGACGATCAGAAGCCGGAAGAGATCGCGACCGCCCTGCAACCGATCAGCCTCTTCGGCAATATCTCGTTTTTCTCGACCTTTCTCACGCTGCCGTTCGTCGCGCCGGTCTTCCTGCGCCGGTATCACGAGGGCGAAGTCGGAGTCCGCCGCGGCATGCAGATTCTGCTGCTGATGCTCGGCATGGCGCTGGTGTTCATGGTGCAGGTCTCCGCCGGCTCGACCCAGGGGCAGAACTGGGGGGTCATGTCACGCCAGCAGGTCACCTGGATCTGGGGTGGCCAGATGTTGGTCATCTTCTTCCTCCCGATGGCGCTCGCGACCTTTCTCTCCTGGTCGGTCGGGGAATCGCTCTGCCGCGAGCGCTGGGGCAAGAAGCTCGCCGCCTTCGACGCGCTCTTTCAGCGCCAATGGGACAACCGCACGGTGGCGCTGTCGTCGCTGCGCGGCTTCGCCGCCGGTTTCGCGATCGCCGGCGGCACCTTCCTGGCGCTCGTGCCGCTCGGCCGGTTTGAGGCCCACGCGCCGATTTCGTATCAGTTCGGACCGTTCTGGAACCAGGCGCGCTTTCCGAGCTTCGCGCTGATCCTCTTCCTGGTCATCTTCGCCCTCTACACGACGCTCTTTGGACGCCTCTTCCTGTTGCCCTGGCTGGTGAGGAAGATGGGCAGGGTGGCGGGAGCGACCGTCGCGGCGCTGGCCACGAGCTTCGTCTTCTTCGCGCCGGTGATCGTCCTGCCGCTCAAGGCCGGAATTCCGATCTGGATCCTGTCGAGCCTCGCGAGCGTCCTCCTCTTCCTGGGCACCGATCTCCTGACCACGCTGATCGCGAGCTTCACCGCCGCGGCGATCGCCAGCGTCTTCCCCTTCATCTACGCCACCGATCCGGCGCTCCAGGTCAACGGCTGGATCGGCGTGCTCGCGGGCGCGGTGCCGTTCATCGTCACCGCGCGGCATCTGGTGTCGGCCAAGACCTTCGTCTACAAGTACGACGACGTGCCACCGCATGTGCGCCGCATCGCCGAGCGCGAACGGCAGCGGGTCGAGCTCGAGACGGCGCGCAACATTCAGAGCTCGATCCTGCCGCAGCTGCCGGCCCAGCTCGCCGGGGTGGAGCTCGCGCACACTTACCTTCCTGCGACCGAGGTGGGCGGCGACTTTTACGACGTCCTGGCGCTCGAGGACGGCCGGCTGGCGGTGGCGGTGGGCGACGTCGCCGGCCACGGCGTGGCGTCGGGTCTCGTGATGTCGATGGCGAAATCGGCGCTCGCCGTGCAGGTGACGTTCAACCCGGAAGTGGCGGCGGTCTTCAACACCCTCAACAGGATGGTCTTTCAAAGCGCGCGCAAGAGACTGCTGACCACGCTCTGCTACGCGGTCATCGATCCGGTGCGTCGCGAGATGCAGTTCGCCTCGGCGGGACATCTCTTTCCGTATCGCGTCACGAAGCTCGGCAAGGTGGAGGTGCTCGAGTCAGTGGCCTATCCGCTCGGCGTTCGCGAGATGCTCGAAATCGAGCCGCACGCCGCGAAGCTCGAGGCGGGCGACCTGATCTTCCTGTGCAGTGACGGCGTCGTCGAAGCGCGACGCGAGAATTCCGACGAGAGCTTCGGTTTCGAGCGCCTCGAGCGGACGCTGTCGAGCCTCGCCGGCCACGGTGCGACCGTGGTGCGCGACAAGCTGCTCGCCACCCTCGAGACCTTCACCGGCGGCGCCGAGCGCGAGGACGACCTCACCGTGCTCGTCCTCAAGATGCCGTAGAGCGGCGCGCCGAACCGACGGAGCGCTCGGCACCAAGGGACTCCTCCGGCTCGAGCCCCGAACGACCCCGGATCTACCCCGGATCAGGCGTTGGAGACGTAGAGCTCCGTCTCGAGGGGCGGCGAGTGGGCGAGCGGCTCGGGTTGCTGCGGCGCGAAGCCGAGGTGGGCGAGGAGGCGACGCAACGAGGCGAAGTCGATCAGGAACGCGACCCCCAATACGACTGGGGGCACAGCGATGCGCATCGTGGCGCCGCAGTTCCAGAACAGCGCTCCGCGGCGCGTCGCCGCCGGTCACTGAAGCGCGTCATGCGGTCGGCGGTGCGGTCGTCGCGGAGGACCGGGCGGCTCCCGGGTCGCTCTCGAGCTGACCTGGAGCTACTGATGGCCGGGAACGCTACAGACCCCGCCTTGTTTGGTGCCCTTCCAGTGCAGACCCGCGTTGACGCAGTCCTTCCCGAAACTCCCGCAGTCGGACGTTTCTCCGCCCGGTCCCTCCTTGCACTCGTTCTGCAGGCAGTCTCCGTTGGCATCGCGCTTCTTGCACTCCATCGTCCGGGACATCGTTTCCGGCGTGTCGGCTTTCGCTTCGAGAAGGTCGCTAGCCAGAGTCTGGCGCGAATCGCGGCAACCGGCGAAGACCGTGAGGATCGCGAGAGTGAGCGCGGTGCCGGCGGTGGCGGGAACGGAACGCATGGTTACCTCCAAGGTGGGAGACGTAGAGGGGGCGTTTCTCTGAGTGCCCCGCTTCACAGCGGGACGGCGCAAACGCCTTCCTGGCTCGTGCCGTTCCAGTGCAGACCGGCGTCGATGCAGGAACCGGCGAACGACGCGCAGTTGTATTCACTGCCGGCGGGTGATGCCGTGCACTTGTTCGCCACGCAGTCGCCTTCGGAGTCCTTTTGCAGGCATTCAAAGCTTCGCCGGATCGTGTCCGGCCCCTCGCGGTACGCATCGAGGAGCTGCCCTTTGTCGAGAACCGCAGCCGGCCCAGCGCCGGGGCCCGGGCAGCCGAGCGTGGCCAGCAGCGCGAGTCCGACGAACGCGCACGACGGGGCAGTCACTGTCCGCATGTTCCCTCCCGGGCTAGGAGTGCAATCTACTACAGAATCAGGGAGGGGTCGACGCGCCGCCGCCCGCCGATTCCGGCTCTCGATAGGATGCCGTCCTCTTCCCGGACATCCGTGCTCATGGGTCGGATTGCAGCGCTGGCGCGAGTCCCCGGGCATCGGTCGCCGCACCCCGCGCTGCGGCTTCTTCTCCGCGGGAAAGAGCGACGTAGACTTCTGGTAAAGCTCGAACAGGAACGCCACGCGCTCCTAGCGCATTCGCGGGCGGGTGCGGTCGCGGCTCATTCGTTTCGCGGGCTCGAGGCCGCGCGGCGCGTGCGTTACCGCCTCGGAGCGAGGGGCTGCACGTCGACGCCGACGAGGGCGTAGAGCGACGCGGCGCGGCGGTCGGCGGTGACGAGCGTGGCGCCGGCGCGGCGCGCGGAGAGCGCCACGAGCGCGTCGTAAACCGCGCCGCCGATGCGCCCGTCTTTAGCGAGATTCCGGAGGAGATCCCGGTGCTCCGCGGCGTTCGGCGGTGGCAGGATGGCGGAGAAGCGGGATTCGATCCAGAGGTTGACGACCGACGGAGGCGCCCGGTGCGGAGGGGGGAAGGCGGTCAGCACCGAGTAGGTTTCGAGGAGCGCGTGCGCGGGGATCGCCGCGCCCGCGTCCAGCACCGCGCGGGCCGGCGCGTTGAGCTCGTTCCACTCGCCGAACGCCGCCACCGCCACCGAGCTGTCGACGGCGATCATCGGCGGAGCGATTCGAGGACCGCTCGCACGTCGTCCGGGCCGAGTCGCGGGAGCGGCGCGGAGGTCGTCGCGACGAGACCCTTGCCGCGGCGGACGAGGCGCATCGGCGTGGGAGCTGGCTCGATCTCCAGACGGCCCTCGCGGACCCTGATCTCGAGGCGCGTCCCGCCGACGAGGCCGAGCTCTTCGCGGAGCTTGCGCGGTACGACGATTCGCCCGGCGCGATCGATGGTCGATTCCATGGTGTTAATCGTACCATTTTCTCAGCCATAGTTGTCGACTGGCGGAGCGGACCGGCAGGGCCGCGACCGCGGTGGAGTGAAGCCCGAGGACTTGGTCCGAGGGCGAGGGGAGGGCGCGTGCCCTCCCCTATCGAAGGTACCCGAGACTGCGCAGGTGCTGCAGCTGCTCGGCGCTCATCGATTCCGCCGCGGTGGCGTCCGAAGGGAGCTTGCCGGCCTCGGCGTGCTTCCGCCAGGCGTCGAGGTCGGCTGCGAGGCGATTCACCGTCTCGGGCTCCGTGGCCGCCAGGTCGTGCTGGTCCAACGGGTCGGCCCGCCAGTCGTAGAGCTCGTGCGGCGGCAGCCCCGGCGACAGGTTTCGCAGCAGGCGCCAGCGTTCGTCCATGATTGACAGCGTTACGCGATCGCGCGGCGCCGGCGAGTTCGGCGCGCTGGGATAGCGCTCACTGATCGCTGGACGCGCGCGCCAGCTGGGCCAGCTGCCGTCGGCCTCCTGCCGCGCCGCGGGCGAAAGGAACGGCGCGAGGCTCTGTCCCTGGGCGGCGGAAGGGATCGCGACGCCGGCGAGCTCGAGAAGCGTCGGCATGACGTCGATCGTCTGAACGAGCGGCTCGATCGAGCGTCCGGCGGCGATCCCGCCGGGCCATCGCGCGATGAGCGGTACTTGGGTGAGCTCGCCATGGACCGAGTGTCCGTGAAAGAAGGTGCCATGCTCGTAGAACTCCGTGCCGTGGTCGCTCAGGAGCACCACCAGCGTGTCGTCGTCCCGCCCCGCCTCTCGCAGGCGTTCGAAAAGGCGAGCGAGCTCGGCATCCATGGCGCGGATCGAGGCGTCGTACCAGGCCGATTCGACGGCGACATAGGCGTCAGGGTCGATGCCGGCCGCGACCGTTTCGGCGCGCGACGGCAGCTTGCGCACGCGCATGAACTCGTCGGCGATCGTCGGCGCCAGCGCGTCGCGCCTCTTCTCGTGCTCGGCCTCGAGCTCCGCCGGGACCCACAGCCGGTTGTACGGCGCATACGGCTCGTACGGCGAGTGCGGGTCGAAGACGTGGAGAAAGGCGAACCAGGGCGCGTCGCGGCGGCGCTCGATCCAGCCCAGGAGACGGTCGACGTATTCGCGCGACGTCTTCGCCGACAGCGGTCCACCGCGCCACGGGTGCGAGGTCGATTCGTGGAACTCCTCGAACCCCTGGTGGAGGTTCGTCATCTGGCCGACGAACGGCACCGAAGCGACGGCCATCGTCGCGTAGCCGGCGTCACGGAACGCTTCGGCGACCGTCGTCGCGCTCGCCGGCAGACGGTCCGCGAACTCGCGCACGCCGTGGCTGGTCGGGTAGAGCGAAGCGAGAATCGACGGCGTCGACGCTTTCGTCCACGGCGCCTGGCTCACGGCGTGTCGGAAGACGACGCCCGAGCCGGCCCAGCGCGCGAGATTCGGCGCCGTGGCGCGGGCGTGGCCGTAGAGGTCGAGGTGGTCGCGGCGCAGCGTATCGGCCTGGATGAGAATCACGCCGCGCGGCCGGCGCGCTTCGCGCCGGCCGTCACTGCGCACCGCGGGAGCGCCCCAGAAACCGATGCCGCCCGCGGAGGCGGCTTCGATCTCGAGCTCGAGGACGGCTGGCTGGCCGGAGAGCTCGGTCAGGTCGACCGCGAGCGCCTCCCAGCGGAAGGCCGTGGTGACGGTGCGCCGCACTTCGACCGGCGCCGGGCCGGAAGTGCTGGCGGCGCGGGCGCGGACGACAAAGGTGAGCGGCGACTCGTCGGCTGAGCCGACCGCGAGATCGAGCCAGGCGCGGCGGGGGAGATCGACAGGAAAGCGGAGGATTTCGGGGCTGCGGGCCACGAGCGACTCGCGGAAGATGTCGCCGAGTCCCTGCCAGCTCACGCCGGTGGGCAACGCCGCGAGCTTCTCCCGCCGGAAGAGAACGCGCAGCGATTCGATCTCGAACTCGGCGCCGGCCACGTCGGTGGGCCGAAAGACGAGGGTCTGGAAGTCGACACCCTGGAGCGGCTGCAGCGGCGCGAGAAGGTAGGTCTGAAAGTCGGGGCCGGCGGTGATCGGCGACGAAGCTAGGAACGGGTTGCGCTCGGCGAGCCGTTCGAGGCTGGCGAAGTCGACTTTGGGCGCGAGTGCGAACTGCGCCGAGAAGTTTTTTCCGGCGCCGACGCGCATGCGGACCTCGAGAGCTTCGATCTGATCCGCCGACTCCATCGCCGCGAGGCGGGGGAAGGAGAGCATCGGCCAGTCGCCCGAGCTGCGGCCGGCGAGCCGGCCTTCGCGCACCTCCAGGTGGGTGACATCTTCGGAAGCCGCCCACGCCGGCGCGGCTCCGGACGCGGCGACGAATCGCCATTCGGCGCGCGGCTGCTCGGCGGTCGCCGTCGAACGGTTGACGACCGACTCCGGAGCGAACCGGCCCACCAGGCGGATTGTGTCTGCGGACTCGACGCCGGGCGCCTTCGCGGAGCAGCCTGCGAGCGCGCAGACGGCGAGAGTGCCCATCGCGAGGCGACCGAGCCGCGGCATTGCCATCTCCTCTGAGGAACGTGAACTGACGTTGTCGCGATGGTATCAGCGCCCTCCCGCGCCGTCTTCGCGCCGCCGCGTCGCCGGCGCGCGTGCGGTAGGATTTCCCGGCGGCGCACCGCGGCCGAAGGAGAAACTCGTGAAGATCCACGAATACCAGGCGAAGGAGATTCTTCGCCGTTACGGCGCGACGACGCCGCGCGGACGGGTGATCGAAGATCCGGCCGAGGCGGAGGCGATCTGCGCCGAGCTCGGCGGACGCTGCGTCGTCAAGGCGCAGATCCACGCCGGCGGGCGCGGCAAAGGCGGCGGCGTCAAGCTCGCCAGGTCGCCGGCCGAGGCCCGGGAATGGGCGGCAAAGATCCTCGGCATGCAGCTCGTCACGCACCAGACCGGACCCGAAGGGCAGAGGGTTCGCAAGGTGCTGCTCGAAGAGGCCGCGGACATCGCCCACGAGCACTACCTCGCGGTGACGCTCGACCGCCAGAGCGGACGCCCGGTGATCATCGCCTCCTCGGCGGGCGGCATGGACATTGAAGAGGTGGCCGCGAAGAACCCGGAGAAGATTCATCGCGAACCGATCGATCCCCAGATCGGCCTGGCGCCGTTCCAGGCGCGGCGGATCGCGCGGCATCTCGGTCTCAAGGGCGACACCGCATCCAAGGCCGCGAAGATCGTCGCCGCGCTCTACCAGGCGTACGTCGACACCGATGCCTCGCTCGCCGAGATCAACCCGCTGATGATCACCGCGCAGGGCGAGGTGATGGTGCTCGACGCCAAGATGAGCTTCGACGACAACGCGCTTTTCCGCCACAAGGACATCGTGGCGATGCGTGACCTGGCGGAAGAGAACGCGCTCGAGGTCGAGGCTTCGAAGTTCAACCTGAACTACATCAAGCTCGACGGCGAGATCGGCTGCATGGTGAACGGCGCCGGCCTTGCGATGGCGACGATGGACATCATCCAACTCGCGGGCTCGTCGCCGGCCAACTTCCTCGACGTCGGCGGCTCGGCGTCGCAGGAGGCGGTGACCAACGCTTTCAAGATCCTGATCTCCGATCCGTCGGTCAAGGCGGTGCTGATCAACATCTTCGGCGGCATCGCGCGCACCGACCGCATCGCGGCCGGCGTCGTCGCCGCGCTGCGAGACCTGCGCGAGCTCGGCGGCGTGAGGGTTCCCGTCGTCGTGCGACTCGAAGGCACCAACGTCGAGCAGGGGCGGGCGATCCTGCGCGACAGCGGGCTCCCCTTTCTGGTCGCCGACACGATGGCCGACGCGGCGTCGAAGGTGGTCGCCGCCGCCGCGGAATCACGGGGCGCCGGCTGATGGCGATCTGGCTCAACAAGGACACCCGGCTGCTCGTCCAGGGGATTACCGGCAAGGAAGGAAAGTTCCACGCCCTCGGCTGCCGTGACTACGGCACGCAGCTGGTGGGTGGAGTGACGCCGGGCAAGGGCGGGGAGGTCGTCGAGGGGATCCCGGTCTTCGATTCCGTCGAGGAGGCGCGACAGAGGAGCGGCGCCAATGCCACGATGATCTTCGTGCCGCCGCCGTTCGCGGCCGACGCGATCATGGAGGCCGCCGATGCCGGCATCGAGCTCATCGTCTGCATCACCGAGGGGATTCCTGTCAACGACATGATCCGCGCCAGGGCTTTTCTGCGCGACAGGCCCCTCCAGAAATCGCGCCTGATCGGTCCGAACTGCCCCGGCATCATCACGCCGGGGCAGGCGAAAATCGGCATCATGCCAGGGCATATTCATCGCCCCGGCCGGGTCGGCGTCGTGTCGCGCTCGGGAACGCTCACCTACGAAGCGGTCTGGCAGCTCACCGGCCTGGGGCTCGGACAATCGACTTGCGTCGGCATCGGCGGCGATCCGGTGAACGGCACGAGCTTCCTCGACGTGATGAAGGCGTTCCGCGACGACCAGGAGACCGACGCGGTCATCCTGATCGGCGAGATCGGCGGCAACGCCGAGGAGGATGCCGCGGCCTGGATCCGGGAGAATTTCGACCGCCCGGTCGTCGGCTTCATCGCCGGCCGGACGGCGCCCCCGGGACGCCGCATGGGTCACGCCGGCGCCATCGTCGCCGGCGGCAAGGGGACGGCGGTGGCCAAGATGGAAGCGCTCGCCGCGGCCGGCATCCAGGTCTGCGAATCGCCCGCCGAGCTCGGCGCCACCGTAGCCCAGGCGCTCGCGGGCCGGCGGCGATAAGACGAGACAGCTGCGAAAAGGAGGGGTCGCAATGGCACGAGAATCGATCGGTTTCGGCGGATTCCTGTTGCGCGTCGGCGCGGCGCTCGCGTTGGTGTTCGCGACCTACAACCCGACCGGGTGGTCGTATCACCATTGGGTGTTCTCCTCGCCCGACGGGTTCACCGCGCTGAAGGCGCTGCCCGGAGCGCTGCTGCTCTGCGGCTGGGTGCTCTACTTGCGGGCCGCGGTGCAGTCGTTGGGCATGCTCGGCTTCGGGCTCGCGGCGTTGGTGATCGGCTCGATCGTCTGGCTCCTGGCCGCGCAGGGCTGGATCGACCCGGCGAAGCCGACGGTCGCGGCCTGGATCGCGCTTGTCGCCCTCGGTCTCGTGCTCGGCGTCGGGCTCGGGTGGTCGCAAGTGCGGCGCGCGATCACCGGCCAGGTCGATGTCGAGCAGCAGGGCTGAGGCGACGATGAGCGAGGCCGCCGCTGGCGGCTGGCTCGTGCTTCTCGGCGGCGGCGAGTTCACGTTCGGGGAGACCGAGGAGATCGACGAGGCCTGGCTCGAGCGGACGCCGGCTGGGCCGATCGGTTTCATCCCCGCGGCTTCCGGATCGATCGACTACGCGAAGCAGTTCATGACCTACATGGGAGAGCGCTTCGACCGCGAGGTCGAGGTGATTCCGATCTACCGTGAGCGCGATGCCCGCCGCGGTCGAAATGCCGAACGGATCCGGGACTGCGCGGCGGTCTACCTGGGCGGCGGCGTCACCGATCACCTGCTCGACGCGCTGGGCGGCTCTCCGGCCCTCGAGGCGCGGCGGCGGAAGATCGCCGACGGCGGCGTCGACGTGGCGATCGCGGCCGCGGCGCTGGCCTGCGGCGAGGTGGTCCGGAGCGACTTTGGCGGCAAGATCCTTCCCGGGTTGGCGCTCGCCGCCGGCGCCGTCATCGAGACGAACTTCGACCCGGCGCACGACCGGCGCCTGCGCAAGCTTCTCGAAGGCGCCGCCGGTGCGTTCGCGCTCGCGCTGCCCGCGGGGAGCGCGCTGCTGCTTTTTGGCGACGGCCAGTTCGAGGCGGTCGGAACGGTCTTCCGCCTTGCCGGACCCGAGGCGGACCTCGTGCCGCTGGTGGAGGAAGAGGAGATAGGCGAATCGAGCTGACCGCGCCGCCGGCGACCGTCTTCCGGCGTAGGATCGGGTGGAGGTGAGCTTCATGCGCAAGGCGGTTCCGATCGCCGTCGTGCTTTTCGCTGGAGGAGTCATGTTCAACCTGTTCGGCGCCAAGGCGGAAGAGCTCGCCCTCGGCGCCAGGATCCCCGCCGTCACCGTGAACGATCAGGATGCGAGAGCCGTCGATCTCGCGGCCGCGGGCGGCCGGGGCTGGACCCTCGTCTACTTCTATCCCAAGGCCGACACGCCCGGCTGCACCAGGCAGGCGTGCAGCCTGCGCGACGCGTACTCGAAGCTGACCGACACCGGCGTTCGCGTCTACGGCGTGTCGACCGACAACGAGCAAGACCAGAAGGCGTTCCAGGAGAAGTTCCGCCTGCCGTTCCAGCTTCTGGCGGACAAAGACAAGAAGCTGGTCGAAGCGTTCGGCGTCCCGACCACGATGGGGTACGCGAAGCGGCAGGCGTTCCTGTTCAAGGACGGTGTCCTGGTCTGGCGCGACCTCGAGGCTTCGACCGAGGAGCAGGCGGCGGATCTCATGAAAGCGATCGCGGAGCACAAGGCCGGCTGAACTACGCTGTTCCGCCGCTGCGGCGACACCGTCTCGTGCTCGGAGCGGGGGTCCCGCTC
>ERZ1292633.2229-Hain-H41-02um-R1-2229-length-20023-cov-6_pt1 | contig 20023 bp, 20 predicted proteins | sample MGYA00564406_ERZ1292633 | MGnify/ENA primary metagenome ERZ1292633 (study PRJEB36523, sample SAMEA6512639) | groundwater metagenome | collected 2019-01-08 | study: AquaDiva: Metagenomics assemblies of 32 groundwater samples
TGACTGGGTGCCGGTGCTCAAAAAACCGCGATCCGACGGCTGGTCACCCGAAAAACAGCGCACATTTATCGCCACCCTCGCCGACACCGGGTCGGTCACTAGGGCGGCGCGCGCGGTGCATATGTCGCGTGAGACGGCTTATGCGCTGCGCCGCTCTGCGCACGCTGGTGGCTTTGCTGCCGCGTGGGATGCCGCAATCGGGGCGGCGTCAAAGGCGCTGGTCGATGTGGCGATGGACCGCGCATTGAACGGTGTTGATGTGCCGATATTTGACAGGGACGGACAACGCATTGCATCCGACGTCAAATATAATGACCGATTGTTGATGTTCTTGTTGCGCGCGCACGCACCCGAACGATACCGCCATGCCAGCCGCGATGGACGCGATGGGACCGAGCCGCTGGTGCCCGCCGCGCTGCCCGTGGCAGAGGCGCTGCGCCTGATTGACCCTGTCCCCCCAGCCGAACCGCACCAGTTGATGGCTCCCGAAACGCTCGACGTCGCGCTGGAATGTGCCGAACTATTGGACGGTCAACTGCCCCATTGGCACCGCGACCAAGATATGCTGGCTATGGAAAATGCGAAAAGCGCGCCCCAGATAGCGCGGGAAGAGGCCTTGGAAGCAAAGCTGGAGGCAGCAAAGTGGGACTGGAGCAAGGAACCAAAGCCGGTGGATAGAGGAAGGAAAGCCCCGCCAAGTCAAAAAGCATGAATGGCGGAAATACAGGCTTCCTTGGTGTCAGCTTTGTCAGTTTTGGCGGTGCGGGGGTATGGACAGCAAGGCGTTTTCGCGCCACTCTCCGCCCATCCTCACCAACAAAGGAGCCCCCATCATGCCTAAAGTCATTGGCCTTGGCGGCCTGTTTTTCAAATCGGCGGATACCGATGCAATGCGTGAATGGTATGGGCGTGTGCTCGGCCTCTCGTTCGAGGATTGGGGCGGGACCGTCTTCACCCCCGCCACCGCCGCCGCGCACCCAGGGGCCGCGACGGTGTTTTCGGCCTTTGCCGCCGACACCGGCTATTTCGCGCCATCGGACGCGGCGTTCATGTTCAACCTGATGGTCGATGATCTGGACGGCATGCTCGCGCGATGTGCTAAACATGGCGTTACCCCGATCAAGACCACTCCCGATGAAGGCATGGGCCGCTTTGCCCACATCATGGACAATGAGGGCCGCAAGATCGAGCTGTGGGAGCCAAGAGCGATTTCGAGTGAGGTGTAAACACCGAACGGCTCGGAAATCGCGGTGGAAAATCAGCCGATGGAGTGATGGCGCGCAAGGCCAACCTGAGCCACGCCCTCACCCATCAATGCGGCACGTGGGCCAGCGCGTCATAGGTGAAGACAAAGCTGCGCGCCTCTTGCGGTTTGTGGCACGCTAGGCAGATCGCCTGATTGCGGGTTTGGGGCGCGCGGTTCGCGTCAAACTGCCCATAATGCCAATTGCCGTTGCGCAGCACTTCGGGGATAGCGTCGCCCCACCCCGCCGATGATGCGCTGACGGCATAGGATTGCGCCGCGCCGGGAACCAATTGCCCGTCCGCACCGCGCGTCACATTGCCCGCCACATCGCGTAGCGCCGCTGTGGTTTCGACCACGATCATCGATCCGTCTGGCATGGGGGTGCCTGCGCGCGCAGCGTTCAAAGCTAGGCCATTGGCATAGCGCCGCGTAATCGCGCCATTTTCGGCATCGTCCGCGCGGGTATAGACGCTGAACCCATCAGGAAAGGATGCGGGGATGGCGAGCAACGGAGTCAGCGCACGGGCCGAACGCGCGGCATCATCGGCGGTGCCCTCTCGCGGTAGGCGGCTGAAAAACCCGGACAGTGCGGTGATTTGCTCGTCATTCAACTGCTCGGCAATGGGGTTCATAAACTCGCTTTTGCGATCCCCCGAACGGAAGGCCTGCAACTGCGCCTCGATATAGGCGCTGCGTTGCCCCGCCAGATGCGGCGCGAACGGCAGGGTGCTGATGCCATCAACCCCGTGGCAGCTTTGGCACGCGACAAGCTGTGGGATGGCGTCGCTCTCTGCCGCACGCGCAGATCCGCCGCCGGACATCGCCGTGACAAACAAACTGCCAAATGCCAATGCCGCGCCAGCCACGCCCAAGCCCAATGTCTTCATCGCTATACCCTCATGCCCCGCCATAGGTGGTGGAACATAGCACTCGGTAAATGATTGGCAACAGCGCGTCAGCGATAGAGCAGCGCCCGTGCACGTTGTCGCATAAACTGCTCTAATGCTGCTTTGTCCCGCGCCTCTATGGTCGGCCAATCCTGCTGGCTCAATATGTCCCACCACAACCAGCTATTGCCCGCCAGCCTGTCGAAAAATGAATGGCTTCCTCCCTCGATGCGAAAATCAGCAGGGTAGAGCCGCGCCACCGCTTGTAACAGCACCACCGCCGTCCGCACGGGGCAATAGGCGGCGCGGTCGGTCACATGCACCTGCACCCCGCCGATTTGCTGGCCCGCATATTTGGACGCGGACGGGGTGAACCAGATGGGGCGAAACCGCACACCGGGCAAAGCCAGCGCATTCATCGCCGCCGCCAGCGCCGCCGGGTCGATATAGGGTGCGCCAACCACCTCGAACGGGTGCGTGGTGCCGCGCCCTTCGGACAGGTTGGTCCCCTCGACCAGCACCATGCCGGGATAGACGAGCGCGGTATCGGGTGTCGGCATATTGGGCGACGGCGACACCCATGGGGCGACCTCCCCAGCGCCATCGCGCCGCCACCCGCGCATTGCCATGACGGTCAGGTCGGCATTGATACCCAATTCCGCGTTGAACAGCCGCGCCAATTCGCCCATCGTCATGCCGTGCCGCATCGGCATAGGGAATGGCCCGACGAACGACGTAAAAGCGGGGTCAAGCATCGGCCCCTCGACCAGCACGCCGCCTATGGGATTGGGGCGGTCGAGCACCATCACGGCAATGTTTTCGCGCTTTGCCGCACGCAGCACCCCCGCCACTGTCGCAGCGTAAGTGAATGTCCGCGCGCCGACGTCTGGCAGATCGACAATGATAAGGTCGATACCGCTGAGCATCGCGGGTGTCGGTTCCCGCGCCTGGCCATACAGGCTATAGACGGGCAGGCCTGTCGCCACGTCACGCGCATCGGCAACTTCTGCGCCTGCCTGAGCATCGCCGCGCGCACCATGTTCGGGGCCGAACAGCGCAACGAGGCGAACCCCCGGCGCACTGGTCAGTCGGTCAATCGTCGAGCGATACTGCGCATCGACGGCAGCAGCATTGGTAACAAGGCCAATATGCTTGCCAGTCAGCACCTCGCTCTGTTCCGCCAACAGAATGTCGATGCCCAGCTGCAACGGCTGCGTGGCGGCGGGCGCTGCGGCAAACAGCAGTGTCACTATGGCAAACAAACGCATCATCACGCCCATGTTGTATCAACATAATGACAAGCACAACAGTTGCGACTTGGCAAAGTAGCATAGTTCATATCTAGTGACCCTCGGGGGTGCATGTGGCGTACATCAGGGTGATTTTCGATGCGAAGACCATGGCCTCTGCGCGCTCTCGGCTATGGCCCCGTCAGATCGACCTTTACCTACTCAAGACATTATTCACCCCGTTCCTGTTGATAGCTGGCGGGATTTTCCTGTTCCTTGAGCTCGAACGCGCATTGCGGCTGGTCTATGAATTGTCCGCCACAGGGGCGGATATGCGGTATTTTTTGCCGCTACTGGTGGAGTTTGCGCCCTATTTCATCACCATGAGCCTGCCCCCAGCATATTTCCTTGCGCTGATCTTGCTCATCGCGCGATTGGACGACAATCTGGAATTACAGGCCATGCATGTGATGGGGCTTTCCTTGTCGCGCATTGCCTTTCCGCTGGTCATAGGCGGCGTGATAATCAGCGCGATCAGCATCATCACCTGCGGATGGTTGGAGCCATATGGCCGCTACGGTTTTCGCACGATGCGGGTAGAAGCAATCACTAGCGGCCGGGTCGCCCGCGTGCAGCCGGGGAGCTTTTACCAGCCCGGAAATGCTCTTTTCGTGTCGGTTGGGCAGGTGGTCGATGGGCAGGCCTCGTCCATATTCGTCTGGCACCGCACGGCCGAGGGTCAGGAACGGGTCGCGACAGCGCGTTCGGCTGATCTATCGCTCAATGCGAACGACACGGCGCTACGGCTTTCGCTACACGATGGCGAACTGATCAGCGATGAGACGGTTGCGGGTAGGGCAGATGTCGCCGCCCTCTCCTTTCGGAACTTGCTCCTTACCGAGCGATTGACGCTCATCGACGCCCATTGGCGGCGCGGGCGTGATGAGCGCGAACTGACATTGCCTGAACTTATATCCCCTAGCGCAGACCATGTGTCTCGACTGGGCGAGCATGCAATAGCCGCCGAACGCACCAGCCGAATTGCTAAAGCTTTGACGATCCCTTTGCTGCCCTTTCTCGTCCTACCGCTCACCATTGCTGTCGGTCGGCGTGCACGATTGCCCGGCACTCTCGCCAGCGGGTTGATTTTCGTCGTCGCCCAGCATGGGCTCAATTTTCAGCGCCAAGTCGCCGCCACCGGACAGATTGATGCGCTCTCTGGCATGGGCATGGTTGCCGGCTTGTTTGCGCTCATCGTGGCAATCCTGTTTTATGCCGGCAGGTATCTACCGAGCCACAGCCCGATGACGGGCATGTTCGATGCCTTGTCAAAGGCGATGCACCGCCTGACCCCGCGAAAGCAGAGCGGCATGGTGCTGCGTGGCCACATGCTGTCCACCTATCTGATCGGGCATGTGCTACAATGGACGCTCGTTGCATGGCTGACGCTGACAGCATTACTTGAAATGGCAGAGATTTTTCTGCGCGGGAATGCCTTTGTCCTACGCGGCATGGGTTTTGCCGATGTCATGCTGTACGGGTTGTTGCGCTCGCCAACGCACGCTTTGTCATCGCTGACAGCTGCGGCGCTGGCGGGGCCGATACTGTCCTTTTTCTTGCTCAGTGAACGACGTGAACTGATGAGTATCCAACTTGTCGGCATTTCAAAGGCCCGTCTGCTGGCGATGATGTTACCTGTGCCATTGCTGCTTGCCATGGCAGGTTATACACTTGCCGAGCATGTCATTCCGGCCAGCCAGCAACATTTTATAACCTGGTGGGGGCAGGACCGGGTGGAAACCGAGGCCGCAAGAGCCCGTTGGTTCCGGATCGGTCCTGATCTGGTGCGTGTAGACAATCCCAGCAATGATGGCCGTATATTGGCGGGATTTAGCCTGTTTCGCCGTGATGATGATGGGCGGTTGACCGAACGCGTCGATGCTGACCGCGCGGTTGCTGGGCCACATGGTTGGCAACTGGAGAATGTGCGGCAAATACTGTTGGTCAATACCATGTTTGTGCGACGCCAATTGCCAGTCACTGCTTGGCCAACACCGCTCAGGACGGATGATTTGCAGCGACATTTTTCTTCACGCCCATATTTTTCGGCCGCGTGGGCAAGGCAAGCGCTGCGCGGCACCGTGCCCAACGACCTCAGCGAAACAAGCTATAGGGTCAGAATGTCGCGTATGCTGGCGACGCCGCTTGCGCCATTCATCATGCTCCTGCTGGCAATGCCAACCATTTCATCGACCCGCAGGCGAACATGGCCTGCACTGGGCTTTGCGATTGGCGCAGGGGCTCTGTTCATCGTCGTTGACAGCCTGCTCGCCGTGCTGGCATTCATCGGGATGCTGCCTATACTGACCGGGGTATGGGCCGTATCGATCCTGACATTATTCACCGCATTGACAATTTTTGTTTATAGCGAACGCTAGGGTCAGGACCCACAATTGACATAGATCATTCTGGTTAGGTGGCACTATCGAATAAAAGACGCAGACAATGAATCAAAATGGGGGTTTTGATGACAAGTGTAAAAATTGAACGTTCAGATTATTTCGTGGCATTTAACACCTCTCTGTTTCTGCTCATGTGTTATGCTGTCTATTATGATCGCGTAGTCGCCTATCGTGGACCAGCCAATATCCACGAATTTTTCCTCTATGCCGTTGCGATATTCATGACAATTGTTACAATTTGGGTGTTCCTGCGCCGCTTGAGTTACCCCGTCTGGTTACTGGGTGTCATCCAACTGGGCATCTTGCTCCATTTTGCTGGGGCATTCTTCCCCATCGAGGGCGGGCGGCTTTATGACGCGCATTTCTTGACGCTGCGTTTTGACAAATATGTCCATGCTATCAACGCCTTTGCCGGGGCTGCCCTCGCAGGGCATCTGTTGCCGGCGATGGATGGGCGGTGGCGATTACGTCTCATCGTTATCGTGCTTGCAACGTTAGGCGGCGGTGCGATTGTCGAAATCGTCGAATATCTTGTGACACTGACCCTCGCGCGCAATGGTGTCGGTAATTACGACAATAATATGCAGGATTTGATCGCCAACCTTGCCGGGGCACTGCTGTTTGCCCTTGTCTGGGAACTGCGATCAATGATCGTCCAGTCGATATCCCGGCGCGGTGAAAAGCAGAACAGCTTTGAAGAAGCAGTTTTGATTCACAGCAGATGAGTCCTGCATCCCGCCCGCTTCGCGGAATCGGCGAAATCGCGCTTATCGCGGCGATGGTTGAATATGGCATGTGGGGCCTTGGGCCGCAATTGCGCGATCAGCCGCACCTCATTTTAGTCTATTGGTTGCTTGTGCTTGGTGGCGCTTTTTACATGGTCTGGCTGTCGCCGATCATTATCAATCGTGATCCGCCCGATTTACGCGGCTGGGCTTGGCCAAGGCAGCGCCGTGACGACCCCGGTAGCTGGAAAAAGGCTTGGCGCTCCTATCTCGCTTTGACAATGGCGATAGCAGCGTTGCTTACGCTCGGCAGCATGGTGTTTCGTCCCGGCGTAATCGCGGCGGTTGACCCGAAAACATTCGCGCTGCGCCTTGCCGGATATATAGTCTTTGGACCCGTGCAGGCCTTGCTCTTTTTCGGATTTTTTCAAACCCGCCTGCGTACCATACTAGCTGTCGGTCGGGGGCCGCGTGCGATAATGCGTCATCAAATGATGGTGGCTGCAGGCACAGCTACCATTTTTTCGCTCATCCATGCGCCCAACCTACCGCTGATGTTGTTCACTTTTTTTGCCGGCCTAGCGTGGTCTTGCTTGTTTTACCGCCGCCCCAATATCCTGCTCTTGGGGTTGAGCCACGCGTTCCTAGGCACAGTCTTGCACCAGTTCCTGCTGCTATATATGCGTATTGGACCCTTTTATAACAATCCCGAAGCGCGCATTTTTCGCGTGGTCATCCCCGGCTTGGCCGAATTGATAGGCAAACGTTTCTGACACCACAAAGAGCCGCTCAATTCGCCCAGTAGATATAATCCTGACCTTCGCGCCACGGCGCATTCAGCGGCACGTCGATCCGCACCGGCCCTTCGAGCAGCCCGGGCCAAAGCGGCGCGGCCATCCCTCGATTATGCGCCTCCAGCATCGCGCGCATCGTCGCCACCCGTTCGGGCTGTGCCGCCGACAGATCGTGATGTTCGGTCGGGTCATCAGCTAGGTTATACAGCCGCACCTGTGCAGGCCGCTGGGTCACCTGCAATTTCCAATTGCCTTGCCGAATGACGCGATACCCGCCGGACCGCCAATAGATAGCCTCACGCTGCGCAGGGCCCGCCAGCACGTTTTGGCTGTCGATGATGCGGTCGGTTGGAACCCTCGCGCCGCCCGCTGCTGCCATCGTCGCAAATAAGTCCAGATGCCCTGTCACGTCGCTGCGGCGACTTCCTGCCGCAATCCGCGCAGGCCAGCGCATCGTCAGCGGTGCCCGAATGCCGCCTTCAAAGAAGGTCGCCTTCCATCCGCGATAGGGCGCGTTGAGATTTGGGATGCCGGTGTACCAAGCGCCGCCATTGTCACTGGTAAAGATAACCAGCGTATTTTCGGCCATGCCTAATTGGTCTAGCCGCGCCATCAAATCGCCGATGCGCCGATCCAGTTGACGCACCATTGCACCATAAACGCGTGTCTTGTGATCGGCGATACCAGGCAGCGCATCATAGTCGGCGCGTGTCGCCTGCAACGGCGTGTGCGGCGCATTATAGGCCAGATACATAAAGAACGGACGTTCGCGATTGGCCTCAACCGCGCGCATCGCCTGATCGGTAAAATAATCGGTCAAATGCCCCGTGGCCGCAAATCGCGGGCCGCTGTTCCACTTGACGGCATAGCGCAAGTTCGCCCACAAAAAGCGATCAATCGGATCGAAAGGCAGCTTGGCATCAACCCCTGACGCATCTCCTTCTGGCAAAAATAATGACGCACCGCCGGTAATTTGAAGGCTCTCGTCAAACCCCTGCGCAAGCGGCGACAATGCGGTCGCTTCGCCCAAATGCCATTTGCCGATGTGCATCGTATGATAGCCTTGCGCGCGCAATAATTCGGCAATCGTCACCTCAGATTGCGGCACACCCATTTGCGGATAGTCGATGACATTGTTGGCCAGCTCTTCATGAAAGATGGCATGATGCGGCCCCAAACCAGCACCGTGCTGGAGGTTCTGGGCGAACTGCACGGGCACAGCGGTATATTCAAAACCGAACCGCGTCGCGTAACGCCCTGTCATCATTGTGGCGCGCGATGGCGAACAAGTGGCGTTGGCGGCATAGGCGTTGGTGAATTGCAGCCCCTGCGCGGCCAGTCGGTCAATATTGGGGGTCGGCACGCTGCCACCCGCAAAGCCCCCGCCATTGGTGCTGATGTCGTTGATCCCCAGATCATCGGCGACGATCAAGATGATGTTGGGCGGACGCTGATTGGCAGGCGTAGCGGGCGTTGCCGGACCAGCGGCCCACACCACAGCATGATTTGGCTGAACCGGATCGTTCCAGTCCGACAGCAATCCTGGCACATAGAGCCAGTACCGATGCCACGCGAACGCGCCCGCACCAACCAACAGCGCCACTATGATGACTACCCACATCAACCCACGCTTCATTACCGCTCCCCCCCCTCCCCTCATTATATGGCACTGATAATGCCATTATTTTTACCGTCTGTGCAAGCACCAATTGACGCCGCTGTATGACTGGTGCAGCAATGCGCCATGACCGCAACCATCATCCCCTTGTCTTCGAGCACATTGTCTTCGGGCATAGCGCCGCAACCCACAGCCGACGGACGGCGTGAACGCAGCCGCTCCAGCCGCGCCAAAATCGTCCAGGCAATGTTTGACCTTGTGGCGCGCGGCGATGTCGCGCCCAGCGCCGCGCGCGTTGCCGACCATGCCGGGGTGGGCCTACGCACCGTATTTCGTCACTTTGACGATATGGACTCGCTGTACCGCGAAATGTCCGAACGAATAGAGGCACAGGTCAGCCCGCTGGTCACCATGCCCTTTACGGGTGCCACTTGGCGCGAACGATTGCTCGAACTCACGGCGCGCCGCGCGCTTGTGTTTGAGGCGATTCTGCCGCACCGCATCTCCGCCAACATCAAACGCTATCAATCGGCGTTCCTGATGCAGGACTATGTGCGGCTGTTGAAGTTTGAGCGGCAGCGGGTTGAGGCGCTGCTGCCGCCCGCCCTATTGGCCGACAAAATTGCGCTCGAATCGCTCCATGTCGCGCTCAGTTTCCAAAGCTGGCGTTTGCTTCGTCACGACCAAGGCTTGCACCCGAAGGACGCCGCAAAGGTGACACGCCATCTGGTCGAGGCCGTGTTGGCACAGTTGACGGAGTGACCCCATTGCCGCGCATCATAGTAGCTGTGATGGCGCTTCTGCTTGCCGCCTGTGCCCCGGATGCGCCGGAAGTGGTCGGAACACACCCCTGCCCTGCGCTCTCCGCTCCCGCTTATGTGTGGGTGCCGCCCGCCACCATCACCCTCGGCGAAAATAGTGCGCTTAGGCCCGAAGAAGGGCCAGAACGCCAAGCCCATGTCGCGGGGTTCTGGATCGCTACCCATGAAGTCACCAATACCGAGTTCGCCGCCTTTGTCCGCGCAACCAATTACCGCACGCTGGCAGAGCGCGACCCGCCTGCGCTCCTCAATGCCCCGTCCGAAATGTCGCGGCCCGGATCGGCGGTGTTCGCTGCGCCCGACGCCAGCAACCCGATGTGGTGGCGCTGGGTCGTGGGAGCACAGTGGCGCCGCCCGCGTGGCCCCGCCAGCAGCATCTTGGGCAAGGGTCGCCATCCGGTCGTGCAAATCGCCACTGCCGACGCGCTGGCCTATGCGCATTGGGCTGGCAAGGCATTGCCAAGCGAGGAGCAATGGGAATCCGCTGCGCGTCAGGGTGGGGCCTACCCGCGCGAACCCGTCGATGCCGCTGGCAACCCGACCGCCAATTATTACCAAGGCGCATTCCCACAGCGCGACCTGGGCCTCGATGGGTATCGCGGAACCGCGCCAGTCGCCTGTTTTCCCGCCAGCCAGATCGGCACCTATGATATGATCGGCAATGTATGGGAATGGACGCGCGACGCCGCCCGCGCAGAGTCCGACAGCCCCAACTCTTTTGAAATGAACGTCATCAAGGGCGGCTCGTTCCTGTGCGCTTCCAATTATTGCGCACGGTACCGCCCCGCCGCCCGCCAGTTTCAGGAACGCGATCTGGGCACAGACCATATCGGTTTCCGCCTGATCGACCCCAACCGCCCACCACCCGCTTAAGGAGAGCCCTATGAACATCACCAACGCCGTGAACCCCACGCCCGAACAAGCCATGGCCTTTTTCGCCGCGCCCGACGATGGCCCGTTCGTGATGATCAACCTGCTCAAGTTCAAAGAGCGCGCCGAATATCCCGATGGCAGCGACGCCCATCTGACGGGGGCCGAAGCCTATGCGCGCTATGGCGCTGGCGTACAGGCCGAACTCGCCAAGGTCGGCGGCAAGGCGCATTACGCTGGGCGCGTCACGGGCCTGATGATCGGCGCGGTCGATGACAATTGGGATATGGTGGCTTTGGCCGAATATCCATCATTGGCGGCGCTCAAAACCATGGTGATGTCCGAAAGTTATCAGGCAATTGCGGTCCACCGCACGGCGGGGCTGGCGGGACAGCTCAACATCCGCACCAGCCCGATGGGCGCGCGGCGATAACGAGTGGGAGTCTGAGGCTATTGTTTGTGCTCAGCACTTGATGCGGAGCATTGGCCGATCAGGGATGCGCCCGCTTGCCCTAGTGTATAAAACCGTTCGTGCTGAGCTTGTCGAAGCACCGCATTTCTTTTCGTTAGTTGGAGAAAAAGACAGCCCTTCGACAAGCTCAGGGCGAACGGGTTATTTTGCTCGGGCTTTTCCTATCCGCCGCCGCCACAGCCACAACGCCCCGGCAAGGAACGCCAGCACCCCCGCAAACCAAAGCCCCAGCCAGATCAGCTTGGGCTTCATGATGCTATTGAACGCATTGGCATTGATTTGCGCGTCTGCGGTATAACCCTCTGGCATGGCGAGCACGCCGTCGCGCGCCGCATAGGCCGCATAATCGGCCTGCATCGCGGCAAACAGCGCGGGCTGCGCTGCCGCCAGATTGCGCGTTTCGCCGGGGTCGCGGCGAATGTCGAACAATTGCCAGCGGCCATCACCAATCGGCGGTAGATTCTTGACGAGCTTGTAATCGCCACGAAACAGCGCGGCATTGCCCGACAATTCATAACCCAGCGGCGCGTCGTCGCCGTGGATGCTGTCCGCCGTCCCCGTCAGTGCGGGCAACAGGCTGCGCCCGATCATCGGCTCGACGCTGCGCCCTTGCCAATCCGCCCCATGTCCCGCCGCGCCCGCCACACCGAGCAATGTGGGCACGATGTCGGTCACATGCGTCATCCCATGCACTGCCGCACCGCGCCGGAACGCCGCATTGCCAGGCCATGCGATAATCATTGGCACGCGCAGCCCGCCCTCGCCTGCGCTAAACTTATACCCCGATAGCGGAGCCGCAGCCGCGCTCGCCCATGATGGCCCCAGAAAGGTAAAACTGTTGCGCCGCCCGATATTCTCAGGCGACAGGTCATATTGCCAGTCCAGATACTGTCGGTTGCGCCAGTGCGCCATCGGGTCGAGCGGCTCTGGCCCATTATCCGACAGGAATATGAACATCGTATTGTCGAAGTCGCCCGTGCTGCGCAGTTGCGCGATCAGCCGTCCGATCTCGCGGTCCATTGCGGTGGCCATCCCCGCATAGGCCTGCATCACCCGTGCCTGCGCGCTGCGCTCATCAGGGCTGAGCGCCGTCCAATCGTGATCGCTTCTCATGGTTACGCGCGCCGCCCCCGCAGGAATCACCCGGCGCGCCACTGCCCTTGCCGCGCGTGCCGCTCGTAAAGCCGCCCAGCCATCGCGATAGTGCTCGGCATAACGCGCTATCTCAGCGTCGGGCGCCTGCACTGGGATATGATTGGCAAGGAAGTTGATCGACGCAAAAAACGGTTTTCCGCTCACCCGGTCCTCCTCGATATAGCGGATCATCTGATCGACAACAAAGGTCGAGCTGTAAAATTGCGCGGGCAGTCGCGCCGGACGGCCATCCTCGGTCCATTCGGCGGCCTCGTACATCCCCTCAATCGGGCGCTGTTCGAAATTATCGGCACCCGCATCGGCGAGGCTGAAAGCATGGTCATAGCCGCGCGCGGTCGGCAGCCGCCGCGCATCCTTGCCCAAATGCCATTTCCCGGTCAGGTAGGTGCGGTATCCAGCGCTGCGCAGCATCTCGGCTATCGTAACGGTGCGCAGGTTCAGCACGGTGTCATAGCCGCGCCGCCCGACATGCTCAGGCGGGATCGTTTCGGGCATATTACCCACGCCTGCGCGATGATTACCCACCCCGGTTTGCAACATCGCGCGCGTAGGCGAACAGGAACCAGCGACGTGGAAATTGGTGAACCGCACGCCGTTCGCGGCCAGCCAGTCGATATTCGGCGTCGCTATTTCGCTACCGAACGCGCCGACATCGGAAAATCCCCAATCATCGGCAAGCAGAATGACGATATTTGGCGGGCGGCGTTGCTGTGCGACCTGCGGCTGTGCTGACGTGGCAATGGCCAGTGCACTTGCCACAATCACACTGCCAAAGCGCTTCTTCATATCCCCCTCCACATTTATTGGCACTTATACTGCCAATAATTTAGGGGGTTGGCAAGGCGCTATGATAATATTGCCGCAACCCGGCCAGCGTCACCGGATCAAATTGACATTGCGGATTGGCGGCATAGGCTAATATCGGTCGCGCACTGACCGATAGCCCAATCTGCGCCAAGCTTCGCTGGGCATAATCGCCGATTTGCGCGCGCAAACCCGGCATCTTGGTATGAAAAGCACCGGCATAGATGATGCGCAGCGACCCATATGGTGCCAACCGGTTGGCGTGATTTTGCATCATCCCTGCGACAGCCCAGCTTCTGCGCATCACCAGTCGGCACCCGCCAGCTTCGGCAATCAATAGCGGGCTGAAATGGAGCATGGTTTGCAGCCGCGTCTGATAGCCTTGGCGATGCAGCACCTGTGTTATATCGGCGTATAGCCGCGCCTCATCAACCACCTGGTTTGTGACGGCCACACCGAGCTTGATCGACAATGTTGCGCCGACCAGCAACGCCAACACTATGCTAAATGCGGCGATGCGCAGCATCATAAACACCCCACATCGCGATCAGCATCGCAATCAATAACGCCGTCCAACTGAACAAATCTGCCGCCAACCCATAATGGAGTTCGTCAAATTGCGCAGGATAATGTGCCATTACCGCGAGGCGAATACCGTTAATCAGCACCATCATCGCTGCCGAGAATAGGGCAAAACCAAACAGGCGGCGCGTCATCGGCACTTCCAGTAAGTGGGTCAGGCTGGCCCAAATGACAAAGCTGAGCGACATATTATGCAACGACGAGCATTTGCTGGCGATAACAAATTGGGTTCCATCAACAAAATCAACAACATTGGCCGTCGCCTGTGTCCCCGATATCAACGCCACGAACTGGCCGTCGATCGCCAGCAGTTGGTCGCCAAAAAGCGCAAGCAATACCCGCCCCCAGACCAATGTCCCCGACAATGCGAGCAGGACAATCGCCATTCTGCGTAGCCGTGACCCCGCATCAGCTGTCAGCCACAGCCATAGGCCGCTGGCGAACACAGCCAAGCTGCTCGCCGCAGCAAATGGCAGCAAAACAGCCAGAAACATGGCCGTCAGCACCGCCGCATCGCCGCGCTGAAGCGGCCTTGCGACATCGCCGTCGAGGGCAATGCGGGCAACAGCAAACAGCGCGAACCAGATGATCGCGTTGATGCCCAACAAGCTGGCGATTGCCCCTAATGCGCCATGCACATACAGCGAGGCGACAATATCCGCCGCCTGACTATTAAGTGTCGCCGTCACCGCTAAAAGAGCAAAGCATATCGCTCGGTCGCCCAGACCTAACGTCTGCCAGCGCGTGCCGAGACCATTCAGCCGCGTCTCAGCGCCCGATGCGGCCACGCAACAACCGATAGCCAGCGCCGAGCACAATGATAGCCCCAATGCCAACACCGGCCAATGGCACTGGCACCGGGGCCATGCCTGCAATCGCGGGGCTGGCCGCTAATGTTGCCAACGATAGAATGAATGCGCCATCAAGAATCTTTTTCATATCTCACCCCTTTTAGTATCGCGTAAGCAGCTATAATATTTCGCCATTGCACCATAATGATGGCATTGTATCACTCTTTCATGCCAATCACGCAAGTGGTTATTGGATCTGCTCTGAGTGATGACATCATGGCTCGCTTACACCATCCTCGCATCAATCATCGGGGCCTTTGGCCTGTTGGCAGCGGCGGAACTGCTGTGGCCCGCACGACGCGGGCACGACGGAGATAAGTGGCATATTGCTGTGAACTTCGCGCTTGGAATCGCCAATACAGCCCTGATCAGCCTTGTACCGATTTCAGGATTTGCGGTCGCCCTGCTCGCTGATGACAGGCAATGGGGGCTGTTTCACGCTATAACGATCCCATTGGCCATGACAGCGATCACGCTTTTTATTCTGCGCAGCCTCATGGGCTATTGGTTGCACCGATTGTTGCATCAATGGCCACTGCTATGGCGGGTCCACCGCCTGCATCACAGCGATACTGCAATCGACTTATCGACGGGGCTGCGCTCGCACCCGTTGGAGGTGCTTATCGCCGCGCTCGTTAACGCCGCGCTGATCATAGGGCTGGGTGCACCGCCGCTCGTCGTCGCGGTCATCGAAACTATGATGCTGGTGGCCGCATTCTGGCAACATGCCAATATTGGCATCACGAACCACACCGCAGCGGTAATCGAGCGGCTGTTGATTACCCCGCGATTGCACCTCAACCACCACGCGGCCGAACGCAGGCTGCAGGATAGCAATTATGGCGACATCTTGTCGATTTGGGATCGCTTATTTGACACATACACAGCGCCTGATGCGGGTCGCTTTGCACTGGGGCTTGAGGATAAAAGCGGGGGCTAGAGTGTTATAACAATTGTCCTTGCGTGATGGCGGTGCTGTTCGCTGGCAATGTAAAGATCATGCCATCCTCTCCCACTATAATCGGCCCCGAATACTGCGCCGCAGCATCACCCAGAAACGCCTGATAGAAATAGGATGATGGCATCATCGGCACCAAATGTGTCAGGACGAGGTGCCGCACGCCAGCACCCTTGGCTGCCCGCGCCGCGTCACTCGGCGTTGCATGATAATTGACGATATCGCGCGTGATTTGCGCGGTGTTTCCCTGCCCCCGCGCGGCAAGTCCGTTGGTGATATGCCCCAACAGCGCGGGTTGCAGCGCATCGTGCAGCAATATATCCGCGTCCGCCGCATTGTGCGCCATTGCGGGCGTTGCGGCACTGTCGCCGCTAATCACTACCGAGCGCCCCTTATAGGTAAAGCGATAGCCCACCGCAGGGCTGACAGGCCCATGATTGACGCGAAACGCCGTCACCACCAGCCCGTCGCGGCGCAGCACAGTCACAGGCGAGCCATCGGCTGGCGGCGTGGCAAAGGGCATGGCCTGTGCGCCTGCACCGGTCGGCGGCACAATCGCTGGCCCATGATGCGCAACGCGATAGCCATTGTCAGTTGCATAAGCGGCATTAAATCCATCGACGAGCGCCGCAACGCCATATGGACCGTAAACCGGCAATGGTGATGTCGCCGTCCCTTGTGTCCAGCGCAACAGCATCAACGGGCCAATCCCATCGAAATGGTCTGAGTGAAAATGCGTCAGGAACAGGCCATTGACCCTGCCAAGCGGCACTTGCGCCGCGCTCAATGTACGCGATGCCCCTTCGCCAATATCGACAATATATATCTGCCGTCCGGCAATGATCGCCGCACATGGCCCAGCGCGATTGGTGTCGGGTAACGGCGATCCCGTCCCGCATAAAATCAGGTGCAATCCATCGGGCAGGCCCATGGTCGCATCCCCACCCACCCTCTGACTAACCGCGCGTGCGTAGATCCGCTCGCCTAACGGTGCCTGAAACCACCAGGTGCCAAAGGCCATGATGCCGAGGCAAAGGGCTAGGCCAATCGCAAGGGGTTTCCGCAGGGTCATATGACGCTCCATAAAATATTGACACTTATACTGCCAATAAAATTGTGCCCGCGCAAGGACTTGCCAAAGTGCGCACGGAGCGCAATGAACGTCGCCGCCAACAACTGGGCCAACAACTTAGGAAATACCCATGAAAACCCGCGCCGCCGTCGCCTTCGCCGCCAAGCAGCCGCTCGAAATTGTCGAGCTTGACCTTGAGGGACCACGCGCTGGCGAGGTGTTGATTGAAATCATGGCTACCGGCATCTGCCACACCGACGCCTATACGCTTGATGGCTTTGACAGCGAAGGGATATTCCCCAGCGTGCTCGGCCACGAAGGCGCAGGCATCGTCCGCGAAATTGGCGCTGGCGTCACCAGCGTCGCTGTCGGCGATCATGTCATACCGCTTTACACACCCGAATGCCGCCAGTGCAAAAGCTGCCTATCGGGCAAGACCAACCTGTGCACCGCGATCCGGGTAACGCAGGGCAAAGGACTGATGCCCGACGGCACATCGCGCTTCAGCTATAAAGGGCAGACGATTTATCATTATATGGGTTGCTCAACCTTCAGCAATTTTACGGTATTGCCAGAAATTGCTGTCGCCAAAATTCGCAAAGACGCGCCTTTCGACAAGGCGTGCTACATCGGCTGTGGTGTCACCACAGGCGTCGGCGCGGTGACCAAAACCGCCAAGGTCGAACCGGGCAGCAACGTCATCGTCTTTGGTCTTGGCGGCATCGGCCTCAACGTCATTCAGGGCGCGCGGTTGGCGGGCGCGGACATGATTATTGGCGTGGACATCAACGATGCCAAGGAGGCGTGGGGCCGTCAATTTGGCATGACCAACTTCGTCAACCCGACCAAGGTGGCGGGCGATCTGGTCGCGCACCTCGTCGCGCTGACCGATGGCGGGGCGGATTATACATTCGATTGCACCGGTAGCACCGACGTTATGCGCACCGCCCTCGAAGCATGCCATCGCGGTTGGGGCACCAGCATCGTCATCGGCGTGGCGGAGAGCGGCAAGGAAATCGCGACCCGCCCCTTCCAACTCGTCACCGGGCGCAACTGGCGTGGGTCGGCATTTGGCGGGGCCAAGGGCCGCACCGATGTCCCCAAAATCGTCGATTGGTATATGAACGGAAAAATCGCCATCGACCCGATGATTACGCATGTGCTGACCCTTGAGGAAATCAACAAGGGATTCGACCTGATGCACGCGGGGGAGAGCATAAGAAGCGTCGTGGTCTATTGACGCGCTCCACCAACGCGATAAGTATCAAACTGAAACCAATCAGAAGGAGTCCCCCAATGTTTTCACATATCATGATCGGCGGCAATGACATCGCCAAAGCCAAGGCCTTTTACGACGCTGCGCTCGGCGCGTTGGGCGTGCGCCCCGGCATCGCCACCGACACCCGCGTTATGTATCTGCACGACAACGGTGTTTTCATCGTGACCCTGCCTATCGACGGCGCGCCTGCGTGCCACGCCAATGGCGGCACCATCGGATTTGCAGCCAAATCACCTGAGGAAGCCGACGCATTCCACGCGGCGGGCGCGGCGGCGGGCGGCACCCCGTGCGAAAACCCACCGGGTGTGCGCGAGGGCAGCTTTGGCAAACTATACCTCGCTTATTTACGCGATCCTGACGGCAACAAGATTTGCGCCATGCAGCGGATGTAACCCAAAACCATAAGACAGCGAATGCATAGTGGAGGACCGCATGATCACGCTTTACACTTCGGCGACGCCCAATGGGTGGAAAGCGTCGATCACACTCGAAGAACTGGCGCTGCCTTACGATGTGCACGCCATCGATCTGTCGAGCAATGTGCAAAAAGAGGAGTGGTTCCTCAAAATCAACCCCAATGGCCGCATCCCTGCAATAGTCGACTCTGACGTTCCCGGCTCCGCTGGTGGGGGCTTTCCCGTGTTCGAATCCGGTGCAATCATGATGTATCTGGCGGAAAAGACGGGGCAATTGATGCCTACTGACGCACAGGGACGCAGCCGTGTGGTCCAATGGTTGATGTTCCAGATGGGCGGCGTCGGCCCGATGATGGGGCAAGCCAATGTGTTTTTCCGCTACTTCCCCGAAAAAATCCAGCCCGCCATCGACCGTTATCAACGCGAAGGGCGCCGCCTGTTCGAGGTGCTTGACGGGCATTTAGCCAACAATGAATATCTGGCTGGCGAGTATTCGATTGCCGACATCGCCAATTGGTCGTGGGTCCACACTTACCCGTGGTCGGGGATCGAGATAGAAGGGCTGGACAACCTTCAGCGCTGGGCCGCGCAAATTGCTGCGCGTCCGGCGGTTCAGCGCGGCCGCGATGTGCCCACCCCGCGCGAAATGCCGCGCGACGAGGATGAAAAGGCCAAATTTGTCGAGGGCGCACGCAAGATGTTGAGCTAACCCCGCCCAACATACCTCCCCACATGGATGCCCGCATGACCCTTACCATCCTCTCCACCAGCCGCAGCCATGGCGGCACGCAGGGCGTGTACAGCCACGACAGCCGCGCGACGGGCACGCCCATGACCTTTGCAGTGTTCGTTCCAGACCATGCGCCGGGAACACGCCTGCCCGTGCTCACCTACCTCTCCGGCCTGACCTGCACCCACGCCAATGTTATGGAAAAGGGCGAGTATCGCGCAGCTTGCGCCGCGCATGGCATCATCTTTGTCGCGCCTGACACCAGCCCGCGTGGGGAAGCTGTATCCGACGACGCTGACGGCGGCTGGGATTTTGGGCTGGGCGCGGGATTTTATGTTGATGCAACGAGGTCGCCATGGGCGGCGCATTACCGGATGCGATCCTATATCGAGAGTGAATTACCCGCATTGCTCGCGGCGCATTTCCCGGTTGATATGGGCCGTCAAGGTATCACCGGCCATTCGATGGGCGGGCATGGTGCGCTAACCATATCCTTGCGCAATCCAGGGCGCTATCGTTCAACCTCGGCCTTTGCGCCCATCGTCAGCCCGCTGAACTGCCCTTGGGGGGAAAAAGCAATGGGGCTTTACCTCGGCGCGGACCGCGAAGCGTGGCGAGACTATGACGCCTGCGCACTGATTGCTGATGGCGCACGCCTGCCTGACCTGTTGGTTGATCAGGGCGATGCCGATGTCCACCTCGACACTCAGTTGAAAGCGCAATTATTGGTGGATGCGTGCACCGCCGCTGGCCAAAGCGCCACCATCCGCATGCAGGCGGGCTATAACCATTATTACGATTTCATTTCGACCTTTATGGCCGACCATGTCGCGTGGCACGCCGAGCGGCTAAAGGCGTAAGGCAAAACAAAAGGGGCTCCCGAACGGGAACCCCTTTTTGTTTCACAGCCTCTTCGGTCAGCCCTTTTTGAGGGAAAGCCCACCAAAGCGCTTGTTGAACTTGGCCACTTGACCGCCCGCGTCGAGCATCGTGCCCTTGCCGCCGGTCCAGGCCGGGTGCGCTGTCGGGTCGATGTCGAGCGTCATCGTGTC
>ERZ1292633.359-Hain-H41-02um-R1-359-length-56515-cov-6_pt1 | contig 20019 bp, 11 predicted proteins | sample MGYA00564406_ERZ1292633 | MGnify/ENA primary metagenome ERZ1292633 (study PRJEB36523, sample SAMEA6512639) | groundwater metagenome | collected 2019-01-08 | study: AquaDiva: Metagenomics assemblies of 32 groundwater samples
GGGGGGCTTTAAATATTGTCCTTCAAGTACGAGGCGACGTCGGCGTTGGCGCGCTGCTCGAGCAGCACCACCATATCACTCAAGGCGCGCATCGAACTGAGATCGCCCGCGCTCTTTTTGAGGACCCCATCGACGGCCTCCTCCACGACGGTCGCCAGCTCGAGCAACTTCTTCGTCGGCAGCGTGGCGGATCCGAGTCCCCCCTCGTCGCTGTCATTCGACGAGACATCGCTGTCGTCCTCGTCGTCGTCGTCGCGGGCCCCGGTGCGATGATCTCCTGTTCCTCCTCCTCCTTCGGCCTGTTCTTCATGCTCATCGCGTGGCACGCGTCGCCGGCGAGACCGCTTGTCATCACCCTCCCTGCCGCCTTGCTTCGACCGTTGGTGGGCCGCGGTGAGCTGTTCTTTGACTTGCTCCAGCATGACAAGCTGCTTTGACACCGCTTCGACTGTCTCCACTTCGCGGTCGAGCTGCCGCCGCTGCAGATTGAGGTTGCGCATCTTGCCGTTCGTCGTGCCGCGCTGTTCCTGCGCCTTCCGGAACAGCACGTCCGCCTGCCCCGCGGGCAGAACGTCGCCGCACAGCCGACGCAGCTGACGCAGAGTCATGGTTTGGCGGAGCCTTGTCGGTTGGTAGCCGCCACGCGCGCCGCTATCAGGATTGTCGCCGTCCTCCGCACCGTGCTGCGGGAGCGGAGGGGCCGGTGCGGATGCTGGGGTACTTCCGGTCGCTAATCCACCGGCCGCGTCCCCACCGGTCGCTGCTGCGACTCCGGGCGCCGCCACGGAACGTGCATCGCCAGGCCTGGATCTGGCATCGCCAGGCCTTGACGGCGCGGAAGGCGCACCGGGGGCCGCGGTGTTCAAACTTCGAGTGCGCATATTCATCTCGAGGACACTGATCACTCGGAACAGACGCTCGTTGATCACGTTGTCGGACGCACCCATGCGCCGCCACAACGTTCGCAGGTCGCGAACCAACGCGGAAAGACTCCAATCCACTCGAAACACTAAGTTGAACGTCTCGGAGGCAAAGACGAAGGACGACGCAAGGATGTTGACGACCACATTCACCCACAGCAGCACGCCCATCGCGAGGTAGGCGATCAGCATCAGTGACATGCTGGAGTCCTTTTCGTTGAAGTACTCGGCGTCGCTGGGGTCCAACTGCCCAGATCCGAAGAGACGTATAAGAAGCTCGTAGCTCACCGATATCGTTGCAAAACCGGGGACTTTGGGCCCCAGGATTAACGTCGTGGCGACGCTGTAGGTAAAGACGAACAAGAAAATGAGCACGACGACACCCACGAGGTCGGAGAGCGCACCCCGCGCGGTCTCCGTCACGATGGCGAGTCGGGGAATGTACTGCAGGAAGAGAAATCCGCGAAGACACGTGAAGAGCGCGACCCACCCGCGCAGCTTCTGCAGTGTCCACTGGTACGAGGCGAACACCGACGCCGCCGACAGGGTGTCGGAGCTCATGGCACAGTCATTGACGGCGCCAGCCGCGTGCCGCTGCCCCGCGTCCACGGCCTCCTGCGACTGGGAAAGCGCAACCCATTGGGCGACGACCAAGCCCAAAGTTGCGGACAATAGGAAGGCATCGTAGATCACCCAGAATCCCACCGATTGCAGCACGCGAAGTTCGATCCGAGCACGGTAGACCGTATGGGTGGCGCAGGCCATCGCGAAAAGCATGACCAATACCTCGACGACGAGCTCCGCAATGGCGTAAACGTCGAGCGTTGAAAAGCTTCGCGCGAACGTCGCGACTTTGAACGCGGTCACGTAGACGTGCGACTCCACCACACCATTCGCCGCCTGCTCCAGCACGAACATCACATGCAAGAAGGACGACGACTGCACGTCTGCAAGAAGCGCATCGATAGCGACCACGCGTGTGGCGTCGTCAAGCCAGGATTGCTGCGCCACGGCGCCGATGGCATCCGCAATGCTGTTGCTGCGACCGGCTTTCGTGTCAACGGCATCGCTCCAGCACCATGGACCTAAGATGAAGTGTGGCTGCTCGTGAGAGTACCAGTGCCACTTCGTGGCGAACGTGGGGCCGCGGAACGCGGTCACGTTGTCCCCGGCCGTTCGTCTCTGCCACTCCTGGCTTGCGGTGGTGGACGTGAACACGGAGTAGTTGGCCCCCTCGAACACACTCGTGGGTGCCTCGCTGGCCGCTGTCGCCAGGCCAAGGTTCCACTTCGTTGTTTCATCCAAAACGACGAAGTTAGAGCCTGGTAGCGGTGGACATGACGATGCCATCCAAATGCCCGGGAACGCCGCGGACGAGTTTGGAATCGTCCGGGTGTGGCTGCGGTATTGCCGCAAGGCGATCGACGCCACCGCGATCGGGCCCGAATGCCCAATAGGCGTCGATCGGGTGTTGTACAGGGTGGTCGACACGAACGCGATTGCCGCGTATACACTCGCGGCATCTTCGACGCTCGACTCGACAGGTGCCAGCAAAGCGCTCGACAACTGCTGGGCGGCGCGCCGCGCAGACGGCGGCACCGCGTAGACGAACTGACACATGAAAATAACGGCCAAGACCAAGCCGATGTGCAGCAGCGCGCCTCGAAGGACGGCATGTTTCAGCATCAGCCGCTTGATGTACAACAGCAAGCTCTCGACGCTCACCTCCTCTTCCGGCGCGGGGAACAGCGTGGAGGGCCGCTCGGGACCGCCAGCGGCCAGTCCGCTGTGGACGCCCGCGGCGAAACGCATGGCGCGCATGATGGCGGGGGAGTGTGTGGGTGGTTGGTTGGGTCACACTGTTTGGGAACGCGCGAAGGGCGTTAGGGGAGTGGACGAGTGGAGTTGGGTGGGACTCACCAAGCGACAGTGAGGACAATCTCGCGTGCCGCTCGCAACCTAACACCACGCCAATTTTTTTTGACTGACTCCACTACACGGACGCAACATCCGCCACCTTTCGCGATCGCGACGCCCATCGCAGGGAGGAGCGGAACGTGGCGGGCGGTCCGTCGGGTGGCCGCCGACGTCGGCAGCTCCGCAGTCCGGTCACGACGAGGTAGGCGACCAGCGCGCACAGCGCCGCCGCAGTCAGCGCCGTGGCCCCTGCCGATCGCCGAATGAGACGAGCCACGCGGTTTGGCATTGGAGACACAGCAGTGTAGGCGGCATTGGCGGCCCGCCGTCTCGCCTCGTCATAGAGGCCGTGTTTCGCGGCAGCTGACCCGTCACGTTCGGGCCTCACAACCGCCGCGGCGAGGCGGCAGACAGGAGAAGCGTGAGCAGCAGCATCCGACGGTAGCTTTGCCTGAGGCAGAACCTCGTCAAAGCCTGCGGGCAGCAACCGACCAACGACTCGGCTCGGATGCTCATTCGGGCGTGCCACGCGCCGGAAGCCGCCTTGCGCGAACAGCATACTCGCCTGAAAATTGGCACGGACGACCGCCGACGCCGCACCCGTCGCCTCGATGACGCCGTCGTCCGTCACACGTGGAGGGGGCTCCGGCCACACGTTAGGAATCACCTCCCCCGTGAAGCAACGCGCGGACGTCAGTTCGGTTCCTTGCTGCCGCGCCGCTCTACCCTTCCAGCCGTCGGCGGCGAAGTGCATCAGGGAGAGGAACAGGGCAGGGCAGTAGGTCGCGTCCGGGTTGTTCCCTCGATGCGCCGTGCCCGCGTCCAGGCAGTGACTGTCGGTGAACACCGCCAAGCGGCCGCAGGTGCCGGTGGCACACGTTGCGTCGACCAGCGCCACCAACGGGACGAGGTCAGTCTTCGGCGCGCGTCCTCCCCGGTGCGCCATGGACACGTCGTGCATCGGCAGTCGCGGCGCACACCAGGTCGCGGAGCCATCCGCAGGAACGACCGCGAGGCTACCGCCAGAAGCGACGACGGTTGAGCGGTGGATGCGCTCGTCGCTCCCGCCGCCCCATTCGGCCGTGCCGTCGAAGACCCTCCCCGACAGCAGGACACCGAATCGCCCGAGAAGATCATTGAGCGCCGGGACATTGGCGCCGCCTGTGATCGCGGTCCACCACTCTTTCGTGCCGTCGTCGGTGTAGGCCAACGAGTCCTGGACTTTGCGATCGTACCACTCGCTGAACACCACCAGACTCAACGGATCCGTCTCCCGCTTCACCGCCAACTCAATAACGGACAACTCATTCGGCAGCCAGAACTCCTCCGGGTCGATGATCAAGAGCACGCCGTAGTGATCCAGCGTGTAGTGATGCCGAATGACGGCACCGTCGGCGGATTCCGACTCGTCGTGCGGTTCGATGGCTTGCACTTCCTCACCCTGAAACTCACGACCATCGCTGCACAGATCCACGTGAAAGTCTGCTCGCCGCAACATGTTGAAGGCGTGCCGCAGGTTCGTGAACGGGTGGTCGCCGAGCCAATCCAAGGTGCCCTCCTCGGCGAGGTTATCACGCGGCACGAAGTACGGTGGGTACAGCAGCTGCCGACTGAGGTCCCAGAGCACGCGCCGGTGCCTTGGAGGGCGCGGCACGACCAGCGCCTTAATCAACAGTCGGGTGCATCGAGAAGCAGACGGAACCGGAGAAGTGTCGCCCCCCTGCAATGGAGAATTGTCATCGTCGCCGTCGTCGGGAGTATTAAGGACGGAACGGATGCACACCTTCAGCCGTCCACGGACTTCCACGGGGCGCGGGACGTCCCGCGTGACGACGAGAATGATACCCACGGGCGACACGTAGGGACCCAACAGCGGAAAGTCGACGGCCGCAATACCGTCACCGAGATGTGCGACAGTTGCCACCACGTCCCTTACTTGGAGAGAGACTTGTAGAGTCGACGCGGTCTGGTTTGGCCCCCCGTCGCCGCCCACCGCCTCTTCCGTCCATAGCGCATGGGTGATGCGGGTGAGTACTCGCTGCGGGGTCAGCAGCGACACGTTCACGGAGACCGGGCGTTGCGCGTGAAAGAGGGGTGTGTCGCAATGCGGCCAGTGTCGCGGGCACGACGCAGGCAGGAAGTCGATCTCCGAGGGAAACAAATACGGATGCAAGAGCGCCGCGCGTTTGTCGCCGCGGAGAGACAGGTTGCCCGTGAGTGCGGCCGTGATGCGGCCGACGTCCATTCGGCCTGCCCCCTGGACGAAGTAGGATGCCTCGAGTGCCTCGTCAAAAGCGGTCGCACGGTAGGAAACCGCGTCCGACACCATGTCGCCTGCTGGCGGCCACCTCCCAGATCCGCCTGTGACCGCAAGGGTCGACGCGATGCCCTCCGGGCCACAATGGCTCTCCACCCCGGCCACGGCACCGTCACAGTTCCGCTGCAACGGCACGGCCGTTGTTAGAAGGAGTTTCTTCACCGTGGCAACGTCCGCCGACAGCCCGTGGCGCTTCAGCACCGCGGCGACGAGCACGACGGTGCCGGTCACGACAGGGGCGGCCACGCTGGTGCCGCTCAGGATCTTGCAGCCTCCCACCGTCGAGTGCTTGGGCCCCAGGAGGTTCACCCCCACAGTGACGATGTCCGGGCGCGCCTGCCCCATGCCCCAGGGAATCTCGGCGGTGGTCATGCCACGGGACGAGAACGGCGCGACCGCCGCGTCGTGAAAGGCGCCGCCGCCCTCCGCAATGTTCGTCGGTGTGCCCTTGCCGCGCCACGGTCCGGCGGCCCCGACGGCAATGACGTTGGCGAGGTCGGCCGGGTTCAGTACGCTCCCAAACTTAGGGCCGTCGTTGCCGACGGCCGCCACGATGACCGCCCCGCTCGAGACGAGATCTTGCACGAGCGCCGAAAATGGCGCGTCGAGTGAATCCGGACCGCCGATCGACAGGTTGATGACGTCGACGCCCGCAGCGAGCGCCTCGTTGAACGCGGCCACGAACCATGACGTCAGCGTGGCCTGCTTGTCGGTAAACACCTTGAAGACGTACAAACTGGCGCCACTCGCGATCCCGCGGCAGCCGCCGTCGATGATCGGTGCCGCCTCCGAGCTGCCCGCGATGAGGCCCGCCACGAACGTTCCATGCCCGAAGCCGTCCTCGCACGTCGGCTGATCCGTTGCCGCGCGGCAAACAACGATTTTTGGCGTCAGGGGTGTGGATGCATCCGCGCTGAAGGCGGCGTGCTTCGTGGCGACGCCAGTGTCGAACGTCGCCACGCGCACCCCGTCCCCGCGTTTCGCCAGCGCTTGCAGGGTTTGCAACTTGAGGTAGTCGACGACGTCCACGTGGGCAGCCTCCTTCGCAAAACACGAAACCGACGCGATTAACGACGGCGGGGAGAGCACCACCGCCGCAAACACCACACAAAACGCAGAACACGGAGCGGAGTACGGGCGCCACGCAGCGCGAGAATCGGCCATTGGGAACTCGGTGGCGTGCGACGGAGCACCGAAAAATCGTCACGCTGACCGGTTTAACGCGGTCATAGGATCTGTCTGCTCGTGCCACAATTCATTCAGACAACAATCGCAAACGTATCGTCTCGCAACAGTATCGTTTTGACACACAAAAGACGGCTCGAAAACTGAACCCCCTCGGCCACGTTACTACGACTCGTTAGCGGCGTCATCTTCCAATGCGAGGAGGGGACAGTGTCGTTGCCTCAGTGACCCCGGCGCGTGCGCGGGGGGAGGGGTCGCTTCCCTCGCTTCAGGGACGGGTTCGCGAAAATGTGATCCGTGCAATTGACGTTGACGTTGCTCCAAGTCGCGTTGACCAGCGCCTCGCACAAGAAGTGGTCGCCCATCGGGAATTTCAGCACCGAGTCGATGTTAATGTCCTCCATCAGCCAGTTGGTGCCCGGACCGTAGGCGTTGCACATAAGTACCCCCGGCGATAGCCACGACTTGATGGCGGTGAGGTTACGGATGGTGAGGTGCGTCACCGGGACCAACGGCTGCGTCTGGCACTTCGTCCCGGGCAGCGGATAGAACCACGAGCAGCCAGTGTCGGCGCCGCTACCCGGCTGGTGCTGCTGCTGCGTGGACACCCACACCGTCCACCATGGGCAGTCCTCCACGTGGATGTTCTCATATGTGATGCGGTCGACGATGCCGCTCCCCTCGTCCCCAGGGTTTGGTTTCACGTAGATCGCCTTGAGGGGATGCGTGAACCGGATGTTGCGGAAGGTCGTGTTCCGGATGCACGACACGGCCGGGTTGGGGCCCACCGAGCCGACCGACGACCCCACGCCCCACGTGATGTGCGAGTCCTCAAACAGAATGTCCTGGCTGCACTGAGTCAGGTTGCCGTTGCCGTTCATGGGCTTCACGCAGAGCGAGTCGTCGAAATTCGTGATGTCGCAGCGGCGGACGGTGATGTTGTGGCCGCGGACGTCGATGCCGTCGGTGTTCAGGGGAAACGTGGGCCAGCTCCAGTTGGCGAGCTCGGCGGGCGTCAACACACCATTCAGTGCCGTGGCGGCCAGCGCGGCCTCGCGGAACATGTCGCGATACTCGACCGGCCACGCGTCGATGGATTTGAATCCGCTCTTGCTGCCTGCTTTCATGGGCTCGAAGAGGTGACCGTGCGCTCGCAGCAGCTCCTGCTGGGCGAAGACGTCGACGTGCACCGTGACGTCCTCCACCAGCGCATGCAGCATGTCGACCCACTTCACATGGTACATTGGCGAGTTCAGCAGCGTCCAGCCGCGGAAGAGCGTGCGGATGCAGCTCTCCATCCTCAAGAGGTGGGGGCGGTTGTCGAGCCCCGTCTTGAACACGCTCACCCACCAACGGTAGCCGTTTCCCTGGAGGGTGCCGTTGCCCAATAGTGAAACGTCAGAGCATCCGAAGAACTCCAGGAGGCACCGGGCCCGGCCGTTACTCGTGTGGTTCGGCCACAACGTCTGATCGCCCGGAAACGCGTTGAGGGTCCCTTCTAGCCACATGGTGACGTTGTCGACGCCAACCACGGGAAGGTAGGGCACCATGCTGTAGACCTTACCGGCGGGCACCACGACGCTGCGGTCGGCATCATTGCGTGCAGCGGCTTGAAACGTCAAAAACAAGGCTTTGCCGTTCTTGACGCTCGTGGCGTACGAGGTGTCCCCGGCGACGGCACCGAAACGTTCGATGCTGATGGCATGCGCGGGCAGCGTCACGGTCGCGACCGCCACGCAGCCCAGCACGAGGAACATGCGGCGAAGCTGCGAGATGCCAATTGTCCTCGTCGTCATTCACGGTTCACGCAAGTGTAGGATGGAAGGGGACTCTTGCGGGAGTGCGGGGCAGCTGGGTTGGGGCACGCTTTGTCTCGAGCTGGGTAGATGTGACACTGATTCGCGCGACGGAACACAACGTCGTCCCGCCACAATAACGAAACTCGAGAGATCAGTCACCGAAGGGATCTTTGTCCGCGGCCGTTTGGGGCTTCGCAACTTTAAAGAAACCGAGGCCGAAGGGCTTTGCCTTGACGGAGCCGACTTCCGGCGGCGCAGCCGATGCGCTGCCGACGCGGCTGTCCCGGCGTTGCGGCAGCGGTGCCATTTCCTCCTCGCCGCGGAGCGCCGCCGTCGACGCGTTGATGCTCGTCGCCGCTGCACTCCCCCCTGGCGGACCACCGTTTTCAGCAAACGGATCGTCCGCGGCAACGCGGCGGCGGCGCGAAGAGCTGCGAGCGGTGCGGTTGTGCGACGCGGTTCGCGCCGTGGCGGCAGCGGGGGCGGCTGGTCGGCCGCGCGGCGTGCCCCCTAAGCTTGGCGGGGCATCGTCATCGGTGGGTCGCCCGAAGGTCAGCGGCACAGGCGGCAGCGAGTCGCAGTCGAATCGCAGCGTCTCGACGTCCAGAAAGTCGTCTCGCGCAAATGTTTCGTTGATGTCCTCAAAGAACGCGTGCACGGCCCTCCACGCGACGATCTGCGCCGCGGCCGTGGCGCGCAGCTCCTTCATCAGGCTGTCGGCAGCGTGCGCCTCCGCGACCGCCACTGACGTTTGCAGAGTGCCCATGTTGAAGCAAATCGTGGCGTCAGCCGCCGTGACGTCGTCCACGACCTGCAACACGGCCCGGTTGATTTCGTCGACCGTCGACGTCCCACCCGCGAGCCGCTCAAGCTTGTCCTTGTTATCGGAAAGACAGACATACTGAAGAGAGGCGCGTTGTAGTCCGTCGTACACACCATAGCTGTGCTCACGCGCAAGCATGAGGCGCTGGCTGCTGACCGCGGCACTTCGAAGGTCGACCGGCATCGGGGTGGCCTCGGCCTCGACACACTGCTGGAAAGCGTTGGCGCATCGCTCAAAGTATCGGGCGAGACGGAGAGTGGGATACTCGCGCACTATTTCCGACTTGGGCGCACCGCTGGGCCCTCGCGTGTTCCTCCTTCCCCGTGCGGTCGACGGCTTGCGCGTCCGCTCGACGCCGAAGTCCGCCATGTCGTCCGTGCTGGGGCTTGGCGTGAGCGGCTCCGTGGACGCGTCATCGAGCGCGCGAGCGGCACTTGCGGCGGCCGCGGAGCTGGCGAGTTGATCCGTTGTGGCCTCGATGACGGCCGGGTCCATCCCGAGCTTCCAGCCAGTGACGAGGGCGCCCGACGCTTCCCGGAGCGCGGCGCATGTCTCTCTGCCAGCTTGCTTCACCAGCGCGCAGGGTTCTTCGACGGCGTCCAGCGTCACGAGCGCTCGGGCCGCCTTCTCCGCCACAATGCCGTGTGCGAGTCGCCGGTGGAACAGCGCCTCGGCACCTTTGTGGGTCGACGCGATTAGATCCGCGGCGTCGAAGATGGCCTCCAAGCTGCGCTGCGAGGCAAGCAGCAGGGGCGATAGCTTCACGGGTTTAAATGGCTGCAACGCAGTCGGTCGGCCCAGCTTGGTTCCGGCATGCGCAATGCGCGGCACCAGTTTGCAGATTTTGGAAAACTGCGACTCGTCTTCGGACAGCAGGGCGAGCAGCTCCGCGCTTTGAAGGGCCGTGTCGGACGACAGCAGGATCGACAGCATCGACATGACCGTGTCGCAGCAGGAGCGCGACAGCTCCCCGTCGATGGGCTCCTCCGGCATCGGTCCAATGATGTGGTAGCCGTGCTTATCCATGAAGGAGGTTTTAAACTGCAGCAAGTGGTTCGCGGAGCGGTAGACGATGAAGCGGGCCGTCGTGCCGTCGGGCAGCATCGCAACCGTCACGATCTGATACCGGGGCTGGCCGTCGAGGCGCGTCGGGGCGACGTGCAGGTCCGTGATCGTGAGGCGATTCCCGGCTGCGCCGGCGAGGGAGAGCGTCGATACGGCGAGGGAGTAGGTCGGTTCGGCGGCCATTGGCGGCGGGTAGGGGAAAACGCTATTATGGCACTGACACTTCGCTTCGCCCATCGTGACGCGTGACAAGGGAGGCGAAGGGGGTGCCGCCACACACAGTACAGGAGGAGGTGTACGGCTGACGGGAGGGGGATCGGCATTTCACTACTCCGAGTCGCTCGTCGACGAGCCGCTCGGGGGCGATGAATGCTCACTCCCTGAGGATGACTCCGTGGTCGCTCGAGACGCGGACGGGGGCGTGTCAGCAGCCGCACCTTCCGGCGAACGCTTGTCGCGATCACTGGATGGCCTCCGCTTCGGTACGATGGTGCCACGAGGAGCCTCGACGAGACAGCGGGCGATGTCCCACCAATCCTGAGTCCGCGTCCGAGGCCAAATCGGAGCCGGCTGTTCGGCCATGGGTGAAGCGGCATCGGCAGTTGCCAACTGTTGGATGCTCACCCGCAGTCGCGCCAAAGTCACGTACCGCGGCGGGCGCCGGCAGCACCCCCATTTGCCGAGATCGGACGGGGAAGTTGGCGACGGAGTCGAAGCCATCGCGCCGATCGCGGCCTCGATGCGCCTCGCTAGGACGTCTCGGGATGGCCCCGCCGCCTCGTCGTCGTCGTCCATCGAGTCCGCGCCGCGTCTCATTGGTGCGCCGCCCACTAATGCGTCCGACGACGTCTGGACACGACGTGCGCCGCGACGCTGCATACCGCTGTGGTTGCGCGGCCTGACCGTTACTGCCGTACCCCCGCCGGCAGCGGACTCCCTCGCGAGCGCCAAGTACTTGGGCGGTGGTCGCATCATCTGCGGGCACATTCAACTGGGGCTCGTCGGAAGTCAAAGTCTTTTGACACAAATTTTTCATGGCAACGTGGTGTGGCCAGACCGTGTTGTGGCTGGGGATGGATATGCGCGTGCGTGCTCTTGCTCTCTCTAACTGTGTCGTGTGCTTACCGAACGATGTGAGGCAAGTACAGTAGTACCGTACTGTAGACTTCACGCAGATCGCGGATTGGCGGATTTCGGTGACTGGAGGCGCTTGATGCCAGCCCGCAGCATGCTGGCTGCGGCCGCCCCTGCCTCGACCGCGGTGCCGATGCCGTAGGGGTCGCTGAAATGGTGGGGACGCGTGGCGACGGCACCACCGGCGGTGCCACTCAGGCTGTTAGCCGCGATTGCCGTCAATGGGGCGGGGCCGTTGTCGCGCAGGCTTCGTGCGGTGGCCCACGGCCGGCTGGATGATCGCTGGCCCGGAGATAGCACCTGCTTGAGCCGCTGCGAGCCGCGCATGTGAGCCCGGGGTCGCTGCAGCATCGCGGCCTGCAGCAGCGAGCGATCTCCCTTTCTGGGTGATCCCCACCGCACCCGTGAAGCGTTTGGACTCGCATTTCGGGGGCCTTGTCGCGCTGACGTCGCGTCAGAGCCGGTCGCACGAAGGGTCGTGAGGGCGATGGTGATTCTACCAGAAAAGTGCACCGCCGACTGCAGCTCCACCCAGCGGCGGACGAACGTTTGGGGATGCGACGGGAAAAACGTGAAGCGCTTCACGCTATGGGGCCCGACGCTGTCGGAGCTGCGCGGCGTCTGGTAACCAGACTCCCCGAGCAGGTCCAACCAGTCGTCTTCTTCGTACCCCTGTCGTCGAGGTGGCGACGGTGACGGCGACGGTGCGGGAGAGGGAACCAGCACGGCTGCGTCCACGGCATGGTCATCGCTATCGTCATCGTGGGCCGCGCGAGACTGGACATTATTATCCGTGAGAAATTGCAACCGCACCTTTTCGGACGCGGCGTGGGCCTTCTGCATCGCCGCGTCCGCCGCCGTGAGGAACGGGAACGTTTCCAGCTCGGTTTGCGCTGGGCCTTTCCCTCGGCCTTTGACGAGCCGCATCCATTGCACGAACGCGTTGCGCACTTCGACGGATTTCACCCGGAAGCTCCACACGTTGTGCTCGTCGACGATGACCTGGAACTCAGTGCTCCAAGGCAGCATCGCGATGATGCGAGCAGACTCGACAATTTGCAACGGCGGCACTGGCGCGCCGAAGCTGGACAGAAAGTGCCCCTTCGTGCGGCGGACGTCGAAGTGTAGTTCGGCGCCGTGCATCTTCGCGGTGACGGTGCAAGCGCGGTACGATTTCGACGAGGGGTCTCGGACTTCAAGCTTCCCCTTGTTGGGGGCGACCTCGGGGCGGCTGCGCCCTCCGGTGGCCGCTTGCAAAAAGGTACGCGAGAACTCCCGCACGCTCTTGCGACCCTCTCTCGACGTTTGGAACTGCAACACGGAGGAGAAGTCGGGCGGCGGCAAGGTGGCCTCGTTCGCTTGGATCTCCATCTCGTGCAAGTCACGGAGCACGACGAGCTCGGAGAACCAAACCGACCATGCATCTCGGTCCTCAGACGTCCCGAAGGCCAGCGCCAGCTCTCCCAAGTTCGCCATGTTCAAGACGAGGGCGATCTGTCCGTAGACGGGCTCAACCAGTGCTTCTCCTTTTTCGTCGAACGTGAGGAACTGGAGGGCCTCCGCCGCGGAAAGGCTAAGTTTGGAGACGTTGACGACCGAGCTGAGATCGAACATGTGCAGTGGCAACTCGTCTGGGTCGTCGGTTTCGTGAATGAAGATGGTGGCTTGGCCTCCCCGCACCGTCACCCGAACGTGGCTGCGGTCGAACTGCCACTTCGGGGGAGTGTCGAACAATTTCGCGGCCGCCTTCTCCAGGAACGTCGGCGCGCGCGGTACGGCGACGAACATCCAGGCGGCTTCGTCGGTCTCCGTGAGATTCATGCCACTCCATGCTTGCGGCGCGACTCGGCCGCGTCGTCGACGGCCGCGAGGCTGCCGCCATTCTTCCGCAAGCGACCCACCCCCGTACTTGTACCCGACCACCGCCGAAGCTGTGGATGGGAAGAAACGCCCACGGGAGCAACAAAAGGGATGCAAGAAAGGGTGGCATACTCGTCTGCACGCGACGTGTGGATCGTTGTGCGCGTACGTAAACTCGGAAGAGGAGGGAATACGGCGGCGACGTGCGCTGTGAGTGGAGCAAAAAAGACGTAAAAAAATATCGCGCGATTGGTAATGGGGTTTCACACGGCCGCGACCGGTGAAATGCCATCGATCGAACCATTTTAGACTATCACCCAGTGCGTTACAGAGCACTGCTGCCAGCAGCCACGTAATAGGCCAGCTCACCTTGAGGTGTCACGAACGGAGCGAGCCCTCGACTAGGCAGTTTCGTCACTTGAGACGGCTTGTGGCCGGTCGCAAGTTCGGGAACGATCCACGTCGTTGCGGCACCGGCAGCATCAAAGAAATGATTTCCAAACGCGAGGCCTACCAAACCGAGTGCAATGCGAACATAATTGGGCTCGAAAATCGAGTCGAATTCGTCTCGCGTGAGTGCCATGGGCGGGGCGACCGCGAGCGGCACACCGGGTTTGTTTACGACGAAAAATTGGTGCCTCGGATTGGTGAGATGTTTGCCGTAGTGCCAGTCGTGCACCCACCAGCTCTTGGGGTCCTCGCTGTCCAGCAGGGGAGCGCCAGTCACGCCGTTGGCGATGAAGCCTTTTGGCACCGTCGTCGAGTGCAGCTGTCCGTTGATGTGAAACAGCACCGTGAAGTCCTCCACGAGGACGTACTCGCTTTGCCACAAGCTGGCGAACCCCGGTGCGAGCGCTTTCAGGCGCTTCTGCTGATCATTGGATTTCAGTTCTACAAACGTCAGTTCGGAGAAGGCGATCACGCGGTTCGGACGGCTGCGCACTGCGGACATGGCGTTGCTGGCAAGGGACCACGTCGGCTTCAGTGCCTTGACGTGAGGCAGTAACTTTACAAATATTTCCCGTTCGCTGTAACCGCTGGCGTCGAGCTGCTTGGCTCTGCGAATCAACTCCGCAAGGTCGCTTGTCGCCATAGTGTGTTCCCCCTCCCTCCAACGCTTGTGAGTGCAACGTAAGGAACACAAAGGACACAGCACATTGAAATCACACGCAATAAGGCGAAAGGGGGTCGATTGATATTTTGGTGAAAAGCCACCGATCGAACCGTTACGAAGAGCGCTTGGGAGCCACGCGCAAAGAGACATAGTCTGTGATGTGCAACAAGCAAACGAAAGGTGTCGCGCGGCCACCATTGCCTCCCGACAGTGGCGAGCGGACGGTGTCGGAACAGGTCGTCAGCTTGTGGCTTGCGGAGGCTGCGTTTGGGGCGGTCCGTAACTCTGCAACGGCCGGGCGAAGAGCGCGTTGCCGGAACCTGCATTGCTCCCAGCCGCATCACCACCAGACAAAAATGACATCAAGGGAATTTGGGCGAGTTCGGGGGCGACGACCGTCACGCGACTTCCCGCTAGGGCCCGCGATTGGATTTCGGCAAGTCGTATGTGTAGTAGCTCAGGAAATCGTCGAAGTGCCAATCCCTCGAGTTCGAGGGCCTTCTGCTTCGCTTCTGCCTCAACAACCAGCCCTTCGGCCCGCAATCTCGCTGCTTGAAGCTCGGCCTGCGCGGCGGACACCAGCATCAGGTTGTCCTGGTCCTGCTTCACCTTACGTGCCATCGCTTCCAACTCCGCGTTGCTTCGTGCGACGGCGGCTTTCTGCTCGATCACCGCCTGCTGCGCCGACGCGGTGGCCGCCACCAACGATTGCTTGGCGAGCTCCTTGGCCAGCTCGGCATCCAGGACTTTGGCTTCCTCGACGTTGAAACGCACGAGCTCGAGGCCGCAGTCACTCAGATGGTGCGACAGCTCGCCGCGGACGCGGTCGGCAATGCTCTCTTGGCGCTCCTCACTGCCGTCGTCGCGGCGACGGTAGTTGCTGTTTAAAAAGTTCTGGCTTGTCGAGTTCTGCACGGCCCGCGCCATGTCGGAGACGGCGAGGTTTTCCACGTGACCGACGATATCGGCCAAGCGCAGTCGTTGAAGCAACGTCTGAGGATCCTTGACTTGATAGGCGACCAAGAGCTTCAGGCCGACCTTCAGCGAGTCGCGAGTCGTCATCGGCTCGTACGAGATTTCCTCAGCCGTTGCCTTGGGATTGTCACGCCGGCGTTCGTCCTTGGTCTCTCTGCTGGGAAACACGAAGGTTTGAAGCCCCATGTTCAGGAATCCCAAGACCGCATGTTGCGCGCTGTCGATGGTTGAGAATCGGCTGACGAACTCGAGGCGCCCATCGTGCTGCAGAACGGCCAACTCCAGGTCGGCGTTAACGCCAGGCCAGACACGATTGATCGTGCCGTGCTTGATGTGCTTCACGTTGGCTTGCACGAACGTGGCGCCACCCGTCTTTTCAATTCGGAAGAGCGGATCGTCAAAAAAGTAGGGTTCGTCGCGATACTCGAGCAAGAGCGCCTTGCTTCCCAGCCAGCCCAGCGCGACGCTGCCCGCCGGCACTCGCACGAGATGCAACGGCCCGTGCTCGATGTAGGGTTCGCTCTCCTTCACTCGCCCCTCATCGAGGAACTGCGCGGTGTCGAAGGTGTACGGCTCCCGGCGGTACGGCAGCAGCAGCGCCCTCGTGTCAACGCGCACCTTCGCCAGGGTCCCGATCGGGACCAGCACAATGCGAAGGTTGCCATGGGAAATGCACGCGTCGGTGACGTTCGCCAAAAAGCTGCCCGGCGGCTCCGCGCGAAAGTTTGGATCGTGGATCACGTGCGGCCCCTCCCCTAGGAAACGAGGCACGTTACCCGACCACACGCGGGCGATTTTGCCCTGGGGAACGTTGATCAAGTAGGTGCCAAAGTCGCCGATGAGAGGTTCATTTTGCCGGAAGATGCCGTTGTTCGGCCCCAGATGCCCTGCCTCCGTGTACGCCCCGGTCAGCGCGAGGGTCAACCGCTCCCCGGTGCCGGCGCGGATCTCGGGAATCTTATTCTTGTGGGCCACCAGGAAGAAGCCCGGGTCAAGACGTTCGCCTGTGCGCGCGGCGTTGGCGAGCACAATCACGGAGTCCTTCACTCTCGCGTTAAACGCGCGGACGATGTTCTCCGTTTGCTTCTGGGGATTAGGGTCCAGCAGTGCGGATCGCACGATCATGTCCTTGAGGGATGCGGTTTGCACGTGCTCGAGGGCTGACTGCAAGTTCATGGTGGGGGCAGGGCTGTAAGGCACCACCGCTGACGAACGGCTGTAATTGGTCAGCTCTTCCGCCTCCTCGCCAGCCGCCCGTTTGGCAGCCATTACGTTTGCTGAGTGGGGGATACCTTGATCGCGAGTCAATGGAAAGCACAAAATATGCGCAAAATTGGTGATGAACAGCCGGCGGAAAGGGAACGAATACAATGAGGGGTGCCCACTACGCTGCTTGGGTGTCTAACTGGGGGCCGACAGCCGACGTCGCGACGGCCTGCGGCTCGAGGGCGGCCTTCTCGGGCGGAGGACCTCCCTTCTGTACTGGGTGTTTCACTGGCGGTGGGATGGGCGTCGTGAAGCGCTTGCGACGTGCCTCAGGCGACGGACGAGGCTGCATGTGGTAGCGCACGACGGGGGCAACGAGCTCCGACACCGACGGGGAGTGAGAGGTCGGTGGGATGGCCGAAGCAGGGCGCACCGCGGTTCGAGCGGGCAAACCAACTGCGATGCCGGGCGGGTCTGCGGGCCGTGCTGGGCTGATGAGCTCAGCCATGCCGCTGCTCACCAGCGGCTCGACGTTGGAGGACAGCTGGCTCCAGTGCAGAGCGGGGCCGTGTGACCATCGCAGCCGCCGAGGCATTTTCGACGCGGACGCGGGGCGCGGCGGCAAGGTGGCGATGCTCCCTTGCCCCACTCCCACGGCCGGCTGATGCGTCTTCGACAGCTTCCACGCCGGTCGATGGAGGCAATCCAGCGACGATGTCAGCGCACCGTCGCGAGGCGACGACTTCAGCGTCGTGGCATGATGATGGTCCGTCGGCGCCGCGTCTCGCGGGGGCGATGAATTCCTTGCAACGAACGCCAGCGGGGACGTCGTGTCGGGGCTGCCAGACGATGCGGCGCGGGGGGCAAGGTGGACGCCGCGGTACATGTCCATGATGACCTGCCACAGGAACGCGTCCTTCGCCGTGCCGGGGCATCGGTGCAGTTTGAAGGACAGACTGTAGCGAAAGCCGAACACGTCGAACGACGTCTCGATGACCGCTTCGACGGGGTTGCGACTGGCGAGCGGAACAGACTCGGGCACGACGTCCTCGGGGTCCGCTGTGACGGGGGCGGCGTCTGACTTCACGTCACCTAGCACACCGCCCCGAATGAGCCTCAGATCGCCTCGGCGAAAGCCATCAACAAACGCTTCGGTAATGCGGCCCACGTGCGAGGCAGCCGACGAGGTGAGCGTTGCCAGCTGCTGAAAGCGGAACGAGCCGATGCACAAGGCGCAAGGTTCCCGCACGAGCGAAATCACAAAGGTTTGGGTGTTTTTGATGTGCAAGCCGCAGAGCTGGCTCTCCACGGCATGGAAGAAAGACTTCCCCACGAGGTGAGCTGGCACCGCGGCGCTGGCGGACGGAAGGCCCCCATGCACGGCGTGCGCGACTTGCCGCGTCGTCGACATCAATCGCTCTAAGGACCCCCTTACAAAGGTTGGCCACTGCCGACATACACATCACAGATCACTAATCTTCGAGAGTCTGAGAGCCGCAAAATGTGAATTGAACGAAAAGTGCAGGGGAGGAGGACAAACTTTTAAAACCGTTTGAAGTAGGCGCCGATCTTGCCGACGAGAGTGCTGTCCTCCGCAAACATGCCCATCATGTTTCGGCACCGATCAATGGTGAGGAGGTCCTCCTCTGGAATCAGAGGGTTCCACAGTTGCGAGCCGTCCATGTAGTACGTCTGCTGCACGTCCATCGCCAGCCGCTTGAACATGCCACCAAAGGCTTCCTTCGGCGCCTTCTCCAAGCGATCCAAACACCAGGTCTGCCACACGATGACCGGAGCGATCGCCTCGGGCATCATGCGCGACGCGGCCCACTCCAAGCAGTCGTTGGCCGCCATTCTGACATCGCCGGGGAGCCGCCGCTCCCATTCATCGAAATCGTAGCCGAGGCCTGCCCGGAGCACCTGGCGTCGGTCCTCTGTTGGCTCCTTGTTCAGATCCTCGACCTTCCAGTCAGGATTGCCGATTGTGACGCAGAGCACGACCCCATCGGAGAACTCGAGCCCGAGACGATGCCCCTCGTGATGCAGCGTGCCGCGGCTGCCAAGCGCGCCACTGATGCGCGGAAACAAGTCAACCAACTCGGCGGGGCCTTTGTAGTTCGGCAGTTGCCATAGAATGTCGACGTGGAATTCCTCGCGCTCCTTGATGAAGGCGCGCACGTGGCCGTCGGGGCGCAGCTTGACGAGGCTGTCGTGAACCGCTAAAAAGTGACGAGGCCGGAGTCGTTCGCGTGACAAGGGAGGGAAGAAACGCGGTGACACACCGAGGGCCGCGGCTGGGCGTCCATGCATGACACGCGCAGCGCAACGGTGAGTCTTGTTAAGAGTGAAGCAAACAAATCATTACGCTCGAACGGAACGGCTGCGACCTGCACCGTGTAAGGATATCGAGATTCGATTTCGGATACCACTCGTGAAACCCGGAAAGACTCGCCGTTTACTTGTGTAGTGAATTTTAGAGGACCTTGACGCACGAGTCCGGGAACCCGAGAGCGGCGAGCGCTGGTTTGCAGGTGTCCGCCACCATGCTCGGAGGGCCGCAGATAAGGACAAGGTCATCTGCCGCGCTGTTGGCGGACGGCACGATCCCAGCGCGTCGGAGCGTCTCGACGTTGATTCGCCCGGTCAGCATCGTTGGTGCCACGGATCCAGCAACGGGGCGGGTCAGTGTGTGACAGATCGTGCACTTGTTCCCACGCGCCACCGTCATCGCGGCAAGGTCCTCTCGAAGGAGAATGTCCGCCTCCGTCCGGTTGCTGTACAGAAGGACGATTTCGGGGACGGCATCGCCCGATCGTGTGGCGTGAAGGTGCGCAGCCTGCATGATTTGCCACATAGGGGTGATGCCGGTGCCACCGGCGATCATGAACACGCGCCTTGCGCTTCGTGGAACGACGCCGGAGGCTTCCTTGATGTTGAACTGCTGGCCGCCGGTGTACTCCAGTTTGCACGACGCGGGTTTAAACTCAACGGTTTGCCCGACCTCGACCTTGTCGAGCAGCTGGAAAGAAAATCGGCCGCCGTCGGGAAACGCTGGCGCGGCCGGACGGTAAATTTTGACGACAAGATCAAAATACCCTCGTTGGTCCACGGGGGACACGGGCGTGTACGGTCGTTGCGTTTGTCCGATGCGCGCGTAGATGTGCTGACCGACGCAAAGCCCCAGTGTGTCCTCGGCGGTGGGCAGTTCGAAGCGTAAGCGGACGGTGTCTGGCGAAATGATCGTCTTCGCCGCGAGTTTCAGGGGCTTAAATGCATGCGGGGCCGCACCGGCCGGCAACGCTGGGAAGAGCACGCCGGTCGACCGGGCGCGCCGTTTGCCCTTGATCATCGGAATCATACAGAATGCGATGAGTCCGACGACCAACACCGCCGCGCCCCCGGCGATCGGGAGGGCAGCATCGAGTGTCGACGGCATCGGAGGTGGGCGGAAGGCACCGAAAAATTGTGGTCGTGAGAGGGTCGGCTGTGAGTGTATATCCCATCACACCAAACCGTAGAGGCAAAACCAAGGGGGTACGCGACCCACCAACCATCGGAGGTATGAGGGAAAGGCAATCGGATTTCGGGTTCATTACATCCGTTTAAAATGCGCAGCGGCGACGGCCGCAGCCTTCCAACAAATGGTTTCGAGTGAATCAAATCTCAAAAAAAAGGTCCCACCGATCGCTTCGCCTGGGGGGACA
>ERZ1292633.2232-Hain-H41-02um-R1-2232-length-20013-cov-6_pt1 | contig 20013 bp, 16 predicted proteins | sample MGYA00564406_ERZ1292633 | MGnify/ENA primary metagenome ERZ1292633 (study PRJEB36523, sample SAMEA6512639) | groundwater metagenome | collected 2019-01-08 | study: AquaDiva: Metagenomics assemblies of 32 groundwater samples
GCGTGGGGATAATCAAACCCGCGCGACCCTGCACACCCCCTCTCCCTCTCAGGGAGAGGGTCGCGGTGAGGGTGATCGGAGTCCGTCCCGCACCGCAACCTTTGGGGTGGGGGACCGACCCGCCCCACGCGTCTACATCGTCGACCTCGACGGCCTCGCTCTCCGATCCCGATGGCGATCGGACCAGCGTTGGCAACCTCTCACCCGCCTCGCCGCAAGTCTCCTCGCCTATCCATCGGTCACCAGCGCCGATTACGCCCGCTGCCTCCGCGAATACCTCGCACGGTCCGGCGACGATCCCGCCGCATGGCGTCCGCATTTTTCACGACTCGCCGCCTCCGCCGCTGACTACGCCCGGCGCTCCCGGCGCCGCAAGTCCCACAAACTCGACGGCTTCTCCGCCGACTGAGCCCCCTTCACTATTCTCAATATCCCATTCGTCATTCCCCTCACGTCCCCCGCGTATTCCCATACAGTGCGATGTGTAATCGCGGACAGTAACGAAACCCCCGCTGTTTACACAGCTCCGCCACCCACCGCCCCCTGGCCGACAACTCCGCGTCAGTGACACCCTGTGGCATGAGCAGTACGTTTGACGGCTCGCACCCGCCGATCTGCGAAAGCAATTCGTCGATCTCTTCCGCGTCCCGCGGCGCATCCACCACAAACTTGAGTTGATAGTCGTCAAGCCCCATGAACCGCCGGATCGTCTCGACGTGGATGCGGTTCTTCTCGTGCGCCTCCGCGAACCGCCCGTCCTCGCGCGACCACGGCGTCGAGTTCGCCAGCTTCGGACTCACGCTCGCCAGATCGCAGACCACATCCTTCCACACCGTCCCGGCTGTCTCGATCGTCAGGTGCAGTCCCGCATCGCGCAGCCGCCGGGTGAGTTCCTCCACCCCCGCCGCCGCCATCGGTTCGCCGCCTGTGAGCACCACGTGCCCGCATGAAAACGCACCCACGCGCTCGACGATCCCCTCGATCGTCATCTCCTCCCCCTCCGGGGACCACGACGTATATGGCGAATCGCACCACACGCAGCGCAGATTGCACCCGCTCGTACGCACAAACACGCTCGGCACGCCCACGAGCTTTCCCTCGCCCTGAATGCTGTGGAAGATTTCGCTGATTTGCACCGCAGTTGCTTCGATGTGTCGCTTGTTCGTAGGATCCGCGCCGCAGACCAAACCGCTGTAGGGCAGGTCTCTTGACCTGCCGCATCTACGGATTCCGCGTCGTCACCCGAAACGTAAACGTCCCGACCAGCGCGTCCCCGCTAAGTCGCGACGAGAAGATTAACCGATAGGTCCCCTCCGTCGGCAGCGTCTCCTCCCGCGTCGCAAACGACGACCCGTCGAAATAGAGCGGCTTGCTCCGGCCCACGGCGATCCCGTCCGGCCCGATCAGCGTATACACGACCTGTCCGATCCCCGACGACTCAACCCCTTCGACAACCGCAATCTGTCCGGCCCCGCCCACGAAAGTATACGCCGCCGTCGCCCCGACTTCGTCGAGCACGACCGTCGTGTCCGTCCCCGGATCGATCGGCCTCGCCTCGCTCGCCGACGCCCGGCTGACGACAATCTCGTAATCCGCAAACTGACCCGCCAACGGCGACACCGCCACCCGATGCAGTCCGTCCTGCGACAGTTCGAACGCCTCATCGCCCGCGCCCGGCGTCTCGCGCACAAAGTCCACCCGCGTCGCCGGCGCCCCGTCCGGCTCCAGCAGCGAATAGGTGAACAGCGTCCCGCTCGGATCACAGCAAGGCCGCTCGACCACGACGCGATCGCCCGCGCTCCCGTCGAACAGAATCGCCGCCGCCCGTGTATTCACGTCAAACGATCCGCCCACCGGCCCCGCGAAGTCGAACAAGGACTCCATCGTCGTTCCCGACAGAGCGTAGGTCGCCGTCCCGCCCCCGCGCAGATCCGTCCCCAACACGAGATACGAGAACGATTCCACGTCGGCCAGGTTTACCACGTCGAACCCGCCGTCGCGGGCGAGCTGAACCACCCCGCCCCCCGCCAACCCCGCCAGCGCAGGCCCGTCCGACTCAAAGGCCGCCTGCCACCCGTGCCTCGCTTCCACCGTCACCGCCCAACGATGAACCGGCGAATCCTCCGACAGTGTCCCGGACTGCGGCTCGCCCTCCGGCAGCGTTCGATCGGCCAGTCGCCCCGCGAGCGCCAACTGATACGGCGGCCGAATCGCCGAAAACAGTTGCGTCTCCCGAAACGGAACGCTGCTCAGCCCGCGATTCTCGTCCGTCGCCACGACCGCGCACTCGTCGTGCAGCCGACCCGAGGACTCGCCCAGCCGCACCTCCGCAAAGCCGCCCGCCGCCGCCGCCGCACTCGTCGCCCCGCGATCCGCGCACACCCGCTGCAAGAGTGCCGCCGCGTCGTCTGCCGCCGGCACACTCACCGCCCCCGCGATTTCCCGCGCCGCCCGCTCGAGCGCATTGAGCGAATCCACGAGTTGATCGTACGCGTCCACCGGCGAAGCGAACGGCGCGAAGTCCCGATACGCCGCGGTAAACTCCTTCGCCGCCGCGGCAAAACCCGCACTCCCCTCACTCGTCTGGGCTTCGCTGGACGTGTAAAATGGCCCCAGCGCCGCAACGGCTGCACTGAGCCGATCGAACCGCGACGCGTACTTCGTTGCGTTGTCCTGCACCGTTGCGACCTGCGCCTCGAACGCCGCCTCGGCTTGCGATAGTGTACTCGCGCCGTCTTTCGGATCGCACGCCCCCGACGCCGCACACGCCACCCGCACCTGCGCCGCGCTCAGCAAAACCGCCTCCAGGTCCGGCAACTCTCGATAGAGCGCCTGATACGCCCGGACGGCGTCGAGTCCGAGCGGATACATGTCAGACGTGATGCCCACGATGTCGCTCACCGTGGCCAGCCCCGCCGCTGCGGCCCGCAGCGCCTCGTCGAGCCGCCCCAGCAGCGTCCGCGCCCCCGGCAGCGCCGGCGTCGGCAGCGCCTGCACCGCGTCGAGCGCCCGCGACGCCGCCGCCAGGCACGCCCGCGCGTCATCCTCCGTTTCCGCGTCCGCGCACGGTTCACGCACCTCGACCTGTAAACCCGTCAGCAAATGGTAGCCGCTCGTCCGAATCCCGCCCGCGACGGTGACGAACGAGTCGCCCTTGCGCTGGGCGACGCCGTCGCCGATGAAGTCGCCCCGCTCCCGGTCGAGCGACCAGACGGTGTTGTAGGACGACCGGCCCGCGAGAGTGTCATCGACCGGCGCCGTCAGCTTCACCGCGACCGGGAATTCGATCCCGATCGGCTGAATCGTCACCACCGCCCGCGCCGCTCCGTCGAAGCGCCCGGGCAGCACCATCGGCGTCCGATCCGCCGCGACCGTAAGGATCGCGATCTCTCCCTCGTAGGGTTCGCCGTCCAGCCGCGCCCCGCCCGGCGGAATCTCCAGCTCGATCCCCTCCGCGCTCGTCACCGTGGTGACGGCGTCCGGCACGACCATCCGCCGCGCGCTCAGCGGCACAAACGGCAGGTAGATCGGCCGCTCGATCGCCAGCTCCTGTTCCTCGACCAGCGTGAGCGTCGTGGCGAATTGCCCGTAGGCCCCGTCGCCCGCCTGCGCCGCGGTACCGTCCACCATGAATTGTTGAGACCCCGCCCGCACGCCCGTCAGCGTGAACGAGCCGTCCACATTGGAGAACGCGACCGCGTCGCCCATCGACAACTTCACCCCGCCCAGCGGCAGCGGCGTCTCGCCCTCCGCCGACTCGACGAACCCGCTCACCGTAGCCGTTCCCGTACCCGGACGATCCGCGAACGGATCCTCCGGCGGCGGCTCGGGCGGCGCGGTCGTCACGCACGCCGAAAGCCATAGGGCGGGGATCGAAGCAACGAAATGAAACGATGAACGCCGCACGCGGCGCGCCGGTGATGTGCCCACAGTCAGCCTCCATGCCACGCAGTATCGGTTCTGTACGGATGTTGTAACCCGTTCGCCCCGTCTCCGCAACGCGAACACTTCCCCACACATCCGAACCCGGAGCGGCTCCCCTTTACGCGAAGCGCCAAGGGCAAGCGACGGGTCCATTGGCCATCCCCCGCCCAGCCGCCTATATTTTCGGCCAGCGAAGGATTCGGTCGAGAGATTCTTCCGCCGTCGGATAAACGATGTGCCACAGGCCGTCCTCCCCGAATCTTCCCTCCCGTGGTATCGCACATCGGCGGACGCTTGATGGTTCCCAATCACCGCCCAGCGCCTCGATCGGTTCCAAGTCGTAGTACAACGTGTCCTCGACCGATTCCATCTGCGAAGGCATGCACCGGCAAAGCACCGTCGTAATGGCGTACTCGTCCCGCGTGCCGACATACACATACGGCCCCATAGGTACCGGCCCGTCGTCGATCACCCGCGCGACGATCACATCGGGCGTTGCGTCGAGACCACGTTCGATGGAATATCGCCGACCGGGCAACGGATCGCCAAACCGCTCCTTCGCAGCCCGCTCCAACGATTGCGAAACGAAGAACACGCGCTGTTTCGGCTGCCCCGATAACGCCTCCCACACCACCGGAAATCCGTCCGCCCAGAGCACCACGCGCACACCACGCCCGGTCGCATGCCTTCCACGGCACCGCTCGCATCGCCACGCGTACCACCACAGATACACAACCTGATCGAGCTTCGTTCCGCCGACCTCTACCATCGTCCACGCGGCGTAAACCGTTGGTCGTTCTGGATCAAGGTGTGTGCGATATCCTTCGTTGTAGACGATCTCGCGCACCACCGCGATGAACGGATCGACCGCGTCCGCGGCCACGCCCTCCGGCAATTCGTCAACAACCAACGGTGCGAGTGCCTGTTCCAACCCGCCCAACCCCGGTTCACGCGGTTTGTAGAACCGCGCTCGCGAAAACGTCTTTGTCGTTCGTCCAACGATCGTCTGGGCGTCAACGGACGCCGAAGCCCGGTCGGTCCCAATTCGTGGGTTTGACGCATCAACCGTCACCTTCGCGCTCGGCGCGCAACAACCCAATACGACCGCCGCCGCAGGGCAGATGGTAGCGAGGAGCGGCATCAGAACCGGTCGGCACGGCATTCCCATTGGGAGCTTGCTCATGATTTCGCCCGTAGGATTTCGCTTGAATTATCGCCGCCGCCGGTTGACAATACCATGTGCGGCGACCGGGGCATTCCGGACCGGCCCGCAACACGCCCGAACGCTCGGGCGACACGTGTCCCGTTTTCACCGGAGGATTCGCCATCATGGCAACCACGCCCGAATCGCACCCCTTCGCCAAACGACCCAAGGACGATAGCTTTCACGAAATCCTGACCGCACTCGAACGCATCCTCGGCAACGCCCCCCGTCCCGACGCCGATCCGCCCGACTATCTTCTGCTCGACACCGAATTGCGAAAGCTCCACGTCCGCTTCCGAAGTCACCAGGCCGCCGACTTCTTCAACCCCCAGACCAACCCCGCCGTCGCCGCCGCTCCGCAGCTCGGCGACGAATTCACGCGGCTCAGCGCCGAGCACTCGCGTATGCTCGGCCTGCTCGACTGGCTGATCCGCCGCGTCGACGCCATGCCCGACCGCCCCGTCGAGGATCGCGATGTCTTCCTCCTCCGCATTCGCGAAATGATCGCCGTTCTCCGCCGCCACGAAGCCGAGGAGGATCGCCTCTTCCTCATCACCCTCTGGCACGACACCGGCGGCGAAAGCTGACGCCGACGCCGCTCCATCCGAACCCGGAGCGGCTCCCCTTTACGCGAAGCGTCAAGGGCGAGCGACGGGCCCATTCACGAGTCAAACGATGAGCAGGCAAAACGTTGGGCGGGCTCTGCCCGCCAATCAGAGCCGGGAGCGTCAGCGACCGGATCCGCAATAACCGCCGCACGCAACATCGACGGCGCGATCGCCTAACCGAAACATTGTAGCGATGTCGCGTTGTACGTGTCACTTAGCCGACATATCCTTGAGTGCGGCCAACCGCCGGGCGCTATCACCATGAATGAAGCAACCGTCGATCGTCAGATCGCCTCCACCGAATCCGAGACCGCGCGCGCCTGGCCGGGTTGGCTCGCGTGCTTCGTCGTCGCCCTCGCCCTCTACGCCGCAACCGCCAATCGCGGCCCGCAATGGCAGGATTCCGGCGACCACATCCTTCGCGTCGTCACCGGCGAATCGGGCAATCCCCTCGGCCTGGCGCTCATCCATCCGCTGCATCACTGGCTCTGCCGATTCGCCGCCGCGCTCAACCTCCTCGAACCCGCCTTCGCCGTCACCCTGGTCAGCGCCCTCGCCGCCGCCTTCGCCGTCGCCAACGTGTACGGTTGCGTACTCACACTGACTTCCGACCGACTTGTCGCGGCTTTTGCCGCGATTTCGTTGGCGATCGCCAACACCTTTTGGAAGCTGGCCACTGTCACGGAAGTGAATACCCTCACCGCCGCGCTGCTCTCCGCCGAATGCTGGTGCTTGATCGCGTTCATTAAGTCGCGACCAATCGACAATCGACAACCGACAATCGACAATCTTCCTTCGTGGATTCGTGGCGGAGCCTGTCCCGGCCGCGCCGGGGTGCCTTCGTGGCTCCGCTTCGCATCGCCTTCGTGCTTCTCCGCCTTCCTCGGCATGTTTCTCTTCAACGGCCTGGGCCTCGCCAATCACAATCTCGCATTGCTCACCACGCCCCTCCTGGCCGTCGTCGCACTCATCGCGCTTCGAAATCGTTGGGTTTCCGCGCGCCAACTATTCCTGGCCGCCGCCGTGTGGTCAATCGGCTCGCTGCCTTACACGGGGCTGGTCGTCTCCGAAGCCATGCGCAGCGGCGACCTGCCGGCGACCATCCACTCCGCGCTCTACGGGAACAGCTACGAAAAGGACGTGCTCAACGCCTCGATTTCCGGCTCGCGACTGCTTATGAACGTCGCCTTCATCTCGCTCAACTTCCCGAACCTGCTGCTCCCGGCCGCCGTATTCGGTTTCTTCGCCGCCCGACGCATCGGCGTCGCGCCGCTCGCGCGACGGGCGCTGCTCGCCGCGCTGATCCTCCACGCGCTCTTCGCCCTCCGCTACCCCGTCGCCGACCAGCACTACTTCTTCCTGCCGATGTACGTCCTGCTGGTCATCTTCGGGGGCGTCGGATTCGCCGCCTGGCGTGCGCTGGCCGACCTGAGCCGCGGGCGGAACGAAGTCCCGGCGCGCCGGGAGCCCGCGCGACCCAATCCGCGCCGCGAGCAAGAGCAAGCGGACAGCCTCCACCCTTCCCAAGGGGGGATCAAGGGGGGTTCGCATCCGAACCCGGAGCGCGAGCGACGGGCGGGTGCCCCCCCCCTTCTCAAATCTCAAATCTCAAATCTGAAATCTGAAATCTCAAATCTGAAATCTCAAAGGGGGGTCGATTTTTCCACGTCGTCGCCGCGGCGCGACAGGATCATGATGGCCTCCGCGATACTGCTTGCTCTCACGCCGCTCCTCTACGCCTTTACCCCGGCGCTCGCCCGTCGCTTCGACGTGCTGAGATTCATCGAACGCCACAAACCCTACCGCGACGACTATGTCTATCTGTTCACCCCGTGGTCCGTCGTCGAACGCTCCGCCGAGCGCATGAGCCGCGAAGCGGTGGACCTCGCCGCCGACAACGGCATCATCATCGTCGAAGACCGGATGGCCGAATTCGCCGTCCGCTACCGCGTGATCCGCGACGGCAAAACCGCAATCGAGATCACCCGCGAAATGGAACCCAAAGATTTCGTCCGCGCAGTCGAGGAAGGCCGACCCATCGTCCTCGTCCCCCGCAGCGTCGACAAACCCATCACACTCCCTCTCGCCGGTTCCTGGCGCCGCATGGGCGACCTGTACATCCTCAATCCGTAAGCGAGGAGCAGGGCGGGCTTTACCCGCCGATCAAAACTAAACATTGAATCCGGCCCCGTGCCGCAGCCGCCGACGGGATCGATCAAGTGCCGCTGAACAGGCATGACTCGCTTGACCGGCCACGCGCCATCGTGTATACTCTGATATCAAGAGTAATCAGAAACAAGGAGTTATCAGAATGCAACGCAATCCTCAGCAGGAATCCTCCGCGGCGGAGTTTGATGTCGAGCGGCTGAAGGCCGATTTGAGCACCCTCCGGCAAGCCGCGGGCCTGGAGCCTCCTTTCGGCCGCGAAGATGTACGGGCTCATCTCGCGGTGGCCGCGAGCGGTGCGGTAGCCCTGGTCTGGGCTTTGTTGCCCACCGGCTTGCCGGCGCAGTGGGGAACCGTTCCTCTAATCCTGGTCGGTGTAGGCTACGTCACATGGATGCGAACCAAGTACCGCCGCAATTCGGGACGGTCGCCCACGCGGCGTCGCGAGTACACCTCGGAGATCGTCGGCATGTTCGTGGTCGCTGCGCTCGCGCTCGTTTACCGCCTCTGGGCAGGGAAACTGGGCATCTCAACGACCATCGCGGGCAGCGCGGGAATGTTTGTGTTCGGGCTGGCCATGCTCATCCCCGTTTTGCGCGACCGCAACCGTCTCCCCGACCTCGGAGTCGCCGTGCCGCTCATGGTGTGCGGTCTGGTCATACCGTTCTGCCCTGTTTCGCTCTGGGTTATACTCGGTGCAACCTTCATGATCGGCGGTCTTGCGACAGCCTCAATCATGGCGCACTGTCTCAAAGTTGCGGATGCAACTCATGCCCCCCATTGACTTCAACGAACTGGATACGACCGTGCACGGTCCCGTTCGCTTGGGGATCCTCACCGCCTTGCAGATGGACGGACCGCACAACTTCACGACACTCAAGAAACGACTCGAGGCATCCGACGGCGCTCTCGGCATGCATCTACAGACGCTCGAAAACGAAGGTTACATCGCCGCCAGGAAGGCGTTTGTCCGCAGGCGACCGCGGACCACGTATCGCCTGACGCCCAAGGGGCGGAGGGCCCTGACACGATACCTTGATGCCATGCGGCGGCTCCTCGACGCGATGGCGCCGCCGAAAACCACCACCCCCGAATGAAGGACAATCCGCCACGAGCCATGTAGGGCAGGTCTCTTGACCTGCCGTCGCCGTTCTATTCGAACCGCACTTTTGGTTTTGCCGTTTTGCCGTTTTGAGGGTTTGTCGTGTTTTGACGTTTGGCGTCGCCACCTTCATCTGTCCCCGGTATTCTCTCCGCACAGGGGCAACTACCACCACAACGAAAAGAGCGCCTCCGTCACCACATTCCAGGCCCGGACGACCAACGCGATCTCAACGATCGTGATCGCGTGGCCCGCCATAATCAGCACCCCGTCGTCTTCGAGCAGTCCTACCCCGTACACCATCACGGGGAGAATGAAAATCCAGTTGGACCCCGGAATGGGCATCGGCAACGCCAGTCCTATTCCCTGAATCACGATCGCCACCCCGCATACGATCCAGAACGGACCGCGGACAACGAGAGTAAAACGCGGCTTGATGACTTTCTCCAGACCCACCGTGAAACGCGCCACACGCGTACTAAGCCAGTTCAGCGTCGTCAGTGAAACGTGCCGTCGCCGGATACTGCGCGGAAGCCACGGGCGCATCCGCCCAACGACCATCTGACAGGCCACAAACGCGATCGCCAGTCCGAAAGGCGTCGAAAGCCCGAAAAATGGGATGGAAACAAGTGCCAGAAAGGACAGCAGAAAACCGAACCCCGCATGGCTTGTGCGATCGATGATCTCGCCGACCGTTAGGTAGGACGGCACTCGATTCCTCCTCCGCAACCGACCGCGGCGGACCGATTCCCGCTGCGGCGACTCGTCGCGATGGGATGCTTCGTCGCGGTCCGCCACGCCGGATAGTTGTTCGGTCGCCTGGCGATTGGCGGCCGCAGCCGCCTCCGCATCGCACAGTTGAGCCAGAATCGCCGAGAGACGGAGCATTCTTCGAGGCGCCTCCTCCACATCCGCTGATCGGCTCTCTCTTACCCGACGACGAAGCGCCGGTCGAGTGCCGCTCGCCGGCGCCTGGCGCCGCATTCGTGACCTTTACCTGTTGATCCCTGAGTAGGGTGGGCCATGCCCACCAGAACGTAGCGTGCGTCCCTGACGCACGTATGTATGGGATGGGCCGTGCCCACCAAGTCTCATCTTGGCGTCTTGGTGTCTTTGTGGTGAACCACCGTCGTCTCATCCTTGGCGTCCACGCGCAGCATCTTCAACCGCTGTACCGCGTCCCCCGCCGCCCCGCGAACCGCCCTCCGGTTCCGATAAAAACCGCACCGGGCTATCATACGTTGATGCGCGCGCTCGTCCGCGTCAATTCGGCGCGCGCCCTCGATGTTATTACTGTGTGGGCGCGGCGATCTCAATCGCGCGGCACGGTTGCCGCCGATCGCAACGCCCGGTACGGTGATTCACGGATGCCGACCATGCCGCAACCCCATCGAAACCGCTGGCGCCTGGCGCTGGTTCCGTTTTTCGTTGCCGCACCCCTTCCGGGTGTCGTGCCTTGGGTGCCCCACCCCTTGGGGTGGGGGACTGATCTTCCGAACCCGGAGCGCGAGCGACGGGCGGGCGCCCCCCCCCTTCTCAAATCTCAAATCTCAAACCTGAAATCTCAAAGGGGGGTCGATTTTTCCATGTCGTCCCCGAAGCGCGAAGGCGAGTCAGCCGCCCGCCTGCTCGATTGGCTTGGCGACCTCAAACCGCTGCCCAAGGTCCACTACTCCTGGCCGCTGCCGAATGAGTTGCTCGACAACCCGGACGACCCGCGGTTGATCGAGTATGTGCGTATCAGTCATGCGGCTTGCTTCAGCGGCGAGTGGGCGACGGGGCGTCATGTAGAGACTGCGGTGCGTGTTTGCAAAAGGGTGAACGCGGGCGGGCCGACGCTGCCCGCGAGTATCGCGATAAATTATTCGCCCTGGCACCGCGAGTTCGGCAAGGACCTGCCGCCCACCGACACGGGATCGACGGAAAAGGCCGAACTGGCGCGATTTCGTGATCGGATCACAACGATCAAACAGTGGCTCGCCGACGCGAATCGCGGACAGGATGCCGATATTCGCGTCGCCGCGCTCCTGCTTGATAGCGAGCGGCTGTATGTGAAACCCGGCGACGCCGCCTGGAACGCCGCCATCACCGCCAAGTACGACCTGATCCACGAAATCGGAAAGGAGTTTTTCCCCGGAGCGCGGATCGAGTGGTACGGGCGCGGCGTCGAGGAATCGGCCCATGAAAGCGGCTGGTCGCCCTTCCCGTGGAACACCTTCGAGAACAAGGCCGAAACGTTCTCTTGTTCGCTCTATCGCGTGCCCGAAATCGGCGTCATGCGCGAGACGTTCCGCCGCACGCATGAGCTCGCGCGGCGGCACGGTGTCAGCGAGGTGACACCGTGGGTCGCGCTGGCGTCGGGCTACCGCCGTCAGGTGGACAAGTTTCAGGAATGGGACGTCGACTGGGACTACGATCTGGTCTACTCGTGGATGCTCGGGGCGGAGTTAAATCAGCCGTGGTACGGTCAGCGCCCGGAGCGTTTCGCCCCGTGGAACGCCGCCAAGGTCGTCATCTTTTATCCTGCCCCGTTCAACCCGAAGACGCCGCAGTGGGGCAAGCACTTCGTCGCTTACGTCCGCGGCGCAAGCGGCATGAAATCACTGCCGGATCAAGACCGACCTGCACGGACGGGCGGGTAAGTCATCGGACGAGTTACGCCGTTCCTCTTTTGACTTTTTGATTTTTTGACGTTTCTATAATGTTCCCCTGTTGTAACAGACGAGACCGCGGCAGTTCCTGTTTCCCGCAGGAGGGCCGGCTGCGGTCGGATGGAGCCAGAGATGAATGCCGATGCCCCGAACCGACCCAAACGAGTCGGTGTTATCTGTGAAAGTCCATCGATCCAGTTATCGGCCCAGTACGACATGCTTGCCGATTTGAACGATTTCGAGTTTTACTTGTTGTTGCGTTCGCCCGAGCACGGAAATCCCGCGTGGGCCGCCCGACCGCCGACAAAAACACGCTTCGAACTCCTCGATCAATCTCGCCTGCTGCCAAGACGACTACGACCGCGCTTTAACACAAACGTCGTCGCCGTGCTCGATCGGCACGACTTTGACGCCTTGGTCATACACGGGATCTACGATAGCGCAGCCGTGTGGCAGGGAATCTGGTGGTGTAGGCGTCGGAAACGACCGTACCTGCTTCGCTGCGACGGAAATGTCAAGAAGGAAACCGACGCTCCGGGCCGCCGGCTGCTTCGTCACGCGTTGGCGAGAAGGAATATACGCCGCGCGGGGGCGCTGCTTTGCATCGGAAGCCAAAACTGCAAGTATTACAGCTTTTTCGGGGCGCAGGAACGCCAGATGTTCATGGCGCCGTGGGAGATTGATTATCCCGAACTACAAGCTCATCTTGACATCGCGTTGCCCAGGCGAGGAGAGTTACGCTCGGCACTGGGCGTGAAGGACCAAGTCGTTGTTTCCTCCATTGGACGATTGTATTCCCTAAAAGGCTTTCAGGACGTGATAACTGCCGTTACGCGGCTCGTTAGCGAAGGGCTTCCGGTCACCCTACTCATCGCGGGAGACGGCCCGTATCGGCAACACCTGGAGGCGCTGGCCGCAAGGGCGCCGGTGGGCGCCGTTCGCTTGCTCGGCAACCTGACGCGGCACGGCATCGTTGAGTTGCTCGTCAGTTCGGATGTCTTCGTGTTATGTTCCCACGTGGAGGCATGGGGGCTGGTGGTGAACGAAGCTGCGCTGGCGGGATTACCGTTGCTGACCAGCGATGCGGTCGGCGCGGCTCCGGACTTGATCGTCCCGGCGCGTAACGGCTTTGTTTATCCTGCTCGTGATACGCGGCGTCTTTACGAATTGTTACGCGAAATGGTTGCTCGGAAAGATTTACGCGAGTCCATGGGACGAGGAAGTCGAGAGATTCTCGATAGTCCGGCGGGGGTGTAACGAACGCCCTCTGAGGTCATGAAGGACGACACGCCAATAGAAGCCCAAGCCTCGGCTACAAATGCGGCGGATCTTCTCCGGCGGATCGCACGCGTCGGAAAATACTCATTCTGGACCGGGGCCGGGTTTGTCTTGTCCCTCGGAGTGGACCGACTTCTCGTTTGCCCGGTTCTAAATCGCTCGCTTGGAGGCGATGTTTTCGGCGGGTTCCTCTGGGTACTGGGGCTCATGAACCTGTTTGGAAACGTCGCCGCGAACGGGTTCGCGCTCCATCTGCTTCGTCAACTCGCGGGAGAGCCTCGAGAGTCGGCGCGCCGGATGATGAACACGGCCATCCTTCTCTCGATCGGTCTTTCGATCGCCGTGCTAGTCCCCGCCACCGCCGTGAGCCTGCCCTTTGCCGACCCTGCCCTTCGAGCACATGCCTGGGCCGTTTACTTTCCGCTCGGGGTGTTCGCGCTGGGGCGAAGTCTTGAGCTTCTTTTCAACGTCATCCTCCGCATCGAACGCCGATTCGTGACGATGTTCGTGGTCCGCGTCATCGAGGCGCTTGTGCTGCTGACAAACCTCTGGATCGCACCGACGCGAAACCTGTGGGCGATCGGCACGGTTTATGCCGCGAGCATATTCCTGGCCTTCCCGGTCTTCGTGCGTTACACGCGTTCATTCATAGGCGGTCCGATTCGCTGGGACTCCGATCTGGCTCGCGCGCTCTTGTGCGCATGGGTGCCCGGGGCACTGATGACCTTCATGGAGCAGACGCAGGTCTACGCCTCGCGGCTCGTGCTGGGCGTCGTGGGCGGGGCCGAGGACGTGGCCGTGCTTTATGCAGGCACCTCAATCGGGAACATCTTCGTCGCCCCCATCGGACTGGTCAGCACGGTAGTCCTTTCGCTCCTTGCCTCGAACCGGGTGTTCGCGTTGTCGGGCCGCTTGGGGAAAGAGTATCTGGCGGTTTCGGGGGCCTTGGCCGCCGCCGTCGGGATCGTTTCCTGGCTGGCGGGACGGTGGCTCATCGCTAAACTATACCCTGATCTATCCGCAAATACCCTGGAGTTCTACGGCTGGATCGCGGCCGGAAACGCGTTCATGTCTTTCGCATTGCTGCTTCGGCCGATCGCCGTCCGATACCTGCCGCTGAAGCGGGTGGCCGCGGTTTCGGCGGTGACGGTGGCGGTTCAGCTCACCGCATTGGCGGTGCTGGTCCCTTCCGGCAAGGCGCAGGGCGCCGCCATGTCGTTGGCGGGTTCTTCACTCGTGGCTTGTATACTATGGCTGGTGTGTTTCACCCGCGCAGGTCACGCCGGCGACAACGATCGCCGTGAACCGATAACCGAGGTGGGGATCTTCGACTCGTGAGTGCCCGGATGAAACCACGATGTGCACGCCGACGATCGAGATGCTCGACTGCGTCGCGGACGCCCGCTCGCTGCGCCATAGCCGCCATCACGATCAGTGCTTGGAGCGTCGCGCATAGCGCACATGCGGACTTAGCGGAGTCCATTGCCGCGTGTGCGATGGATGGATGCGTGATTCAGTTGCAGCCCGGTGTGAAGTATCTGGAAACGCGACCGTGGAACCTCCGTGGTCGAAAGAACCTCTCGATTCTCGGTCACGGGGAGATCGTGTACTTCAACTTCACCGCGGATTCCCCGCCGCCGCTGGCGATCGATGCGACCGGCGCGGTGGGCCTGCACTTTGAGGGTTGGACGATGGCGACGGCGAACTCCAGCAGCAAACCCGACGTGGGGCTGCTGCTCGCCCGCAACCCGGACAACAAGGGGGCCGGTGCGCATCGCTTCGACCGCTGGCGTATGCAGGGCTGGTATCGCAAGGCCGCCGTCGTCGCCCTCGCGTCGGAGACGAACGTCTGGGTGCAATGCTGGATCAGCAACTCGCATCCCGACGCAATCGTGTACTGGACCGGGCGGGAGAACGAACTGGGCGTGACAAGTCCCTTCGGGGCGTTCGGGGTGGGTTCGACAAACACGTGCCACGACTTTCTGGCTACGGGCTTCGGACATTACGGGATGGCGTTTGCGGATAGCCCCAAGGGCGTGGTGATCGCCATTGCGACAGGCACACACGATCTGCACATTCGCGGTGGAACGATGTCGATGCGCGAGCGGCAAATGCCGGGCGTCGCGGGCGGCAATGCGGCCGTCCGCATCGGCACGCCGGGGAAACAACCTGCGATCAATGTCCTTTTGGACGCCGTGGAGTGGGAGACGATCGGAGCCAAGCATGCGATTTTGGTCACGGGTCGCGTGGACGGTCTTTCGGTGCGTGATTCACTGTTGCAGTCGGTGGACGAGGCCATTTACGTCGCGCGGGGCGGAGTGATATTCGATTCGACCTTTGAATCTAATCGGATCCTGGTGCGTAGCGGAATTGCCGGCGGCGATGCGTCGGCCTACGACACCGTCGCCGTCGTGCTGGGGATGGCTCGCGGGTGCCGGTTCGACTTTCGGGCGGTGACGCTCGTCCCTCTTTCTCGTGACGCCAGTGTTCGGGCGACCCGTGCGCTGGTCGTTGGAGCCGACGCGGAGTTCGTCGACAACGAGATCCACGTTCGCCGAAAAGAAGATGTTGTCGCACCGAAGAACGTCCTGGACGAGAATGACGTGCGTGTCCGACGCAGGGAATAAGTTCGCTCGAGGCGCGCAGCGGGCCGCCCGACCACACCCGGGCGCCGCGCTCGACGGATTCGCGGAATGGAACTGATCCTACTCACGTTCGCGGTGTTCGGACTGGTGGTCCGGTTCCCCGCAGTCCATATTGTGCTTTTTCTCATTCATGCGTTGGTTGCGCTTCACATGGCATGGCGCCTTGTGCCGAGGCAACCGCTCTCCGCGGCATTCATCGGGGCCTATGTCGTCATGTACTTCCCGGACCCCGTCGGTTTGATGTTGGGCTGGATTCCCGGCGGTGCGGAGGACGGGCCGTCGATCCTTTACCCTTCGAACGTGCTGCTCATGGTCGGTCTTGACCTGTTCATCCTCGGCGCCCGGCGGATGCGGATCACACGCCGGGACGCCAACCGCATGCCGCAGTTCCAGATCAGCCACTTTCCCGTAGACGCGTGCATCGTCCTTTGCTTTACGATTTGCGCCGTCACGGGGACCGTGCTGACGTTGGGGCTGGCCGCGCTAAACATCGATGTCTTCACGGCGGCCAAGACCGTGATGACGCTCGATGGCGGCTACTCCTCGTACTACCTCGCCGCGAACTATGCGTTCCTGGGTCTTCCATTGGCCGTTTTTCTGATCGGACTGAAGCGCCCCGCCTTGCAGCCCGTCTATCTGGTTCCGGTCGCGTTCTTTCTTGTGTTCCACTTCATGGTCTTTCGGGTGAGATCGTCCTTCGTGTCGGTCGCCGTCGCCTATTTTGTGGCCGTGGTCGCCCGCGCTCACCTGGTTCGGCTTGGAGCACGAATGCCCCGAGGTCGTCTCGGAGCGCATATCAAGCTGTTCCTTGTCGCGAGCGTCCCGCTGCTCCTGTTCTTCGTCGTCGGATTCAAGTACGCGCGGCACTCGTACATGATCCAGGACTATCGAATCACCGAGGAGCGGGTGGAAGAAACTGTGGGGACCGCTTTCGCCGGCGGCGACTTCGGCTACGCCTACTATCTCCGCCGGGCAATAGCTCTTTACCCCCAACGCGAGCCCTACCTTCTGGGACAATCGTACTACCGTCTTCTTTTCGCACCGGTCCCGCGCGCGCTTTGGCCTGGGAAGCCGGAGGACACGCAGCGCCTCTTCGCCAGAGCCCTCGATCCCAAGCTAGGCCGTCGCGGAACCACCATTCCACCGGGCATTGTGGGCGACCTCTACATCAATTTCGGGAGTTTCGGCGTCCTCGGAATGGTCCTGTGGGGATTCTTCTTCGGAATGGAACGGTACCGTAGGTTCTCGGACCTGTTGTTCTTGGCCGGCGCGGGCTGGTGGCTCGTCCACGTCGTGCGCGGCGCAGTCACCGTTCCACTCATGTTCGCCCTGGCCATGTGGCTGGCTGCCCTGTTCTTCCAGAAGATCATCCGCCCAATAACGCTGCCTCCCGCTTTGGGCCTTACTCTTCCTGAATTCGCGCACCGCCCGCGCGAGAGCCGGGCGCAAGGGAGCGCCGCCTCCACCGCTCAGGTCGCGCTCGGCGACAGATGGAGGCGGGGATGAATGTAGTGTCAACGCCGAGTCATCCACCCCTCCGTGTCTGCATGCTCGCCCCCTCTCATCCGGCCTGGGATCCGCGCGTCGTGCAGCGCGAAGCACGCTCGCTGGCAAAGATGGGTCACCGGGTAAGCGTGGTGGCCATGCATGATGGGAGGAAGCCGTTTCCATCGGAACTCGAACTTCTTCCTCTGCCATGGGGGGGATTGAATCGCTGGAAGCGGGCGCTGCTCATCTGGCGGATGTATCGGATTGCTTTGCGCTGGCGAGCGGATGTATACCACGTCCACGAAGTGGAAAGCCTCGTCGCCGGAGTCCTTCTGAAGTGGCGAACGGGGGCGAAGCTCGTCTTCGACGCGCACGAGTGCTTTCAGTTTACGGCAGCTCGATTCCTCGCCGGCTGGAAGGCCCGGCTTGTCACCCAGACCACGGCGTGTTTCCTTGGTTTCCTCGCCAGGCGCGCCGACCATGTCATCGTCGTCAGCTTCACCAACGAGCGGTTCTATCGCGAGGATTGCGGCTGCAAGCGGGTGGACATCATCCATAACAGCCCGCCGTTGGAAATGTTCCCCTTTGAGCACAAACCAACGGAGGCCGCGTGGACACTGACCCATGACGGTTTCCTCGGGCGCAATCGTGGACAGCAGCAGATCCTCCAAGCGCTGGCGATCGTCCGAAAGGAGACCCCGGTTCGGTTCCTTGTGGTCGGCGAACTGCAAGCTGCGGATCGTGAGGAGTTCGATCGCTGGGTGGCCGAGCTTGGACTGCAGGACATCGTGGAGGTGACCGGGTGGATTCCGTTCGACCGGGTGGGACCTGCACTCAACCGCGGGTCGATCGGACTGATCGCGATGCAGCCCACACCGAACAACTACAAAAGCCTGTCCAATAAGCTGTTCAACTATATGGCCACGGGGCAAGCTGTCATCGGGCCAAGCGGCAGCGACACCGAGGAGGTCATCCGCCGAACAAACTGCGGCCTCGCCGCGGACATGACCAAGCCCGAATCACTGGCCGACGCCGTGCTTTCCCTGCTCAGAGACCCGCAACGCACGCGAGAGCTAGGCCTGAAAGGCCGCCGGGCGGTCGAGGCGGAATTCGGCTGGCATCGAATGGAAGACCTGATACGGAAAATCTACGGGCGGCTCGCGGGGGGCGTGGGCGATTGATTTGGCCAGGGCACAGGGAGCGCCGCAGCCCGGAGCCACCCTTCCAGGGCAGGCTCCGCCACGAAGCCGCGAGGAGGCGGAAATCTATTGGCGGTGGGTGGAGTCCTGGATGGAGGCGTGTCGGCCTTGGGAGGGGTTTCAGTGGAAGTGCGGGCAGGAGGCGTCGATGCGGATGATCGCGTTGGCGATCGGGTTTTGGGCGCTGGCGGATGATTCGACGACGACGGCGGAGCGGTGGGTGCGGTTTGCGCGGCTGGCGTGGGCGACGGGGTATCGGGTTTTTCATCACATCGGATACGCGGTTTCGCAAAAGAACAATCACGCGCTGTCGGAGGCGTGCGGGTTGATGCTGGTGGCGCATCTGTTTCCGGAGTTTCGCGAGGCGGCGCGGTGGGGCGAGACGGGGCGGGCGGTCTTCGCCCGCGAGTTGCGGCGGCAGATTTACGACGACGGGAGCTACGTGCAGCACTCGATGAATTATCACCGGGTGATGCTGGACGTTTCGCTGGCGGCGTTTCGGTTGGCGGAGCTGGCGGGTCGGCCGTTCGAGCGCGATCTCTATGAACGGGTGGGTAGGGCCGGTGAGTTCCTGTATCAGATGACAGACGCTGACACCGGTCGCGTGCCGAACTACGGGAACAATGACGGGGCGTATGTGTTGCCGCTGAGTGAGTGTGCGTTCGGCGACTATCGGCCTGTGGTGCAGGCGGTGCATTACCTGGTCCACCGCGAGCGATTGCTTCCCTCGGGGCCGTGGGACGAGGAGTTGGTGTGGTTGTTTGGAGAGGACGTTACAAGCCACGGAGCCACCCCGGCGCGGCCGGGGCCACGAAGCCGCGAAGATGACCCCCCTCAATCCCCCCTTGTAAAGGGGGGAGGCTACCTCCCTGCGTCCCCCCTTGGTAAGGGGGGATGTTGCGACGGTATGTCAGTCCCCCACCCCAAGGGGTGGGGCACCCGGGAGTCGCGAGCGTTTGAGGCCGGGGGGTATTATACGCTGCGTCGCGGGGAGAGCTGGGCGATGGTGCGATGTCACACCTATCGCGATCGGCCTGGGCAGTGCGATCCTCTGCACGTGGATTTGTGGTGGCGAGGCGTAAATGTGCTTCGGGATTGCGGCACGTTTCGGTATTATGTGCCGGAGCGGGCGGATGTGGAGCAGTATTTCGCCTCGCTTGCGGCGCATAACACAGTGGAGATCGACGGGGTCGAACCGTATGAGCGGATGTCGAGGTTTCTTTGGTTTCCGTGGCCCAGGGCTGAGGTGCGGCGATTCGAGACGGGGGGGGAAGCGCCGCGATTCGAGGGTGAGCGATACGACTACGATCGCAAGCCGTGGAGCGTGCTGCATCGCCGGGCGGTGACCGCGCGGACGGATGAAATGTGGGAAATCGAGGATGAGTTGATCTCGACGGGTGATGGAGGGCGTACAAGTGTCATGCGTTGGCACTTTTGCGACGCTCCGTTTGAGGTTGACGCATCGCGTGCGGCGATGGAGCTTCGGACGGAGAAGGGGGTTGTTCGCGTCGGCGTGGATGTCGGACGTTCGACGCTTCGGCGGTTTGAGGTGATTCGCGGACGGGATGAGCCGGGGCGGGTGCAGGGATTCGCGTCGGATGTCTACGGCGAGCAGATTGCGATTCCGACGCTGGAGGTCGAGGTGAGCGGGGAATTACCGATTCGGGTGGTGACAAGGATCGAACTGGGGTGACCGCCCGTCGCTTGCGCTCCGGGTTCGGATGGGAACCCCCCTGTGTCCCCCCTTG
>ERZ1292633.2233-Hain-H41-02um-R1-2233-length-20008-cov-7_pt1 | contig 20008 bp, 6 predicted proteins | sample MGYA00564406_ERZ1292633 | MGnify/ENA primary metagenome ERZ1292633 (study PRJEB36523, sample SAMEA6512639) | groundwater metagenome | collected 2019-01-08 | study: AquaDiva: Metagenomics assemblies of 32 groundwater samples
TTGCTACACCTCCTGCGTCGACACGTTCCCGAATCCTGCGGATTATTCCACAAATGAGATTGTTTTCCAGATCAACTCTTTCCTTGAAAGTATTTCTGGGTGTTTTCTGCTTGGGTAAGGAACGAAAGGAGATACAACAACTTGCGTACGGGTAAATACCACATACCAGCCGCTCTCATTCACACCCGTTTCTTTGGCTGAAGAGCAGGGTGTCCCATCTGTCTTGTTGATTTGCTCTCACCTCAAAGAAGACAATCAGTCGTCAACCGCTTGCCTGGGAACCGTGCACGTTGACAGCCGCAATGGGTTCAACACGACGCACGGCTCGGGAGGAACGATGGACGAATCGGAAGGGACGATCAAGCAAGCCTCCAGACTTGACGTTGGTTGCAGCGGACGTGGTGTTGATTTGGTTGTGAGCAATTCTCGAAGTTCGACGGCCGTCAAGACAATCAGCTGCCCATAAAAGGTAACATCGAGCGCAATGGTGAGTAGCATGACGTATTGCATCGCACGGTCGTTTCGCAAGCTTGCGGCGCAGGCAACAACGAACACAAGCTGAAGCACCGCGGTCCACGTTCCAAAGCCTTGCTCGACTAACTTAAAATATGGCTTCACGCGGATCAAGTAAGCAAGGTGAGCCGCCATGACCACCGCGGCGAGCAACAACGTCACACGGCAACCGGCGATGCTCTGCGGACGGTAGCCAGTGCAAAATGCGACCACATACGCGACCAACATGTCTTCAACGGAGAACAAGCGAATATGTGTAACTTGCCGCGTTCGCGCACCGGACCAGTACGCCACCAGCGAGACATGAATGTGGCGAAAGAAGCGCGGAAGAGGTTTTGGTTCGTCAACAACAAGGGGCAATTCGGCGAGCGCAGGCAAAGGAGAAACTGCCCGTTGGTTGACGATGGCATCCAAACCTTCCGGCAATCCGATTCGAGGGTCGTGCCGTCGAGCAAGACAATAGCCAACGACGGCAAGCGACGTCGATGCCAAGCAAGCTGCGAACATGGGCACCAACGCTCGCCCTGGTCCGAACACGCTGGCGGTTTCGGCAGCAAGCTCGATTAGACTCGGACCGTAGTAAGCGTGAACCACAGCCGCCAACGTTCCGACGACAGCAGGGACGGACTGAAACCGATGCTTCAATTTCTGTTGTTCACAGAATGGTGTAGCCTCTTGAGGAAAAAACTGCGGCAGCACGAAGAGAAGCACTGTCGCGGACAGCGTCACGAGCATTGTTGAAGCCGCTGCGCCGCAAGCGCGCGCCATCGACGCACTGGACGCCCCGAGCCACAATTCGAACACAAGAATGAAGCTCAGTGGTGCAGGCCAGTCGCCTGACTCCAAATCTACGCCAGCCTCATCTTGATCTGGACAGCGCGCAGCCGCGGCAATTCGAGCGGTTGTGCTCGCCTTGCTTGCGGCAGAAGGTGACAAAAGCCCAGTCACGATGTTTGCGACAACGGCAGCGCGGTTCAACGCGATTTGCACCGCCACGCCGATCAACGCATTACGGCGCTCGGGAAGAGCCTCCAAAGCCATCAGAGTTTCATTGCCGCTGACAACCGCCTTCACGGTGGAACTGTTCGACCGCGGCGTGGTGATCGAACCGGTGACAACCGACGGTACAGATTGGATGACACTGGACTCGGTGCGCAGCGTCGTTCTTGTGGACACATCACGCTGGATGGTCTCGTTGTCCGACACCCGGATCGTCGTCACGTCTTGTTGCGTGTTGTCACCCTGGGTCACGAGAGTGGCGCTGCGGTCATTGATTGGCAGCGGGCTCCGCTGTCTGGGTGGTGAGAGAGTGCAAGTCCAGCTCATGGACGCCGTCCTCTGTGAGTGACGGGCGAGCGGTAGCCTGGCGGCCGACGTCCAGTCGCGACATGCGAGGGTGGAACGCACACCGTCCTCCCAGGATGTGAATTGCAGGGTGTCAGTCATCCAGTTCACGAACCGTCGGATTTCTGCGGTGTGGCGTGTCGTCGACGGCGCTCGGTTGAAGTCCGTCACTGCCGTGCTGATTCGGTTGCGAAACTGGCTTGTTGCTCGATAAATGGAGTTGGCCGATCGGGTGACGTTACGAAACCAAGCTAAGTAGCCAATCGCGCCGTCGCCCCAGGCATCATCGTCTTCGGCCAACTCCTTGAGGATGTCGTTGCCGCAGGCCCAACCCGCGCCTTCTACTGTCGAGGACGATCCATGGAAGCGAGCCTGCCAAGCCAACTCGTTTGTTGCCCACGTATTGTTAACTTCAAGTTCGTCAACTTTGCGTTGATTTGAGTCGTCGCTGCCCTGCGGAGAACCAGAATGAAACCTCGATGCGTTACACCAAGGCGCAGCGGCAACAAGGAAATCGTGGCTGAGCGAAATGGTACTCCCCCCCGCCTTCAACGCCGCTTGCTTGTCATCCACCGCTTGGCGCAGGGCTTCCTGAGAGCACCAAACAGGACACATGCCATCTGGAATCACCAATGTCGGCGACTTGGGATCGTTGGGAAAGTTAGGGACGGAAAACGACAGACTGGCCGCATTGAGCGACGCTCTCGTCAGCGACGTTGCAGACGTCACTTCCGCGTTGCAAGCAACGAGTCGCACTCCACGATACGACGACGCTGCCGAACTGTCGCTCCCGGCGGTATCCATGCACACCATCCACGGCGTCCAGACCGACGGGTCGTCCGTCCCATTGAGCCATAACTCATTCCCACCGCGGATGGTTGCCGGCCAGCGCGTCACGAGGGCACCGTTGACGACTTCGTTGACGGAGAGAGCGAACGCCCCGCTTCCTTTTGTAAAGAAATTTCCGACCACGAGGAGCGAAGACCGTGAATGAAAATACCATGGCGTCGGATCGCACCGAACGACGTTGCCGGCGAGCAGAATGAGGACGCTCTCAGCCGCGAGGTTCCAGCCCGCCATGTTGGTGCCCAGGACGTTTCGAAGAAAGACAACGGGTCCAGCAAGGCGACTTCTGACACCGACGATGTCGGTTTGTACCGAGGAGGTAAACGAAGTCGGAAATGTAGCTCGAGGATCAAGCCCTTCCGCAGCCGACTGCCGCAGGCAAAACGATCCTGAACCGTCGCCTGAAACGTCGTGGATGATCGCGGGCGGGTGGACCGTGACAGCGAAGAAGTTGCAATGGTAAACGACGACACGGGAGCGGTTCAACAAGACGAATGGGCCCAAATCAAAAGCAGTGGACATTCCAGAATTGCCAAATCGGGTCGACACATTTGTCAAGAAAAAGGCCGCGGAATTTAACAACGTCATGTCAAAACGGCACGTCTGCGAGATGTCGAATTGCGACACAAACACCTGCGTGGCATCGAACAACGTCGAGCGTAAGTCTATGTATGCCACGCGACTCGGGCGGAACGTCCGTGACGCTGCACCTCTGGTGAACGAGGAAATGTTAAACGGAGCAAATGCACCAAAGAACGTGCGCGGCGGAGTGGCCGTAAGGATTTCAACCACACTGTGCAAACCGACGAGTTCGGTCTGCCAGGGCGGACCATCGAAGGCAGGATCGACGAATGGCCACGCCGGTGATAACCACAAGACGCCGGCGTGGTTCGGGAACCGACTGTTCCAGAGGCTCCACTGACTGCCGCCGTCGGCGGTGCCATCCACGGCGATGATGACTGGACCGTTAAAGAAGCATCGCTGAATGTCCAACCGCCGGATGACCAGCCGCGGCTGCGCGGGATCACGAACTACCACCCGTTGCGCCGTTGCCGCGGCGTCAAACGCCCCGAACCATTCTTGGTCGAGGGCCGCGGCGAACCGACTCGCCTCTCGGTATCGCTCGGCGTTACGCCCGAGGTCGCCCCACCGCCACTCGACGATCATGATTGGGTCCAGTACCACGGCATTGACGAGTCGAAGGATAAACTCCGTAGTCACGTTGGCCAACCGTCCGTCAACACCACCAGCCACTGTAGAATCAAAGTAGCAGCCCGTTCCGTAGGTATTCGCGTTGAGCGGAAGCGACACGTACAAGCCGTCCGTTGCCAGTGTGGCAAACGCCAACCGGCGCCGCAGCTGAGTCACATATGCTCGACGCCCGTCGGCCGTCTCGTTCCATGGTGGGGGCGGCGGCAGGCCGTCACCGGGAACCGACTTCAACCACTGCTGCCTTTCGTCAGCCCAGTCGGTTGTTATGGGGTAGCCCTCACTGAGGTCGCGGAGGAAAGGCGTGGACTCGTCGAACGCAAATGTCAAGCCGGGAAGGCAGGATCCCTCTCTTAGCTTGTCCAATCCGAGAACAAATGTGCTAGTGTTGGCCCTTCCCCATGAGTTGACCCAAATTGCTCCTTGCACTAGCGTGTCCGTGGTGTCAAAGAAGCAGGTGCTACGGCCGATGTCTTTCGGATGAGCTGGCAGCACACCAGTTGGAGTTCTTGCAGGGAAAATGCTTCTGTTCCCTCCTCCTGTTTGAGGAAATGAAACAAAGCCCCGGGTGATGTAGGACCTGTTGTCACCCCTTGCGATGGCATCGGCAGGGCTCACAGGCGTACCGACGACGGCGGAGTTAACCAGGCCGCTGCCGGTGGTTTGCAGGTTCAAACTCACAGCACCAATCGCCGAAGCCGTCGTCTTCACGTCGTTACCCGTGACGACGCACTCCACGTTGCTCATATCGGACAGAGCAACGTTAACACCCCAAGCGGTCTCGACGACGATGACGTTGTCGGTGAGGCAGAGGGTGGCGTTGACGTGCGTGGAGCTCAGGGCATTGCCAACGTTGGCCAACAACACGCCGCTGCTTCGTTGAGAGTACACGGCGTTGCGCGTGATTCGGACGGATGGCGGGTGCACATCGGACACAACATCGGCGTACGATGCTGAAGATTGCGCAAGGGGAAAAGCCAAATTATCGAAAGGCCACGCACGACGGAATGCCTCCACGTTGCCTGGTGCGTGGCGCATCACAGACAATAGTAATAGACCCGGGTCGCTCTGTCCGGGTCGAGATTCGTGCAACTCGATGATATTGACCAACAAGGACGCTTCACAGCGGCCGTTAATCAGCCAGTTGTAGGCCGCCGTCACGCGGTTCACAAGCACACCATTGAACCGAACACAGGGCAAGTAGGTCCGCGTCAACGATAACTCATGTCCAACGTAAAGATCGCTGGAATACAATTCCCCCATCGTCCCGATGTCGGTGAGATTGACCATCCACCATTGGGTATTGGCGAAAACCCTTTTCCGAATGTCAAGTCTTGCGATGATGGAAGCGTTGGCTGCGTCGACGGCTGCCGCACCGTCATGTAATCCCGCGTCGTCCACGATCGTTGTTCCCTTGGTTGCATCCACGCCCACGCCGCCGCTGCTGTTGAAACGAAAAGGAGGCAGAGCCGTTTGTCGCATTGAATTCCAATACGAATTCAAACCGTCCATTCGCAAGTCTCCGAGCACGATCTCGCCGTGAAGCACCACGAAGTCAAGGGCCGTCAGGTTGAACAGAAACAGAGAACCCACGGGTAGCTTACCGTAAAAGACGATCTTGACGCAGCGACGGCGACAAAGAACCACATCGTCGACCAGCACTCTTGGCCACACAATTCCAGCGTCGACGTCCACGTACCGAGTGGCGAGCATCTGCTTCGTTTCGCGATCGATGCCGTCAGCAAACCGCCGTGACAGGGGCGGTGGCGAGAGCGATACGAGACGCGTTGGTGGTTTGTAGGATGCCATCCACAAGGCATCATCCCTAGCCGTCGCTCGCATAGGTATGACGCTGCGCTTGCCGCTCGTCGACGCAAACGAGCGGAACGGCTGGTCGGCGTAAGCAGCGGCGTCGATTTCCGCCCACAAGTAGCTTTGATACATCCGGGAGGAGTCATACCGCGCCGCGGACGCGTGACACGATGCACGAGATAAGGCAAGATCGTCGTACAACCACCCCATTTCTTCGCCGCTGTCGGTCGCGAAGTTCGCGTGGGGCGGGGCACTTGAGCCCACATTGATCGATGATGATGTCGTCGACGGGGAAACACCGCCGCTGCGGTAGACAGACGCGAGCCACGTGGAGCTGTGCGGCGTGGCAGTCGCACCGACGAACCACACGCTTTGAAATTCGACGGTCGACAACACGTCGGTCGCAAGCAGCGCTACCGGCATGGATGGCGCAAGCCGAGGCGCAGCCGTCACGTTGGATGGTGACGCGACAAAAAAAAAGCAGCCGTTACCGCGACGTTGCTGACCCGAACAGCGAGACGTGACTCGATTTGAGACGGCAACCGAAGCGAGAGAAAATATCGGGTCGTCATGGATGGTGTAACGATCGGGAAAGGACGCCTCGATGTGGAGCGCGGACGCAAGGGATAGGGCGCCGCGGTCGTTGGCAGCAATCCACGGATGGGCCGCGTCGATCGAAAAGGCGTCCAACGTACCCAGTCCACTGGACAGCGCCGCGTTGGCGCGACGCACTAGTTGGGAAAAGGACGCGTTGTTGAAGGAACTGTTGCGGCTGCTCGGTTCGGCAACGAGAAAGTACCTTTTTCGCGAAACGTTTTTCGGATTTCCAAAGATACGCTTGCAGTAGGGTCCGAGTGGTTCGGGAAAACCAGAAACTGCCGCATCCCAGGAAATACCTTGAACAACAAGCGACAGGGAGTGGTCATCCGTGAGACCGACTTCCCAGTCGGCAGCCCCTGTGACGTCGCCTGTCGTCGTCCGCGCCTCAGGGGCCGCACCGTCAATCTCTCTCCAGGAGGCGGCTGCGTCCCAGTCGACGGTTTTCAATGTAGCCGGCGGCAGCGCGAAATTGATTGGGACGAGCGTGCCTTGCACCGTAACGGACCCCACGCGACTCATCGAGGAGAAACGCAGCTCAAGCGGCACCAAGAACCGGGGAGAGGAACCGTAGGTTTCCAACACTCGAACCATGACGTTTCCACGCATCGTCGGATCCAATTGAATTGCGAGGCCGCAGCCGACATTGTCGTTGATGTTGAATTCGAACGCGATGGCGGTGCCATGAAGGATGTTGTCCCGGGTGAAGACCACCGTTGCGTTTTCGCAGCGTCGGACTTCAATGAACACAAGTTGCGATGCAGGAGCCGCCGGAATGAAGAACGCGGTCACGACGTTCTTGGATAGGATCAGGCTCGAAAGCGCGTCAACAAAGCCGCTTCGAATGGTGACCGCGGAGTTGAAGAGATTCTCCGGAGCGTACATCAAATTGTTCTGGATCAAAAAGACGGCTCCGCCAGAAAAGGTGCACGATTCGGTTTGGATCCGTGGCGTTTGGGAGTAATTGTATGCGTATTCGGCTGCCGTGAACGTGGTCCGCAATATCGTGACGCCGAACGTTGCGAAGCTGTTGCTATTCGCGGTGAGGCTCTTCACGTCCGCTTCGACGATGGCGAAAAAAGAACCCATTGAAGCGTACGTCGCATCGCTGCCGAAGGGCCACAGGCGACGTGTCGCAGGGTGCATGGCTGCCTGCCAGACCGCCGACGTCCCAACTCCGCCTTCTTGATTCATTGCCTTCATGACGTTCATAGATCTTTGATAATGTGAGGTCGACAGCCCCCTCGACCTGAGCAATCGACGGGCCGACAATCCAGGCGACAAACAGATGTGCTGCCTTGCTTTGGTCGACGTGAGTTTCTCGCTTTGACCAAATGTACCGTCCACAACGAACAATCGCCGAATCCAGGATCCGACCACCCAAATTCGAGGTACGACGAAAGGCAGCCCCATCGCGGTGTCGACTGTAGCAAAGGATGACGCAGCTCCGTTTTTTCCCGAAAACAGCGCCGCCACGGCATCCACGCGGAACGCGTCGGGCACGAGTCCCGCCACCCCTGTGTCGATTGCGGTGCCCGACGGCGTGATTAATGTGGCAGCCCATACCATGGGATCGACCATGCCGGGCAACCGCACCCAGATCGAGCGACACGCTTCGGTGGCGGACACGTTGAAGGAGGCGACATCCCACTCGGTGCTTGAATTCGGTGAATTGCGGTCGTAAGCAACGGTGGCGTCAACCCACAGTCGAGAGACGTCCACGGCGGTCTCTGCGGTTGTGCTCGAAGGTGACGGAGCGCTGAACGGAGCGATCGGGTCGACTCTCAACTGGGGTATTTCGTAGAGCAACTTGTTCATCGTCGTCTCTCCCTCGCAGGACACGTTGAAGAACAACATACACCCACCCGCTCGTTCCAGTAGAGAATACACTAATTCGTACTCCACGTCATACCGCGATAATGTAACGTTGGTGGGAAGGACGGCGGCGGCGGCGGAGGCGTCATCGAGTCGAGACGATGAAGAGGAGGAGGCGTTGAGGGCCATAATGTAGCGAACGACGAGGTCAGCAAAGAAGGCACCCTTACGTTCGTCAACATTCCGATGGGCTTCCCCATCGCCCGCGAAAGGGTTGTCCCCTTCGACGACGTTGCTCAGAAAGGAGAGGGCGACTCCTTCCAACAAGCGGCGACGTGCGTCCCGGTCCCAAGTGGGATGCCCCATGAACGCGTGACCCGCCGAGGGCACCGCTATCGATTGGCCGCTGGAGTCATTCACCGAGACGTGACTGAGCGGCGCCGGCCAAGTGGTCATTTGTGCTTCCCCGTCGAATTCGTCATCCGCGGCCGGTCCAAGCCGCTGACTCCGCAAAGGTGTCGCACTTGCATCGGATGGATGCGTGTAGCGCCGGGAAGGGTACAGATATGGCAGTAGAGGAAGGGCTAGACCTCGCCAAGAGGAACTTCGCTCCCTGCCATCGTCAGTCGTCCACTCGAGAGGATCGCAGGACGCCAGCGGCTCGGCGTCCAACGCTAATGCCGCCGGCGTTGCGCTCCCTCTCACGAGGGCACTGATTAGCGGCCCGGGGAGGGGGAGCGCTTCAGCAGGGTCGAGCAACAGTTGTCGCAGCGGCTTCCATGGACACCGGGCTTGCGTCGAACCCTGGGGGGCGTCGACTGTTTGGTCGAGCACAGAATGGCAAAGCGTGACTTCGTTGAAATTCACCTTCGACACCACCGGCAAAAGCATCGGAAGAAATAGCGACACGCCGTTCAACGAAATCGACATCCCGTCATCCAGCAGCCGATGTACAGGAAGAAGAAAAAACCCAAGAGGGTCGGGGCCGAATTGATTTTCGCGATCCTGGCGAGAAGTTCGAGAATCGATGCCGCCCAACAAGTTGATCGACAAAACGTCCACGCGAGAGGGCGGCGCAAATTCGAATATGAGAACGACCAGCTTGCGCGTCATGAGGCGCGGGCGTTCCGCCGGTTCGAAAACAATCGCACCCTGTGTCGGACCCACGAACGACATGACCACCGAGGTGTTATCACAAACCGGCGTGAAATGCAACACGGGTGAGGATGTGCTGGCATCGTAGTACCGAGTGGGGTGCGAAATTGTTGTGCCAAGTATGGTCAAGGAGCTGTTCGAGATGCGGCTCCAGCCGTCGACCATGAACGCCTGCTGATACGTGATCAGCCGAGACGCCTCGATGTGGATCACCGTCGCGACCAGCACGCAGTACTCAAAGATAACGCCTTGGTTGGCGACGGATACGTTGAGTTTCGAAGCAACGAAGGTGAAAACAGGTACCGCAGTGGCGGTCGCCGCGGCGGCTATTGTCAACCGGCTCATTCGGATTCCGGAACCGGTGACAGTATTTCTCAACAGGTAAATGAAGCTGCCCGGGCGGATGTTCGAAAAGCTAGCCACCTGAAAAACCGACCCGATGACACTGTCGCGGATATCAATTTCGAGAAGCATGGCTGCATTCGAGACGACTCCATCACGTCCACGAAGTCCACTGATGTACACGCGACTAACCAATCGCGAATGTCGAACGATCAGTCGAAACGTGAGGGAATCCGTGTCTAGGCGACACGGCCAGTCTTCAGTGGTGATCACATATCCATCCGAAATACCAACGGTACTGTGATTGAACATGATGGTGTTCTCGGAGGAGGAGCATCCTGGCACGATGGTCATCGACGCCAAAAAGGTGCAGTTGTGGAAGATCGTCGTGGAGGAGGCGGCAAGTATCCTGACGTCCTCGGAGTACGTGACGCCGGTGTACGTGCCATCGGAGACGGTTGTGACTGCTCTCACAGTAGTGGTCGAGGCGACCGCTGTCAACAACAGGAACGCGGCGATCAGAGGCGCACCAGACACAGTGGTGAGAGGTGATCTGCATGCACTTTGTTGCAGTGCGCATGCCATTCGTCGTTTGGCGCCAACCCCAAAGAACGGAGTACAAAAAAAATGGAGAGCTCTGGGAAAGTTGGCTGTGAAGTAGGCTTTTGGAAAAACAACAACAAGTCATGGACGACGGCGGGGACCGCTGCGATTAGCGAGCGAGAAGGTGTGCCCGATCAACCACCTCTCTCTGGCTTTTCACACCAACCAATGCGCGGCGACCAGCTGAACGGTGGCTGCAACAGGTAGCGCTGCGTCGGGGGCCAGAGAACACCCTGTTTCGATCTTCGTGTCAACAATGAGGCCGGGGACTTCGGATGCTTCATTTCGGCCCCCCGAGGTCGGCGGCCGCATTTCGGAGAAAGAAAACGGCGGGCAGAGAGCGACGACGCTTCCTGATGAGGACGACGCGGTTGTGGCGACGGAGGAGGAGGAGGAGCCAGAAGAAGGGGACGGCGGTGATACTTCAGAGGCGCGAACGTCCCAAAAAGACATCAGCCGACCAATGCGGTCGACTTTCACGGTCCACTCCACATCCAACGACTCTCCACGGGCGACTGGAATGCATGAGGAAGACGCGTCGCCTAGCGTCACCGAAGAGGTCGATGAGGAGCGACACAACACGCCTCCGAAGGTCGACGCAAGCCCAAGTAGCTGTATGTTACCTCTGCAGGTGACCACGGAAGGAACACCGGGGCAACCAGCCACGTCGACCAGCAGCGTGACGACTACGGAAGGATGCATTTTCAAGTAAAAAGAAAAGGTCGTCGGCTTTGACGCGCCTGCGACGACGGACTCCAGCTCAACACCTACTCGATAGCGAACGTGGAACACCGAGTCGACGTTGTATGCGGCGTTGGGAGCCAGACCCAAAGGAAGGGTCAACGCAAGGCTATCGTCACAGCTCGCGTGACTCGGCATGCAGGTCACGAGGGCCCGGTCAGAGATGAGAAGACGAGATCCGCTTGTTTGGAGCACGATACGCGGCCTTTTTGAGTTTGAGCTTGAGTCCGCATCGTCTTTTTGCGACACCATGATCCATTGGTGCCGCATGTCTCGCTTGAACCACAGCGACGCAGGCGGTGCTCGCGTCGTCGCGGTCAGCACGGACAATATGGACAACGGCAAATCACTTCCGCCTAAAAGTAAGTCGCCGGAAAGTGATGTCAAGTCACCGCCAAGTGACTCACCGACGAGCGATATGACGAAGTAACCGGTATGCTGCACTTGGAAGGCCGGATCCCCAATAACGCCGTAGCTTTCAATTTTGCCAACGGCACCGTCCTCGCCACGCGCGGCGATCCAGTCACGCCCACCCGCTTGCCGCTGCTGTAGATGGTGTCCGCCAATCCGCCGCGGTTGTCCTAGCTCGCACAACTCTCGCATTCGTGCGTTCGACAGGTATTCAGGCGTATACGCGTAACACGGACGGGATGCTTCATCCAGATAAAGCTCCGCAATCGCAGCACGCAGAAAGCCTTCGCCGGAGGCACAACCGGTGAATCGAACGCTTGGGGTGGTACTTGCGGCAGCGCCTGTGCTTTGCGACATCTTGTCCGGCGGCGGGACAGCGGCTATGGCTCGCCGGTTCAGCTCCGCGTTCAATCCCCATTCCAACTGCGACATGATACTTTCGCGCAGCTTTAGTCGCTGCAGTGTGTGAGGATGCCGCGAATAACGACCGATGACGTTCACGAGTTCCTCGCGCCGGATGGCGAACACATAGTTCAACGCCTTCCCCCATCCCGCCTCGTACATTAGCGGCGTGTCGAACGCCGCCTCGCACGGATCGCAGTGCACCCAGCGTCCTAACCGGCGACTGTATGTTTCCACCCAGACATGATCGGTAAAGTCGTACACATAGCGCGTCTCGTAGCCAAGCGCGACGCATAGTAGGGCGAAGCAATTCGCGAATTCGCCACAGCGCCCTTTTCGAAAGGTCAGCAGTCGCCGGGCGCGGTTGTATCGAGGGAAGCGAATGCCTTCCGCGCCGCAAGACTCACAGTGGTAGATCTCGACGCGCTGCGCCCAGTTTTGTCGCTCCTCTGGAGTGGGCGTTCGTAGATCGTCCGCAGCGCGTCCCGTGGAGGAGCGAGTCCGACCGCTGTTGCACGTCGGGCACGGTGGCTGCGTGATGAAGGTCATGAAATCATGTTTGAACCACGACAAAAGCTCACGAAGAAATGCGTCCGGGAGGTGAATCTTCAGTTCGGACGCGTCGCTACTACTCGCTCCATGAATCTGAGCACGGGCACGACCGACGTTGGTGAGCGGCGGTTGCCGACTGGGGGTGCCACCAGTGAATGGCGAATCAGCCACGTCCAAGTTACCATCCGCCGTTCCGCGAAAGATATTCTCACGCGCACGTTGGAGAAGAACGTCAACTGGAACGGCTTTGACTGCCTCTTCCTGGACTCCAGCATCATCATAGTACTGATCAAAGTTCCGAATTTGAGTTTTCAGCTCTTTGGTCATCTTCGAAATATCACTGTTTTCACTGCCAGGTGATCCCTCACGCGCAATCATTTCGCACTGCGCCTCTCGTTGAATGTTGCCGGCAAAGAGTTCGTGCTCTCGACTCCAGAGGGCGATCATGACACTGCTCGGCCGCTGTGCGATCAACGGGCTCTCACGCGCGACTCCGCCATGACCACCAACGTTCGGCACAGTCGCCAAGGCGGCAGCGAAATCCTCTGCGGTAAAGCAACAGCGGTGCTCCGTCGTGCGGATGATCTGACAACCGCAAACAAATGGCATCACTGCCGAACTGACGTCGTCCAAGATGTCCACGGATCGGAGGGCTGATCCAGATTGTGAGAAAAAATCGAAGCAAGCGTGCGCGCACGGTCCGCAAACGCTTATGGGCTGTTGTCGCCGGTCGTCCCGTGCCCACAGCGTGAAGGCGAAGCCGGGCTGAAAGATTGGCTTTCCGCGGCCCCAGGCATCTGTGCACACATTCATGGCACTAGGATTTTGATTCTTCTGCAATACTGGCGATTCATGGTTGGGAACGGAGGCAGCAGCGGCTTCCATGGGAGTAGGAGATGAAACCACGCACATCAGCTGATCGCCCGACTTCAACTCTGAAAAGAACAAATTCGGTCGATTGGTTGGGCCGGTGCCGTCGGGTAGCAAGACGCGACCTCGAGGGCCAATAAACTTGACGCTCTCGGCACGTGTGCAAGCGCACACCGTCAGTGCTGCGTCGCGGAGCTCAGCGTAACTTGCAACCTCAACGGTGGTCCATTGAGTGTTCTGCAGTCGCAGTCGCAGCGTGACCATTGAGGGGATATGAACGAAAAGGACGTTTTGGAGGGCACAAAAAAAATCAATGGGCGCGCACCGGTTCACTTGACGCGTGGGGACATCGGGTACACATCCGCGCCTCGTGAAGTGTCATCGTGGGCGGCGCGCGGGTGAGGGGGGCGGCCACGTGAGGTACGCGTCGCAAAATAAATAAAAAATACGTCGCTGTGGCAACCCCCTTGTGTCTGCGCCTCCCTCCTTAACATCGTTGGCGGTTGGCGCCAGCAGAGAGGCACCATTGATGATTCATGATGCTGCTGATGATTGCTTTTCAAGGGCCTTTTTCTGCCTCCACTCGATCAACCGTTGCGTTCGCCAATCCAAAACGCGTCGCTTCAAGTTGTCAATGAACTCGACGATGTCCGGCTTTTGATTGAATTCATTTAACAGCGCCATGGACAGCGGCGTGCGATTGAAGGGGTTGGTGCTCTCTGAGAGCAAGTGGTGCTCGATAGACGACCGGTTGACGACGATGAGTGTGCTCACGTCACCGAACCACGCCGACGCGCGGAGGGCGGGTCGCGCAGCCTCCGCCTCCGCCTCCGCCTTCACAGCCTCTCCATCGACCGGCGACTCGCCACTGCTGACTTGGTCCGGGTGCGATGACGCCGCCGCCGCCACAGGAGGCAGAACGACGGGGTCGACTAAAATGTCTTGCAGAATGGGACATTCGGCAAAGTTAGGCACGTCCTCAAACGCCTCTTCCTCGTCGTCGATGACCTTTTTCTCCACGTGCAGTTGATCGTTTAGTGTCTTGATCCACGCCTGGTCCATGTCGGACGCAAGATTGAAGCGGACAATGGTCAACACGGCTTCATCGAAATCATCCAACGATTGAACGGCCTCGCAGCAAAAGCGATGAAACATCGGACTCGTTCGCGAAAAAGCTCGGAAACACTGAATGACAGCGAGCATCATGGTGCGGGGGTCGAATCCCACGTCGGCCATCGTGACGTGCTTCAGCTTCCACTGATTACGATTGGGCCCGGCGAGGTCGATGACGAGCTTCATCATCGTCTGGGCAACTTGTTGCACGAGCAAATTTCGGGCCATGCCGCGGCTGAATCGAACTGCCATTGAGCTCAGCACGTCCAGCGATTTCCCACCGACCTGGTTCTCGCCTTTGAGCTGGTGCATGAGCTGCTTGAAATCATCCCGCTGGAGTGACGATGCATCGTGCTCAGCCTCAATACCTTGCATCCTCCGCAGTAAGTCGAGCGTGCCGGACGTGCGCGCCGTCACCTCACCCAATAAGACCTTGCTGAATCGCTCCAGCAAGTCATCGGTTGAGTCGGAGGCGCGGCGAACAAGTTCGCTGCACATGGTGTTGTTGAGTAACAGCTCGATGCAATGCACGAGATACAGCCTTTGTTGATAACGGTCCTGAAGGTCGCAGTGCTCCAACATGACGTAGCAGCGCAAGCAGCCGACGGCCGAGAGTCGGTCGCACCAAGGATGATCGAAGAAGCCTCGCTTTAGCTGTGGAACCTGCATCAGCAGGTACAAGAACACGCCGAAGTGCCGGTGCGCGTGCGGCTTGGGGTAGTAAGCGCGGTTGCCCATCAACAGTAGTGAGAGCCCGACGGTGTTGTAAACCTCGGGAAAGCTCAGCTGATGGGGGTTACTCGTTTGAAGACCATACTCGTTCAACATGTACATGTCGATGACCGTCAGGATCGCCTCGATGTCCTGTTGGTGAAGCAACGCCCAGTGCCGTGGCGGCTCGGTGTCCGACGGCAGCTTGCCCGATTTATCGGCCTGTAGAAGATGGATGAGCCACAGCGCCATGCGGTCGCTGAAGTCGATGATCGCCGCGCGTCGGTTCACGCCGCAGAACAGCACGGCCGCACGGCAAAGCTGTGCGCGAAGATGCAATTTTTGCTCTTCGGGATAGCCGGGGTGGCTAATTAATTGCTGGAGGTGCTGTAGTTTGTCCAATTGTCCAAGAACGAAAATGCCGGATGCTCTTAGTGCCAGAAACGTTAAATGAGTGCGCGGGGACGTGTGATCCGGAGTCCATTGCGGGATGGGAGCATCCGCGGCTGTTGGCGGCCCGGCAGCGTCGTCAGGACAAACCCGTTCGTACTGTGGAGGATGCGGGGTCAAACATACCTCTTGAGGAAGAAAAAAATAGTTCGCTGGCAACAATGTGGGAAAGTAGTCTGCTCGCTTGACCGCCGGCAAAGCCAGTTGGATAAGGGTATGCGATACCACGGCCATAGATGCGACCGAGGCGAGTTGGTGATACGGTGGTTGCATCTTGGAATGACCGCTGTTGAGTTGCAAGAAGCGCGACTGCCAGTGCAGGGTGGCCGCTCTTGTGCTTGGCGTTTGAAGGAAAAGCTGCACCACGCTGCGAAAAAACTCGACGAGATTGTCGAGTAGGGTTTGATGCAAGCCGACCAGGCTCCTGACCGACTCTGCCGTCTGCGTGGGCGATACGATGTATTGCGCGGCGGCTGTCAGCTCTTCGTATTGGGGATGGAAAATTGGGACGTTGCGCGACATGATCTTCGCGTGCAGTCGAATGCTCGAGAGTGCGCCGAGAAGCGTCAATTGTTGAAACATTTTGGCGTCGGATCCTCCCAAGTATCCTACCGCCGCGATGCTGGGATGGCGAGCCACGAGTTCGCTTGCCTTGGGACAACGCAGCAGGCTCTTAATGACGCGCTCCAGAACGGTAATTGTGTTGCGGTCGTTGGCCATCGATAGCGTCGGTGCAGCTGCCATGATAAATTTGACAAGAACGCCAACGAGCGCTATCCCCCGGGACGCCATCGTGAAATTGTCGAACAGTGCGTCGCTTTCCGTACTGTCAGCATCCTCCTCCGTCGCCTCGTCACTTGGCAAGTGCTCCAGTAACGCGGAAAGCAGCGCCGGGTTGCCGTGAAGGGATCCCGCCAGGAATGGAATGATGACCACTCCCCACTCGGTGGGGTCCCGCTGGGCATCTAACAACCGCCAGATGGCGGCCGCCTGCGCGGCAACCTCAGCTGGAGTCGTCGCTAGATGAAGGTTCTTGACGGAACTGGCAGCCGATGTTACGAAATCCATTGTTTCTCTCCACAACACAAATCGCCACAATTGAGAAGTGGTGTCACTGATTGGTGATACAAGGGACAATAATTTGTTTCGCTGCTGGTTTTCGCGTGTGCGTGGGAATAGTTTCACTTGCGCGAGGAAAAGAAGATAGAGTTCGTTTTCCCCTACCTAACGAGGTTCCCAGAAGGAAATCAGCTGCGGCACGTACACGAATCCAACAGAGTGATCCTTTGGGCTGACGTTCGACGGGACGCTGTCCTCCCCAGGAAGTGCCGCCGATACGAGGCCATTCGTCGTGGCGCTGAGGCAAACGTGCTCTCGCCCTCGTAGGTGGTGGTTGGTAGCCATGACAGCGTGCCTTGGGCGTGTGGTTCCTCCCCGTTCCAGCGCGCTTGCGGTGATGAGCAATCGACAAAGGGGGAACACGGCGGTGTGCGCCGTGTCCTCCCGATGACCCATAGTGGGACGAGCCACCCTCGCGGACGGTTGAACAGCCGTCAAGGATGTCGCCGCCGTGATTTTCTCGCGCACGAATGACCACAACCGACGAAGTTCGTCGCTTTTTTCCCGTTGATGGTCGCCGCGACGGTGATGATTTGATTGTCGCAATCGCACAGGCCACATCAATTGAATCCACTCATCCTCCTCCTCCTCTTCCTCCACTTCTTCTGTCACCCCCACGCCATGATGATGATGACACACATCCGTGATGAAAAATTCGGACGCCATCCACAACAGCCGTACGGCCACCGCGGACCACGCGGACGGCAGCGGCGGCGGTGGCGACGGGTCGCAAGCTCCACCACGCCATGAGGAGGAGGAACCATGATGCATGGCCGCGGGTCCGCCTCCTCCTCGATCATGGCGAGCGGTTGCGCCATTCCAGTCGACGAAAATCAACTTACCCGTGTGAACCAACGCGTAGATCAGCATGACTCGTAAGATGAAAGGCGTGGCCCACTTGGGGTTTATGGACACCTCCGATCCACTCGGGACATGCAGCCATGATTCCAGAAGTGGCATTGCCACGTGGCTGAGTACCGGGTTTCTTACCTCGTACTGATGCATAAGTATCCGAGTGATCAAGACCCGTGCCACATCACCACTGAAAAGAGGTGCCGAAAGTCCCGAAAACGTTGGATTCGACAACGCATTCGCCACGGACAAGTCGAAAATCACTGTAATCTCGACGTTTTCGGGTAGCAACGTCAAACCGGCCGCCGCACTGGTGGAACCATTTCGTAACTGGTGGCCCTCGACGGTGACGTCCGTCGCCGCCATGCGACAGGCCGCAGAGGATGAAACGCACTTAACCGCTAACATCGCCGTGGGAGTGACGCTGACACGCTGGACGATCGACGGCTGTGCAAGTTGAAAGGCGTTCAGCAACCGGGGCGCGCTAACGTGTCGAGGTAAGTCAAACAATAATTCTTGCGCTGGCCTGAGTCCCACTGTTGCGCATCGCACGAGTGTGATCCCCTGTTCAGTCTTGGGGTCCTCACGTGGTGAGGGTGAAAGCCAATCGAAAAACGGCGAGTCGCTCCGCCACCATTTGCTGGCTGTTTCACCCACTACGACCGGAGGCGACGACGAAAGGGTCGAGGTCGCTCCAAATCGTCGACACAGCCACCGAAGCACGTCACGGCCAAAGTCGCGGCGGCGATCGGACGAGTGTTCCATTGCCGCAACGTGTGCCAACCGGCTCGTGGATGCGTCAACGTCGGTCACCTCGTTCCCCCGGCGGTCGTTTGGAACGGACGTCGCAAGCACGTGGTAGTGCCTCACTAGGGTGTCGACGTGCGAATCACCCGCCACGCACGCAACCATGACGGTGTTTAATGGCAAGCGGATACAGAAAATTTGATTGGCGTCGTCCTGCTTCCCCCTAGCACCGCTGCAAACGTGATGCGCCAGTGGCGCCGCGTTCGAAGCAGCCGTTCCTCCCGCAGCCATCGTGCCAATTGCAGCGCCGCCGAAGGCATCTGCGATGGCGCGGGCCACGGCGATGGAAATATCGCCACTGGCGGCTGCCTCCAGAGCCCTTTTCTGAGACAGCGGGTCCGGGATTCGCTCCGGAGCGGGAACGATGCGCGCTAGCTGAGTCGTGGTCAAGGACGGTCCGTGTCGATCTCTGTGGCACCGTTGCCTGTGATTGGCAGCGGCAGCGGGATCCCTCGTGACGTACGGACATTCGCTGCAGAACGCAGGCAGCGGTGGCCCCGCCGTCGTCGATGGGTCGCCGATATCATCGCCGGACGAGCGACAAATTGAGCGACGCATCCTCACCAATTGAGCGGGAAAGTCATTCCCTTCGGCACGAACCCAACCACAACGGCTACTCTCTCGCTCGTTTCCTTGAGAAACAAAAACGGTTCATTCAACGACGGATAATGGCGATGCAACGACGTGCCGGACCACAGGATGCGGGTGGTAAGGGCTCCCACGTGGCCGCTTGGGTCGATGGCGCAGTCAGTGATGTGATGATGAACAAATAGAAGAGGAGAGAGAGGAGAGAAATGATAGGTAAAGGGAGTGATCACTGCAGTTGGTGCGGCCGATGTGCCTTCAAGCCACTGTCGTCGCCATGCCATCTGAAGAGTGACTGTCACATCCAAGTGATAGCGACGTGTGAGCTCAACGCGAAGCGAATAACCGACGCCACTTGGGTTGCCGCCAGCAATCGAACACAACGCAGCTTCGTGCAGCGATGCAAGAAAAAGTCAGAAATTCTCAGCGAAGAGCTCGTCCACGGCGTCAAGTCGAGTTCGGTTAGCTCTGAGCAACCTAACAGGCAGCTATACCCGACCGAGGTGATGTTGGCCAAACCCGAAAAATCAAATTGGCGCAGCCCTCGACATCCCGCCAGGAATCGATCGCCAATGACAGTTGCCGAAGGACACTCCAATTTCACAACTGTGAGGGAGTGGCAGTCGCTGAGGAAATCGTTGGGCACCTGAAGCAGCAAAGGGATGTTATCGATCTGCAGCTTTGCGAGAGACTGACAATTGTGCATAAATGACTCACCGATTGAACGTACGCCGCCACATTTAACCATTGGTGAGGGATCGACCTCGACAAGCGACGTGCAGTTTGCCAAGAACGATCTGCCGATGTGGCTGATGCACGCCGTGGGTAGAACGACTTTGTCGAGCGATTCGCAGGACGTTAAAAAATAATCTGGAATCTGCGTCAAGTTGGAAAGAGGTGTTGCGTCGATGCTGCGAAGATTTGACGCGGCGCTAAAGAATCGTCGACCAATCACCACGACATTCGCAAGCGGTCTCAAATCGATGTCCGACACGCCGCATTGCGCGCAGAAACCATCGGGAAAACACCGCAACCTTGTCAGCCCTGAGAAATCAACAGCATTCAGCAGTGAGGTGTTCCGCAGGAAATTTTCGCCAATATCGAAACAGGAGGACGGCAATTGGACACCTGCGATGCGAAAACCGTCCAAAAAACCGGC
>ERZ1292633.2235-Hain-H41-02um-R1-2235-length-19999-cov-33_pt1 | contig 19999 bp, 23 predicted proteins | sample MGYA00564406_ERZ1292633 | MGnify/ENA primary metagenome ERZ1292633 (study PRJEB36523, sample SAMEA6512639) | groundwater metagenome | collected 2019-01-08 | study: AquaDiva: Metagenomics assemblies of 32 groundwater samples
GGATTTTTTGCAGAGTGCTTTAACGAGCGAAAATGTTTGTGCAACAGGCTCTATATCGATGAGTATAAGGAGGAGGGCAAATACAAAAGGGCCCACGAAGAGGCCGATTGGTCCGAACACGATGATCCCTCCCAAGAAACTGAAGAATATTGCGAGAGGATGGAGCATGGCCTTCCCGCTCACCAGCCAGGACCAGATCACATTGTCTACAAGGCTTATTACAAGGCTTCCCCAGAGAAACAGGATGACTGCGCTTATGTAGCTCCCCTGGATCAGGAGGATAACCGATGCAGGGAACCAGATAAAGGCGGCACCGAGCGTTGGTAATATGGCCAGTAGACCCATTACTACTCCCCATAAGACAGGGGAATCTATCCCAAGGACCCAGAAGGCGATTCCTCCCAGAAGGCCTTGAACAGTGGCTGCAACAAGAGTTCCATAAATAGTGGCATAGATAATATCCTTGAGCCTTGAAAATATCCTTTCCTTTTGATTTTCTGAAAGAGGTATCAGGCTTCTTACCTCTGCGGCAATCATCTCGCTGTCTTTGAGCAGGTAATACATGGTAAAGAGCATGAGAAAGAGATTTAAAATAAAAAGGGACAAATTCTGGATGGTCCCGGTCAGCATACTGATGCCATAGGAGCTGTTTTCCTTTATGGCGTTCAGAAAAAAATCTTTTGTGTTTATATGGAATGCAGTTGTAAATCTTTGATAGAGATTTTGCAGTGTTTTGTCGTCAAGGAAGGGTAAAAGCTCTTTATAATTGCCTGTCTGTATAGCTGCGTCAATCCGTTCGTAGAGAGATATTATTTCATTTACAATTGATGGCCTCGTAAAAAGTCTGAAAAAGGGCAAAAACAGATTTTAGGCATTAATGATTTCGCATAGTTACAAGGGTGATTTTCTGCATTTTGGACTTTTTACGAGTGCATCACAATTGATTCCGTCAGAAATATGAGAGGGATGATGATTATTATTGTGACCAGGAGGCAGACCCCTAAGGACGCTATACCCTTTTTCCCTTTTGTGAATTTAAATAGTTTAATGTAAACGGGATAGAAGACTATAGAAAAGATGGCCCCCAGGAAGATAGGGCTCAGGAAAGGTTTAAATATCAGATAGTTCAGGTATAGGGTAACTCCTATGCCTAAGGATATGAAGAGATTGTTGAGTCTTTTATTTTCCATACATGGAGAATACCGACTGATAGAAGATTTGTCAAACGATTAGAGACAGACAATATGCAATGGCATGGGTGGAATATATAACCTATATCCCATAAACTACCTGTGTCCTTTTACATCCAGGGTGTAGGCAAGAAATTCAGCAATGATGATGAACAAAAGGGCAGAGTAATAGACGAAGAAGAGAAACATCATAAGTGTGCTGAGGGGACCATAGATGAGACTCATGTAATGGGCCTTTCCGGCATAGATTAACAAGAGTTTTTTGGCTACTTCCCACAGGATGGCGAAGGAGGCCCCGCCAATAAGCGCGACAGATAAAGGAACCGTTCTCTGCGGGAGCAGTTTGTAAGCTGCGGCAACAGTCAGGGCAGCCATCACTGTAGGGATGTATTTTATCAGGAGACCGTCAATAAAAGGCCCCATGGCCTGTAAAACAGGAGTTGGAAGGAGGTGGTAGAGATACAGTCCAAGCAGGAAGGAAGCTGCAAAAAAAATGACGCTTAAGAGGAATATTCCCCATGCAATGACATGAGAAAAGACAAGCCATCTTTTTTGATGTACGCCAAATATTTCCCTTATGACCTTCTCTCCCTCAGCCAGCACCATATGGGCGCTCCAGGCGAGGGTAAAAAAACCTATACCGCCAAACAGCCCTCTGTTTTTAACAATATCGTAAATGCTTTGTTCCATCCTACCAGTCATAAAAGGAAAGAGTTTGTTTGCCAATTGTACCGCTTGTTTCGTGACGACTATGTTTCTGCCTGCCATCTCTCCAACGGCTGCTATGGCAATGAATATGAGGGGGATAAAAGAGAAGAGTGTATAGAATGAAAGGGAGGCAGCATAGGTAAAGATGTCGTGCTTGTACAGCCTGTTTCCCATATCCCTGATAAACTTGATAATCATAGACCCGTTTCCCTTTTTTCCATTTCTAAGTCAATCTCTCCAGCTCTTTAAGCTTCTCCCTTGTCCCTGATACTGAAAGCATTCCCCCAGCCTCTCAGGTTTAGAGTGTATGCCTTTGGTTGTTTATTGAATTATAAGTGCAACTGTATGCTGAATCATTTTTCTTTGATATGTATAAAATCACACACGGAAGAGGAGATGTCAAGGCAGGAAGGTCATTTTCAGAAAATAATCTTGCCAGGTTTTAATTCTTAAATGACAGTACCATTTTTTTAGCTTGACATAGGCGAATAAATAATAAATAATCTATGCCACAACTAAATAAGTCTTGTTCTTATCAAGAGTGGCGGAGGGAATGGCCCTGTGAAACCACAGCAACCGGCATCTATAATGATGCGTCAGGTGCTAACTCCAGCGAGGCGTATCGCCTTGAAAGATAAGGAGCGGTAAAGTAAACCTCTTCTTATTTCTATTAAAGAAGGGGTTTTTTTATTTTTGGAGGTTTTTATGAAGCTTAAAGTGAATGGAAACGATGAAGAGATAACCGGAATAGAGTCTATTACAGTGATAGACCTTCTGATCAAGAGGGAGATTAATCCTGAGATGGTCTCTGTTGAGATAAATGATAGTATATTGAAGAAGGATGAGTTTACCACTACCCTCCTTAAAGAAGGGGACAGGGTGGAGTTCCTTTATTTTATGGGAGGCGGGGAATTATTAGGATTAGGGGATTAGAGGGGTAAGCTTAATCCTTAATCCTTAATCCTTAATCCTTTAATACTTATCCCTATAAATATGTCAAGACTGGTAAACAACATAACTGAGCTTATCGGCGATACGCCGATGGTAAGACTTAGCTATATAGTTGAAGATGGCTGGGCCGATGTATATGCCAAGCTCGAATCGTTTAATCCAGGAGGGAGTGTTAAGGACAGGATAGCCCTTTCCATGATTGAGACTGCTGAGAGGGAAGGGATCTTAAGGCCGGGCGGGGTAATAGTAGAGCCGACCAGCGGTAATACAGGAATAGGCCTAGCCCTGGTGTGCGCTGTAAAGAAATACAGGCTGATACTTACCATGCCTGAGAGCATGTCTGTAGAGAGAAGAGCAATATTATCTGCATACGGCGCGGAAATCGTCCTCACCCCTGCCCAGGAAGGGATGGACGGGGCTATACAAAAAGCAGGAGAATTGAAGGAGCAGAATCCCGATTACTTCATCCCCCAGCAGTTCAATAACCCTGCAAACCCTGATGCGCACAGGAGGACCACTGCCCTGGAGATAATTGAGGCGATGGTTGGCAAGAGTATAGATGCATTTGTTGCAGCTGTTGGTACAGGCGGAACCATCACCGGTACTGGCGGAGTTTTGAGAGAGAGGGTTCCTGGGATAAAGGTTGTAGCAGTTGAACCAAAGGGTTCTGCTGTCCTTTCCGGCGGGAAGCCGGGCCCCCATAAGATTCAGGGGATAGGAGCAGGTTTTATACCAGGGGTGCTGGACATAAAGGTCTTTGACGAGGTAATCCAGGTCTCTGATGATGACGCCTATAATACCTCAAAAAGATTGGCCAGAGAGGAAGGGCTGCTGTGCGGTATTTCCTCTGGAGCTGCGGCATTCGCAGCCTTGCAGGTGGCTTCGCGCCTTGGAAGAGGAAGGAACGTGGTTGTTATCCTCCCTGATACTGGGGAGAGGTATTTCAGCATGGATAAGTATTTTTGCAGGTAAAATAATAATGTAGGGCAACGCTGCGTGGTTGCCCAGGGGACAATAATGAATTTTACAGAAGAACAGATTAACAGATACAGCCGTCACATCATACTGCCGGAGGTTGGAGGGAAGGGACAGCAAAAAATCAGCAACGGCAAAGTCCTGATTATCGGAGCTGGCGGGCTTGGTGCTCCTGCCGCCCTTTACCTGGCCGCAGCAGGAGTAGGCACTATCGGTATTGCAGATGGGGACGAGGTTGATCTGACAAACCTCCAGAGGCAGATAATCCATCACACTCCAGACGTAGGAAGGCCAAAGGTGGTCTCCGCCAAGGAGAAGATACACCAGATAAACCCTGATGTGAATGTCATTACATACCAGACAAGGGTCGACTCCCAGAATATACTTGAGATTATGAAGGATTACGACGTGGTCATGGACGGGACAGATAATTTTGCCGCCAAGTTCCTTATCAACGATGCGGCTGTTATGGCCAGGAAACCCCTTATTCATGGCGGGATACTCAGGTTTGTCGGGCAGATATTCACAATAGTTCCAGGGGAGACGGCATGTTACAGGTGCGTATTCCTCAGCCCTCCACCGCCCAACGCCGTTCCAACATGCAAGGAGGCCGGCGTCCTGGGCGCTATTGCGGGCCAGATAGGTGTTCTCCAGGCAATAGAAGCCCTGAAGCTGATAATCGGAATAGGGAAGCCTCTCAAGAACAGACTCCTCACATATGATGCCCTGAAGTTGAAGTGGAGAGAGATCGGGTTGAAGAAGAATCCTGAGTGCCCGGTCTGCGGCGAAAACCCTAAGATCACAAGCTTGATAGATTATGAACAGACGGTGTGCGAGCTGAAATAATGCTGTTGTAGGGGCGTATAGCAATCGCCCCTGCCATATTTTAGGAGGGTAAGAATGAGTTTTATAAAAGGTCTTAAATGCAGGGAATGCCATAAGGAATATCCAATAGAGCCGCTGCACGTATGCGAGTTCTGTTTCGGGCCCCTTGAGGTGGTCTATAACTATGATGAGATAAAGAAGGTCTTGACCAGGGACGCCATATCCAAGAGGGCCCCGAACATGTGGCGGTATAAGGAGCTTTTACCCTTAGATGGAGAGCCTACTGTGGGAGCCCAGGTCGGCTTCACACCTCTGGTGAAGGCGGACAACCTTGCTAAGGTCCTTGGAGTAAAGGAGCTTTATATAAAGAACGATGCGGTCTGTTACCCAACCCTCTCGTTTAAGGACAGGGTGGTCTCTGTGGCTATCTCCAAGGCCAAGGAGTTTGGGTTCAAGGTAACAGGATGCGCATCTACAGGGAACCTTGCCAACTCCGTAGCGGCCAACGCTACTGCTGCCAATATGGAGAACTTTATTTTCATCCCTAACGACCTGGAACAGGGGAAGGTACTTGGGACATTGATATACAAGACAAATCTTGTAGCTATAAAGGGAACCTATGATGATGTGAACAGGCTTTGCGCCGAAATAGCCGGGAAATATGGCTGGGCCTTTGTAAATGTAAACATCAGACCTTTCTACGCGGAGGGGTGCAAGACATATGCTTATGAGATATTTGAGCAGATGGGATGGAAGGCCCCGAAACATATAGTAGTCCCGATGGCTGGCGGCTCTCTTCTGAACAAGATATGGAAGTCTGGCCAGGAGTTTCACAAGCTTGGCCTGATTGATAATGCCGATATGAAGCTCTATGGAGCCCAGGCAACCGGATGCTCGCCAATAACTACAGCGGTAAAGACCGGTCATGACCTGATAAAACCTGTAAAACCAAACACCATTGCAAAGTCACTGGCCATAGGAAATCCTGCGGACGGCTTTTATGCAGCAAAGGCGATGAGGGAGAGCGGCGGATGGGGCGAGGACGTCTCCGATGAGGAGGTGGTGGAGGGAATAAAGCTACTGGCAAGGACTGAGGGGATATTCACGGAAACCGCAGGCGGTGTTACTGTCGGGGTCACAAAGAAACTGATAGAGCAGGGGAGGATACCGAAGAACGAATCTGTTGTCATCTGCATCACAGGTAATGGCTTGAAGACCTTGGAGGCAGTTGCCGGAAAGATTGGAGCCCCGGAAGTAATAAGCGCAAAGCTTAGTGAATTCGATGAGTTATACAAAATAATTAAGAAATAATCGGAGGTTTTAAAGAGATGCTGGATCATAATATTGAGGATGAAAAACACAAGGTTGAGGTAACTGTCCCAGTAATAGGGAAGTCGGCTGGAATACTTAGCTTTAACGATCTTAAGACAGGTGGGTACATTAAGCAGCGACAGAAGGACAAATTCACCGTCAGGTGCATGGTCCCCGGAGGAAGGCTGCCTATAAAGAAGCTGAAGAAGATTACCGAGGTTGCTGAAAAATACGGGGAAGAGTACGTTCATCTCAGTTTTCGCCAGTCTTTGGAGATCCCATACGTTGACTATCACGACTTCGATAAGGTTGTTGCTGAGTTGGCTGAGGTAGACCAGAAGGTTGCCTCCTGCGGGCCGAGAGTGAGGGTCCCTACCGCGTGCAGCGGATGTGAATACAACCCAAACGGCCTTTCCGATACCCAGGGATTGACAAAAATTGTAAATGACAAATTCTTTGGAGCAGAGTGCAACCATAAGTTTAAGACATCCTTTTCAGGCTGCCCAATAGACTGCGCAAGGACATCTGAGATGGATCTGGCCTTTCAGGGGGCGGTGTTCCCCGAATGGGAAAAGGAGAAATGCACAGGTTGCAGGATATGCGCCTCTGCCTGCCAGGAGGACGCCATACATGACCACCCTGAAACAGGCGAGCCGATCTTCTACCCGGAAAAATGCCTGTACTGCGCAGACTGCATAAGGGCCTGCCCGACAGAGGCGTGGGTTTCCGGCAAGGTAGGTCATATTGTAAGGATAGGCGGGAAGCATGGAAGGCATCCGTTTAAAGGCTCAGTAGTAGCCAAATTTGTGAGCGATGAGGATGTGCCTGCTATAATAGAAAAGACCGTTGAATGGTACAACATTCATGGTAAAGGGAAGGGGAGGATACGCATAGGAACCCTCCTTAGAGAAAAAGGGATGATGCAGAGTTATGTGGAGCACATGAAGGATGTCTTCAAGGACAAGGCAGTAAAGGACCCGAAGCCGCCGTTGGAGATTAACATACAGGAATAATTTTCGAGGAGGTATAATGTCAGACATAAAGGTAGATGCAGTATTAGATATAACCAACGAGGTCTGTCCAATGACCTTTGTTAAGACCAAACTCAAGCTGGAGACCCTGGAACCTGGTCAACATCTTGAGGTGATTCTTAATGATGGAGAACCGTTAAGGAATGTCCCACGCTCTCTGAAAGAGGAGGGGCACAGGATAGTTGGGACAAAGAAGGATGGGACTAAATTTCACCTGATAGTTGAAAAAGGAATGTAGGGGACTGTCCCAGATTTACCGGCGGCGCAAAGCGACGCGGTAGAATCGGGACTGTCACCGGAAACCATTTAAAAGGAGAAACGCAATGGCAGTCAAAGTAAGGATACCGACACCTTTAAGGAAGCTCACAAACGGACAGGAAGAGGTAAGTGCGGAGGGAAAGACTATTGGAGAGTTGATTGACGCCTTGGAGAAGGTATCCCCTGGGATGAAGGAGAGGCTCTGCGACGAGACAGGGAAGGTAAGGAGGTTTATAAACCTATATCTCAACGATGAGGACATTCGCTTTCTTCAAGGCCTTGACACGCAGCTTAACGACGGTGATGAAATCTCAATAATCCCTGCCATTGCAGGCGGAGCTCCGATCAAAAAAAAAATATACATGAACTTTCCACAGAAGCTGATTAAAGAACCGATCATCTATCAGATCGGCCATAAGTTCAATGTAATTACTAATATCCGTGGAGCGAGTATCAATGATGAGATCGGGATTGTGGCGCTGGAGTTGGAAGGGGAGCGTGAAGAGATAGAAAAGAGCATTGCATATATGAGGGAGAAGGGCGTAACAGTTGAGCCTATCGAACTGGATGTGGTGGAATAGAATCCCCCTTTCTCCCCCTTTGCCAAAGGGGGACTATCTTATTTCCCCTCTTTGAAAAAGAGGGGTGAGGGGAGATTTATAAAATAGGGAGGTCTTATGAAGATTTACAGTGACATTACAAAGACTATCGGAAATACACCCCTGGTAAAATTAAACAGAGTAACAGCGGGTTGCGTGGCTACAGTGGCCGCGAAACTTGAATCGTTTAACCCTCTATCCAGCGTGAAGGACAGGATCGGGGCCAGCATGATAGAATCTGCAGAAAAGGCAGGGCTAATTAATAAGGATTCCGTGATCATAGAACCTACGTCAGGGAATACAGGTATTGCACTGGCGTTTGTGGCAGCCGCAAAAGGTTATAGGCTGATACTCACCATGCCTGAAACCATGAGCGTAGAGAGAAGAAACCTGATGAAGCTCCTTGGAGCCGAGCTGGTATTGACACCTGGGACTGAAGGGATGAAAGGGGCCATCAGGACTGCGGAGGAACTGGCTGCAAAGACCCCAAAGTCCTTTATCCCGCAACAGTTTAAGAACCCATCTAACCCTGACATACATAGACGAACCACAGCCATTGAGATATGGGACGACACCGACGGCAAGATTGACATCTTCGTTGGAGGTGTTGGAACCGGTGGAACTATAACAGGCGTTGCTGAGGTAATAAAGGCAAAAAAACCAGGATTCAAGGCAATTGCTGTGGAGCCGACTGCATCTCCTGTACTTTCAGGAGGCCAGCCTGGACCTCATAAGATTCAGGGGTTGGGCGCAGGGTTTGTCCCGGATGTTTTGAATACAAAGATCATAGATGAAGTAGTCCAGGTAACCAATGAGGATTCCTTTGTAATGGCCAGGAGACTTGCAAAGGAGGAAGGAATTCTTTGCGGTATATCTTCCGGTGCCGCGGTCTGGGCTGCATTGGAGGTTGCAAAGAGGCCAGAGAATAAGGATAAGCTGATAGTTGTGGTACTGCCTGATACGGGAGAGAGGTATCTGAGTACGGCTTTGACTGAGGGACTATAGGAAATGAATTTCACTGAAGAACAGATAATGCGTTACAGCCGCCACATCATCCTCAAAGAGGTAGGCGGGAAGGGGCAGGATAAGATCTGCAAGGCAAAGGTGTTCATCATGGGGGCTGGTGGGCTGGGAAGCCCTGCCGCCCTCTATCTTGCCGCTGCCGGGGTCGGAACCATCGGGATCGCAGATGACGATGTGGTGGACCTTTCCAACCTTCAGAGGCAGGTCTTGCATGCAACAAGCGATGTTGGTAAGGCCAAGGTCTTTTCAGCGGAGGAGACGCTAAGCGCCATAAACCCAAATGTAAAGCTCATAGCGTACAAGGAAAGGGTAACCTCAGAGAATGTAAGGGAGATTATCAGGGACTACGATATCATCCTGGACGGGAGTGATAACTTCCCTACCAGGTATCTGATCAACGACGCCTGTTTCTTTGCCAAAAAGACCCTGATATCCGGGAGCATACTGCGGTTCGACGGCCAGGTTACCGTATTTAAGCCCCATGCCGGTGGTCCCTGCTATCGTTGCCTCTATCCTGAGATACCTCCTGCCGGTTTTGTCCCGTCGTGCTCAGAAGCCGGCATACTTGGTCCTGTGGCAGGCACCATCGGGGTGTTGCAGGCCACAGAGGCCTTGAAGGAGATACTTGGGATAGGAGACCAGTTAATAGGAAGACTTTCTGTCTTTGATGCCCTGAATTCAACTTTCAGGGAGGTAAAGATCAGGAAAGACCCTGACTGTGAATTATGCGGGGATAAAGCCTCCATAACCCATCTGGTGGATTATGCCCAGGCGCCGTGTGCGATAAGAATTTAGAGCGAGTAAACAATTATCCGCAGATTACACAGATTACACAGATTTTTATTTCTTTTAATCTGCGTTAATCTGCGAAATCTGTGGACATATGGTTTCTATAAATGAAAAATCCGGGATATCTAAAATTAGAACTCTCTTCAAAAGGGATAAGGCTTTCGAAAGAGCTCACAGAGGGTAAAGACCTTAGGGCCGCTTTTCTGGCCCGCGCCGGGATAGGCGGCGGTATTGATATAATCCTCCCTGACGATGTCTGGGTGAATGTCCCTGTACGGGAGGCATTTACGAAAGAGTCTCCATACCTGCTCCTAAAAGATAACGGTAACTTTTATATTGAAAAGAACGGTGAAAGAGTTGAGGTCGGTGTAATCCCTCCGCCCGCCTTTTATGAGAAGAAGACATCTGAAGGTACGCCCTTTGCCCAGGTCGGCACAGTGCACGGCGGATATCTTACAATCACTCCTGTCGCATCATGCGATTTTTTCCCAAGTTATGAAAACTGCAAGTTTTGTTCAGCAAACTCTGTCATGGGGCCGGTTGGTAAGAAAGCACTTAGCGTAAGAGAGGTAGTTGAGATTGTCAACGAGGCCTTTGAAGAAGGTATTGCAGAGTTTGTCCAGATATCCCTCGGCTACCTGGAAGGGGAGGGACACGGGATCGCATCCCTTGAGCCTTATATAACAGCGATAAAGAAGAACTTTGACACCCTACTGGCAGTAGAGGCCCACCCTCCTGATAAAGATGCATGGATAGACAGGACTTATGCCATGGGTGTGGATTCCATTGCATATCATCTTGATATTTACGATCCGGAAAGATTTGCCAGTATTTGTCCCGGAAAGGCAAGGCATATTGGAAGAGACAGGTATCTGGATGCGCTCCAGTATGCTGCATCAATATTCCCGAGCGGAACTGTGACCTCAAACCTGATAGTAGGGCTTGAGCCGATAGAGAGCACCATTGACGGGATAAACCATCTCACAAGGATGGGGGTTGTACCCCTTCTTCCTATATTTAAGCCTCTTGAAGGTTCCGATTATGGAAGCCATAAGATACCTGATACAGAGGAGATTGCTCCTCTGCTTGCACATCTGTATAACGCAGTGAAGAGCAATAAGATCAATATGAACTGGTCAAAGCATGTCAGCATATTCATTACACCTATAGAGGGCCGCTACTTTACAGGCGAACAGGCAAAGATCGAGGTGACCCTCTACAATCTTTATAAATCAAAGATCGGTGGGATGGCCACAAGGGAGATTGCCAAACTGCGGAGAAGGCTTAAGGTAAGGGAGGTCGAGGATTCCTTCGATTCCTCGGAGCTCTGACATGGCGGTAGCGATAGACAAAAGGCCCTTATGGGTCATCCTCTTAAGCAAGAGTTACAGACCCCTCTTTTTTCTCCTGATTGTTTTAGCCTTCTGGGGAATATTAAGCCTTCCGACACCCGCTGGCCTGAGCCAGGAAGGGCATAAGGCTATAGCAGTCTTTTTTGTCTGCGTGACCCTCTGGGTTACATCCCTGATCCCACTTTCCATTACCAGCCTTCTGGCAATTATCCTCATTCCGCTGCTTGGAATCATGGAAAGCAAAAAGGCCTACTCCCTTTTTGGGAATGAGGCGGTATTCTTTATCCTTGGCGCCTTCATCCTGGCCGCAGCTCTCATGAAGTCAGGCCTGAGCACAAGGTTTGCCCTGGCCGTCCTCAGCAGCTTTGGCGGGACTCCAAAGAGGCTTCTGACCGCAGTTTATCTCTTTCCTGCCTTTCTTTCATTCTGGATGTCAGAGCACGCCGTGGCCGCAATGATGTTCCCGATAGTTTTAGAGATTACAAAGGTCCTTGAGCTAAGGCCGCTGAGGAGCGAATATGGAAAGGCCCTGTTTGTTGCCATGGCCTGGGGAAGCATAATAGGGGGTGTCGCCACATTTCTCGGCGGAGCGAGGAACCCGCTGGCAGTGGGGATGCTCCTTGAGACAACAGGACAGTCTATCGGGTTCTTTGAGTGGATGGTAGCCGTTGTCCCTGCTGTAATTATCATGCTTGCCATAGGTTACTTTATGCTCTTCTGGTTCTTTAAGATAGACCTCAAGAATGTAAGCCAGGTGGAGGAGGCACTCGTCCACAGGAAGATAGAGATGGGGAAGGTGACTTGGGAGGAGCGTCTCATCGGTCTTGTAATGCTCCTGACCATCCTGACATGGATGTTTTTCGGGAAGAGGCTGGGCCTTGCCAACATTGCCATTGCCTCTGTTGTAGTCCTCTTTGTCCTTGACCTCATCAAATGGAAGGACGTTGAGGAATACGTCAACTGGGGGGTAATCCTCATGTACGGAGGAGCGATCACCCTCGGGTACGCCCTAGATAAAAGCGGTGCTGCCGCATGGACAGCGAATATGACCATTGTGAAATGGGCCTCATCTCCGCTTGTGGTTATTGCAGTGTTTTCCCTGTTATCCATCGCCCTGACCGAGGTTATAAGCAATGCGGCAGTGATAGCCATCCTTATGCCGGTAGCGCTATCTATTGCACAACATCTTGGCATAGACCCGAAGGTCATGACATTTGCCATTGCAGTTCCTTCAGGACTGGCATTTATGCTCCCTATGGGTACGCCAGCCTGCGCCATCGCTTATTCATCCGGTTTTCTCAAGATAAGGGATATGCTTGTCCCTGGTTTGATATTGGGGATTACGGCCTGGCTGGTTTTTATACTGGTTGGAGTATTTTACTGGCCGATGCTGGGGCTGAAAATATAAAAATCGTTTCATCCGTTTAAACCGTTTGAACGGTTGGAACTATGGTATTATGAGGTGCTTATGAAAAACATACTTTTAGTACTCACAACCACATGCCAGGTGGACAGGGCCGTAGAACTGGCCATAGATAAGGCCAAAAATGAGAAGGCAAACCTTACAGCTCTCTTCATTATAGATTCATCCGTATCTGAAAATATTGTCAGCAAGATGTCTGACTTCGGGTTCCTGGGAGACAGGCCCAGCAGCGACCTTACCCATGCCATCCTTAAGGAATACAGGGACCAGGGGAATAAGAAGCTTGATGAAATAAAGTGGCTCGCCGAGTGTCTTGGGATTTCCTGCCAGGCATTTGTTGAGGAGGGTGACTATACGGAACTTGCACTTAAAAAGATTGCCAGGTTCAATATAGATTACGCCGTAGTGACCCGATGTAAAAGTTCTACCATCTCCTCCTTCCTTTTCGGTTCAGCTATGGACAGACTTGTAAGCAAGGCAGGCTGCAAGGTTGAGATAGTCGAAGAATAAAGAGGAAATTATGTCCGACGCGAAGGAAAACTGGTATAAACTTGCAAGGAGCCGATCTGATCTGGAGCTGGCGGCACTGGCATTTGCCCTGAAGAACGGGCATTCCCATGAGGAGTTTGCAGCCGCCCTGTGGAGCAAGGGGGCCGCAAAGTGGATGGGTAAGGACAATCCTGCGCCTGAAGAATATCTTCATAGGGAGCTTGATGCCTTTGCATGGCTCTTCCCGCAGGTTGAGGCTGCGTTAATAAAGGCGGTACCCGATGAGGCAGAGGTAGAATTTTCTGCATCAGGATGTCCTTATGGATGGGGGAAAGATCGGTGGGCGAGGGCGAGGAACCACGGTCTTACACCGGAAGATGTCCACAGGTATTGCAGGGAAGGCTTCAGGATATGGGGAGCCCTCCTTGGTCTTGAATCAGGATCGCACCCGCAGGAAGATGGGACATGCATTCTCAGAGCGACCCGGCGTAAAGACTAATGGTGGCTGGTAGCGCTGGTTTTATATCTGCGTGGCGGATAAATTGCAATTTAAACAGGGGGCCGTTTCAGTGGATATTGTGTTTGAATGGATAGCAAGAGATTGGGTTGATCTGGTTGGCTATCTTGCCGCAGTTTTGATGTTTTCCACTTTTTATATGAAGAAGATGATTCCCCTGAGGGCAGTTGGGGCATCGGCAAACCTTGTTTTCGTTGTTTATACTTTAGGCTCATATTTTTATTTGAATCGGGCCATCTGGCCACTTTTTATTCTGCACGCCGCTCTTTTCCCCTTGAATATTACCAGAATGATCCAGATGATAAGACTTGTCAAAAAAGTTCGGGAGGCTTCCTCTGGTAACTTTGCATTGGATTTCTTAACACCTTTCATGACGCAGGAGGAGTTTAAAAAAGGAGATTTTATCTTCAAAAAAGGAGATGAAGCAGATAAATTATATTTTTTAAGAGATGGTCTTCTTAGGCTTGTCGAGATTGAAATTTATGTTAAGAAGGGTGAACTGATCGGAGAAGTGGGCCTGTTTTCCGAAAACAAGCTGAGGACCGCCTCTTTGTTATGCGAGAGCGATGCCCACCTTCTTTCAATTCCAAAAAAACAGGTTTTGCAGCTTTATTATCAAAACCCAAAGTTCGGGTTTTATCTGGTTAAATTGATTGTTAACAGGCTTTTGCTCAATGTGGATTTAGTAAGAAATCAACAGGAGTTGTCCAATAAATAGAAATTCCTCGGGAAATATTAAAAGGTAAGGATGCTTTATAATATAACAATTTCAGGCAAATGGATGGATGGAAGCGAGTTCCTTTCAGTCTGTTCATCATACTTCTTAGATGCGCCTACCAGGATGTTATTACTGTCTGACGGGTCACTTACGCTGCTGCTGAATGCCTCTCTATTGTCATCTGTCAGATTGCAGAAGCTGCGGCAGGAGGAGGTGAGTCTTGATAGAGACATGGCGGAATATATAGAGGCAGAGGCTGGACAGACGGTGATAGATAGGGATGTCTGGCTCATGAATGGTGAGAAGCGGGTGGTGTATGCAAATTCTATACTTCCCACATCCCTGATGAGGGATGAAATATACAACGAGATAGCCAGGGGGGATACTCCTATAGGGATCCTTCTCAGCGAGCAGAGCATCCTTACGCGGCGGGACAGGCTTCAGATCGGCAGGATAATGTCGCTGCAGATTTGCAGGGAACTTGGAGTTCCTGATGCCACTGTTTTATGGGCTCGCCGTTACAGGCTACATACGGAGGGAGGGTTCAAAGGGGCAATTTTCGAGGTCTTTTCTCCAAAAATATTCGAGGGCAGTAATGGAAAGGGAAAAGATCAGAGCCTTACTTGATCTGATAAGGTTTGCCAGGCCTGTCGGAACATACCTGGTATTATTCCCTACCCTATCTTCCCTTTTTTTGGCAGGCAACGGCAGGCCGCCATTAATCCTGATAATTATCTTTTCTCTCGGCTCCTTCATAATGCGGAGCGCAGGGTGCGCAATCAATGACTTTGCAGACAGGGAGTTTGATGATAAGGTGGAGAGGACAAAGGGGCGTCCGTTGGCCTCCGGGAGGCTTACTGTAAAAGAGGCCCTGTTCACCTTTATCCTCCTTATCACAGTTGCCTTCATCCTTGCCCTGATGCTAAATCGCCTTGCTTTTTATCTATGCTTCGCCGGGCTCTTCCTTGCCACATCATATCCCTTCATGAAGCGCTTCATTCAAATCCCGCAGGCCTTTATGGGGATCGCCTTCGGGTGGGGCGCAATTATTGCATGGGCCGCTGTCAGGGACAGGGTAGAGTTGCCGGCTGTACTGATCTTCCTCGCCACAGCACTTTGGGCCACGGCATATGACACCATATACGCCATTCAGGATATCGAAGACGACAGGAAGATTGGCGTAAGGTCTTCGGCCATATTCTTTGGCAAACACGCTGTTACAGTTGTCTCTTCTCTTTATGCAGGTACTGTGGCGCTGCTTCTTCTCATTGGCATCATATCCAGGCTCGGCCCTGTTTACTATACTTCTCTGGCTGCAATAGCCGCCATCTTCGTGTATCAGGTGATAAGAGTGAATGCCTCCCCTGACAGAGAGACAGCATTCAGGGCATTCAAGAGCAATGTCAGTGTCGGGGCGATACTGCTGGCAGGGATAGTGTTCGATTTTATGCTGAAAGGGTAGGGCGATATTATAGTGGCCCTTGATTTGAGTTGAGGAACCAGTGGTCAAGGACAATGTGTCTGGAAAACCATTTCGTGGCCATAAGCCTGTGTGAAATCGTTTTTTTGAGGGCTTCTGGAAAGAGAACTAAGGGATTACCGGGATTAAATCTGCCTAAGCGTTTTTCCAAGAGCTCAGGATAAAGCTGGAGGCGTTCTTTTTTATAGTTTCCAACTGCGGCAATAATCACGTTTGCAGCTATTAAGCCTGAATCAATTGCTGGTCTGATTCCCTCCCCGCTTTTTGGATGTGCCAGGCCGGCTGCATCACCTATCAGCATGACCCCGTCATCTACGAGATTACGGGAGGTCGGCGGATACAGCATGTAGGCATGCCCTTTAAAGTTATCTGGTATATGCGAGACCTTTCCTTTCTTTATCAATAAACGGTTGAAAGATTCGACATGATTTGATATCCCCGTTTTATCTTCACGTCCAAGGCCTATATTCAAATACCTCCCCTTCCTGAAACACCACCCGTAACCCTTCAGGTCGTCACAAAAGAAAAGTTCCGGTATGTCAGGCCTTATGCCGCACTCTCTCTCCTGTCTATAATCCATTTCAAACTCGATCTCCTTGGCTACTACAACTGGTCCATTTTTGCCGTTAGCTGAATTTATTAATCTCGACACAGGACAGAAATGCCCGCCTGCGCCGATGATAAGAGGAGTTTTGATACTGTCGTTAAGAATCCAGTGATTACCGTGACGGTTGATGGTCTTAAGGGACTCACCAAGTTGAAGCCTTGCCGCTGAGCGATGCAGAAGATAATGGTCGAATTCGGATCTGCGAATACCATAGCTGACCGTCTTTCCATATTCGTTCAGTATTCCTGTTCCCCCCATCATGCTGGTCCGAAAACCGGTAATATGCTGTAATATCCTTTTTTTACCGTACTCATCAGGATCTATTTGCAAGGTCTTAAAAACTGAAGGAGTGACCCATCCGGCGCAGACCTTGTCCCTGGGAAAGTCGCTTTTATCCATAATAAGCACATCCAGGCCGGAACCTCGGAGCTTCCAGGCCAATGATGAACCCGCGGGTCCACCTCCAACGATTAGTAAATCACATGACTCCATATCATCTTCATCTATATTAATCAGGAGTAACTGCTCAGGTATTTAGGCTGAAGACTGAAGGCTGAAGTATCCTAAAAACCTTCAGGCTATCCACCTGAGCAGTTACGATGTCTTTGAATACAAATGAGATCTCGTCCAGTGGAGATCACTCTTTTCCGGGTGAGCAAAAAGGACCTGAAAAAGTTGCAGAGTGCCGGCAGTAAAGCCTGCTAAAGACCCGGCAAGATAAAGCCGCCATGCCCTGGTGAACCGTTGGTCAAACTGTTTGTCAATCTGACAACTGGCCTCTTCAAACCTCTCCAGCCAGTGCTTCAGGGTCTTGGCATAGTGTAAACGGAGGTTTTCCACATCGGTGACAGAAAATCCCCATGGCTCAAAGATCTCCATCATCTCCCTCAGGGTCGGAGGATAGGCCCCAGGGAATATCCTTTTTTCTATCCATGGGTCCATCGGCTCCGCCTTATTCCTACCAATAGAATGAATCAAGCCGCGCCCGTTTTTCTTCAGACAGCATTTTATGACCCTCCCAAGTTCCCTGTAATTGCTTGTGCCAACATGTTCCAGCATCCCCACCGATACAAAGGCATCAAATCTCTCTGATATGTTCCTGTAATCATCTTCAATATATTCGACCCTCTCACTGAGCCCTAATGCCTTTGCTTGTTCCCTTGCAAAAAGAACCTGCTGGTGGGAGATATTAAAGGCCTTAACCTTGACTCCGTAATGCTTTGCCATATGGAGTGAAAGCCCGCCCCAGCCACAGCCCGCCTCTACCACAGTCTCTCCAGGCTTTAGCTGAAGCTTGCGGCTTACATGATCCATCTTTGCAACCTGGGCCTCTTCCAGAGTCATATCGGCCGAAGCAAAGTATGCACATGTGTACTGCATGTTTTCATCGAGCCAAAGCCTGTAAAAGGGATTCCCTATGTCGTAATGGTGGTGAATATTTTCCCTGGAGCCGGAAAGAGAGTTGACACGTGGCCTGTTAATTATCCTGGATACCCTGCCCGCGATAGAGTCGTCCTGTGATGCCTGATATATGGCCCTGTAGACCGCTTCCAGGAACTCGACCAGATCTCCATCTATCTCTATCTTGCCTTCAGCGTAAGCATCTCCAAAATGCAGGTTTGGATTGGTTAATAGTTTTAACAGAGTTTTACGGTTGTGAATATTGACTTTGGCTACAGGCCTGTCGAGGCTGGAGGAGATTTCTTCGCCACTCCATAAAACAAATTTGATCGGAGGCCTTCCCAGACGATCCAGCATCCGGAGAAGCAGCCATTTTTCAATACCGTAGGCCCTCTCCCTGGCAGTCAGTATCCCCAACTCTTTGTTTATAAGGACGTTGTTCATATCCCTCCTCCGTGCTCTCAAAGAATAGTCAATGGCCAATCAGATAGATTGATTGTAAGTTTAAACACATTTTTAAAATTGTCAAATAACTAATGAAGGATGTCTATTGCAATAAGGAGAGCAGGATGACTCTGAGGCGCTCACAGCAGAGTTGAAGAGCAGCCTTGATATAAAACGATTTGAGATTTAATTTAGTACTACAATGTTGCTGTCGCAAGGGAGATATTGGGTGAGTTTGCTGTGTGAATGCCAGTTTATATTGGAGCGGGTGACGGGACTCGGACCCGCGACCCCGACCTTGGCAAGGTCGTGCTCTACCAGCTGAGCTACACCCGCAAAACCAATAACGTGAAGCAATTTACCACAACTAAAAAAAATGTCAAGGTGCTTTTTGCGGTTCCTTTAAAATAACCTTCATGAACTTGTAGAAGTAGTCAAATCCAGACCAGGCGGTCAATGCAAGAGCAACCCATAAAAGCATCATCCCTACCGCATGGAAATCAATTCCCATATATTGATAATGAAGGAGAAGGCCTATCAGGGCCGATATCTGCAAGATCATCTTCCCCTTGCCCAAATCGCTGGCGGCGATGATTATCCCTTCTGAAGACGCAATGCTCCTCAAGCCGGTAACTGCTATCTCCCTTCCTATAATCACAACCACCATCCATGCAGGGACCCTTCCCAGGCCCACCAGCATAACTAACGCTGCTGCAATCAGAAGTTTGTCTGCTATTGGGTCAAGGAACTTGCCGAGGTTGGTCACTATGTTCATTTTTCTGGCAAGATATCCGTCCAGCCAGTCTGTTATAGATGCAATGGAGAAGACCACCACAGAAAGGATGCTCAATAGTTCAGAGGGAGACAGTAGAAGTAAAACGAGGACCGGGATCAGGGCTATCCTGAAAAACGTCAGCAGATTGGGGATGTTCCATATATCATTGCTTCCCCTCATCAGTTTCTGGCTAACCTGTTGACTATCGACGCCTCTTTTCTATAGGATGAAAGATATGTTGTCACCCGTTTCACATAGTCCCTAGTTTCTTTATAAGGGGGTATGTTCCTTCCATATTTTATTACGGCGTTTTCCCCGGCATTATAAGCTGCTATAACGAGTTTTAGGTCGCTGCCGAAAAGTCCGGTCAGATTCCGGAGATATTTGGTCCCACCTTCTATGTTTTGGTGTGGGTTATACGGGTCTGATACATTGAGATTGACCGCAGTGGCAGGCATGAGTTGCATCAGGCCAATGGCCCCTTTCCGCGAAAGAGCGGAGGGGTCGAAGTTTGATTCCGCCTTTATAACAGCCTTTATAAGGGCCGGTTCCACTTTATACCTTGCTGCCATCTTCTGGATAACGGCCTCGTAAGAGCCTATATAATGTTCAAACTCCACCTCCCATCCGAGTGCCTTAAACCTGGCGTCCACTGGAACATTTGTGAAGTGAATAACACCGTCCTTATCTACAAATTTGTAGATATCGGCCATGCCATTTGTTGATAAGCCAAGTATCAATATCACAGCTGATAAAATCTTAACCATCAACACCTCTGATAGCTGAACCTCTGCGGCAGTTTTTTCTTTAGCACATCAAATTTATAACATAAGCTGTCATTTGTCAACTCCAGAAGTAATAAAAAAACCCCGCATTTCGGACGGGGTTTTTGAGTCAAAATAAGTAAAATTAATCTTACTGTCCAACAAGAGACTTTTCCAATGCATGGCTTAATTTCTTCAAGGTCTCCATACCGCTGGTGCGCCGCTCTACAAGTGTTGAGAATATATGACGGTATATCTCCGGGACATCCTTTATCTCTTCCATCAACTCTTTCTTTAATGTGTCTATATTCAGCACCTTCTTATTCAGGTCCTGGATCTCATGCAGCAGGTGCGAAAGTGTGCCGGAGA
>ERZ1292633.2237-Hain-H41-02um-R1-2237-length-19995-cov-8_pt1 | contig 19995 bp, 19 predicted proteins | sample MGYA00564406_ERZ1292633 | MGnify/ENA primary metagenome ERZ1292633 (study PRJEB36523, sample SAMEA6512639) | groundwater metagenome | collected 2019-01-08 | study: AquaDiva: Metagenomics assemblies of 32 groundwater samples
TTGATTGGTTTAAACACCAACACAACTTGCTTATTAACGGTTTGTTAACCGTAAAGGCAAGATGGGGGATCTATTGCTTCGTGGTGGTGCGAGGTGGGGGCGACGCTGGCTCGGACAACCGACATGGGGGTCCCGAGCCGCAGGCGAGACGATTGCCGAAATTTTCCCAATATTAAAATGCTTTCCAGCAGGGAGCTGCGTGCGATTTTAAATCACGTGGTAGATGGGTATATTCGATTAGAAGACTGTACAGAAACACAACGTGCCTGCATTGATGATTTGATTAGGCAGCGTTTGACAGGCATGCCGTTAGCCAAAATTATTGGACATAAAGAATTCTGGAAACACCGTTTTATCACCACAAAAGATACGTTAGACCCAAGACCAGATAGCGAAACATTGATTGAAGCTGTACTTAAAGCCTGCCCCCCGTCTGTTTTCCCGGGCTCTACAACCTGCGGTCTTGTTCGGGAAATCAGTTCGGCAAGCTCTTATCGCATCTTAGATTTGGGTACAGGTACGGGCTGTTTGTTGATCAGTTTGCTTCACGAATATCCTAAGGCTACGGGGGTTGGGGTTGATATCAGTGACAAGGCCTTAGCCGTTGCAAAACGCAATGCAGTTGTTCTTGACCAACACGATACTGTCTTCCCGGGCGTTACGGGCTCTAGCACTGTGTGCGTAGAGCCTGTTAGTACCGGGACCCAGAAAATGAAAGCCTGGATCCCGGCTCCAACAGACTCTAAGCGCTATGCGCAAGAGTCTGTAACGTCCGGGAAACCAGATCAGAAGTCACGTTATAACTTCATTCAATCCAACTGGTGCCAGAATCTCTCTGGAGCATTCGACATCATTGTCTGTAACCCGCCTTACATCGATCCGTCAGAAGCCATTAACGAAGGCGCTACCTTCGATCCCCCGCTTGCCTTGTACGGTGGGATTCATACCTATGAAGCTATTTTGCAATCAATAGATAAGTATCTAGCGAAACGCCCGAAGCACTTGTTCTTCGAAATTGGGTATACTCAAGCCGAAGCTGTTACTGCGTTATTACAGCGCTATGGCTATGACGATATCCAGGTCTTCAAAGATCTAGCAGGCCTGGATAGAGTCATCTGCGCTTTCACGCAACTGGAAAATGGTGGCAACGCGGCGTATGATTCCGAAACTCCACCAATATAGTGTTAAGCCCAGGGCCGTAGATCCCGGATAGCAAGTGTCTGTACGGCCTGCTCTGCATGCCTACATCCGCTAACTTCCGGGAAGACACAATTTATTTTGGACTTCAACTATTCAGCTGGAGCTGCTGTTGCTGGGACATCATTTTTTAGCAGCAATAATAGGCTTTGACACTCTGGCGAATTGCGTATGTGTTCGTTAAATATGGAAGGATTGTTCATCGCTGTCAATAACAGCAGATCTCCCCTCACAACACCGGTTGTGTCCAATTCTAACAATTCAGCCAGACGCCGGAAATCAAAAGATTTGGACTTTGCTCCTGTTTTGACAAGCTGTATCCAAAATGGAGATAAATCAATACTCACATTTCCTGTTACTTCTCCTTCGTTTCCCCTAGAATCGAAATCGATCTTGTATTCGTGAGACACAGCGGGAATATGCTTTATTATCTTAGGATCTTGCATTAGCTGTTCTACAGGGGTATCAGAAAGTTGTCTACTTTCCTCATAGTATTGGTCCCATTCCTCGTCCGTTTTGGGCATGGACGACCCAGCGAATGTGGGTTTGGACGACCTAGCTAAAAGGCGCTGCATATAACGTTCCTCAGGTGACGTCTCCCCCCCCATACCACTGCCATAAACATTTGTAAAATCATTTTTGCCTCCTTAACATATAACAATCAATTTCATTTCGTATTATCAATATAACAGACTGGGGTTAAATTCTGGTTAAAATTTTTGACCATTGCGGAAATTCAGTCAACTTCCCTATAATCGGTATATACACGTTTCAGGGAAGTTGCATGTCTTATTTTCTAGGAAGAGCCACAGAATTAAAGCAGCTGGAGAATTTAATGCAGCGCAAAAAAGCCTGTATTGCGGTTGTAAAAGGCAGAAGACGTATTGGGAAAAGCAGATTGATTAAAGAATTTGCGAAAGACAAAGTGTTCTTACCCTTTGCGGGCATTGCCCCAACGAACACTGTTTCAGCGCAGGAACAAAGAAATAGTTTTGCAGGGCAGCTGTCTGCCTTATTCAATGTGCCAACTGTGATTTATGATGACTGGGTTGCTGTTCTTGCTGCCCTTACAGTGCAATTAACGCACAAGCCAACTGTTCTCTTGTTTGATGAAATCTCATGGATGGGTTCACAAGACAAAACATTTATTCCAAAATTGAAAAATTGGTGGGACCTTGTTTTACAGGATTACCCAAACATCTTATTGGTGTTTTGTGGATCTATTTCGACGTGGATTGAAGAAAATATTATCAACAGTACGGCCTTTTTTGGACGTATTGCTCTTTACATAGATTTGCAGGAATTATCCCTAGCCGAATCTTACGCAATGTTACGAAAACAAGGTATTACACTATCGACCCATGATGTTTTCAAATTGTTGTCAATAACAGGAGGGGTGCCCTGGTATTTAGAGCAAATTGAAGCAGGACAAACAGCCGATGAAAATATTGCCAGGTTGTGCTTTCGGCGCAGCGGCCTTTTGGTGCATGAATTTGATCGTATTTTTTCTGATTTGTTTGAGGGAAAGGGGATAATTTATCAAAAGATTATCAATGCCCTTTGTGGCAGTATGAAAAACCTAGCGCAACTTAGGGGGGATTTGCATTATCCAGAAGGACAAGCGCTTGGCAAATACCTAAACCACTTGATCATCAGTGGGTATGTTACCAAACATTATTCTTGGTCAATGCAAACGGGTCACATTGGCAAACAAAATCTCTATCGCCTTAGTGATAATTATTTGCGCTTTTTCTTGAAATATATCGAACCCAATCTCCCTAAAATTGAAAAGAACAGTTTTGCAGATGTGACGCTCACTGCGCTACCAGGTTTTAAAAGCCTCATGGGGTTGCAGGTGGAAAATTTACTGTTAAACAACAGAGCCCCTCTTTTAAATGCCCTTGATATTAAACCGCAAGATGTTGTGGCTGATAACCCTTATCTGCAAAAAGCAGCAAGTCGACGTAAGGGATGCCAAATTGATTATATGATCCAAACCCAGTCGCGCAATTTATTCATTTGTGAGTTCAAATTCAACACGCAGGAATTAAAAATGAATGTCATCGATGACATGAAAGAGAAGATCAAACGTTTGTCTGTACCAAAAGGATTCGGAATTTGCCCTGTATTAGTTCACTTCGGTGATGTAAGCGACGCGGTCCATGACACGCGGTACTTTTTCAAAATTATTGATATGTCGTCGTTGTTAATCTAAAATCTTAGCCACAACGCCGGCGCCAACAGTACGGCCGCCTTCGCGGATGGCGAAGCGTAAACCTTCTTCCATTGCGATTGGGGTTAGTAGCTCGATGACCAGCTTAACGTTGTCACCAGGCATAACCATTTCTACGCCTGCTGGCAGTTCTGCCGTTCCTGTTACATCCGTTGTACGGAAATAACATTGTGGGCGGTAACCAGCGAAGAATGGTGTATGACGTCCACCTTCTGCTTGCGTTAAGCAGTAGATTTCGCATTCAAACTTCTTGTGTGGTTTTACGCTGCCTGGCTTACAAGCAACCTGACCGCGTTCTACATCTTCACGCTTCAAGCCACGTACAAGCAATCCAACGTTGTCTCCGGCTTGACCTTGATCAAGCAGTTTGCGGAACATTTCAACGCCTGTGACTACAGTTTTCTGTGTGTCACGAAGACCAACGATTTCGATTTCTTCGCCAATCTTAATGACGCCCTGTTCAATGCGGCCAGTGATAACTGTTCCACGACCAGAGATAGAGAACACATCTTCAACAGGCATCAAGAATGGTTTGTCCAAAGGACGTTCCGGTGTTGGAATTGTTTTGTCTACAGCTTCCATCAATTTTATGATGGATGGCATGCCAATTTCAGAAGTGTCACCTTCCAAAGCTTTCAATGCAGAACCGCGGATGATGGGGATATTATCGCCATCAAACTTGTTCTTTGTTAACAATTCGCGCACTTCTAATTCAACCAATTCCAGAATTTCAGGGTCATCAACCATGTCACATTTGTTGAGGTACACAACAATTGCAGGTACGCCAACTTGGTGGGCAAGCAAGATGTGCTCACGTGTTTGTGGCATAGGTCCATCAGTCGCAGATACAACCAAAATAGCGCCGTCCATCTGGGCAGCGCCGGTGATCATGTTTTTGACATAGTCAGCGTGTCCTGGACAGTCAACGTGGGCATAGTGACGTGCCGCTGTTTCATACTCAACGTGCGCAGTATTGATGGTAATCCCACGGGCCTTTTCTTCAGGCGCCTTATCGATATCGGCGTAAGCGCTGAATACAGCGCCGCCTGATTTGGACAAAACATAGGTAATAGCCGCGGTTAACGTCGTTTTGCCGTGGTCTACGTGTCCAATCGTACCCACGTTGACGTGGGGTTTTGTGCGTTCAAATTTCGCTTTTGACATGCTCTTTTCCCTCTATAACACGCGGTTGTCTAACAATTACATTGCCAACCCTGTTGGTTTTAACAAATAGCTTTGGAGCGGGTGAAGGGAATCGAACCCTCATAGCCAGCTTGGAAGGCTGGAGCTTTACCACTAAGCTACACCCGCTTTATTTTTGGTGGAGGGAGAAGGATTCGAACCTTCGTAGACATACGTCGGCAGATTTACAGTCTGCTGCCATTGACCGCTCGGCCATCCCTCCACGTACTACAGCACTGTAGGAGAAATTGGGGCGGAAGTCAATATGCGCTCTGTTTTACAGTTCTCATAAAAATCAAGAAGTTGTTTCATGGTAGCGAGTTTCGGAAGTTCGTCTAAGCGAGATAGGAAAGTCTCACTTGCGCATCGGAATTGATCTAATGCGCTCCCCATTTTCTGTTGACAAGTTTTTATTGACTCCAGTTTTCCAGTCTTTACGTCTGGTGCATCTTGCGGATTTGGTTGATTTGCTAATAATCTTCTGTTCAACGGTAGCAACGAAGATGTATGACGAAGTATGAGTGGTGCTATCAACATATCATATCTTGATCGTGCATTACTCAGCTGTTCTAGTACTATCTCATGATCAGCCTCCATCAATTCTTTTGCACGCGTTAGTGGTATCGCACGATACTTTAGTAAGCACACTGCCGCTTGTATTTGTGGCGGAGTCATTCGCAATACCATATTTACTGGGACATTTAGATCGTAGAACCTGTTTGAAGGTTTTGCGTAGTAAGCGCAATCAAACATAATCTTGTATTCTTCAGGGGTAGCAGTACCGACAAATTCTTTCGTATTTGGATTCCATTCGTGCCTCGCGTCACAATTGAAAAACCCCGCATCAGCAGACTGTTCGAGATAAGACCAGATGCGATTTAGGTGATTTTTCCGGATAATGCCTTCGTTTCTGCAACGGTCTTTTTCTATCATGCAAGTCAATCTTGCCATTTCTTCTTCTGTTAGAGGCGTATAGTGCGGAACTCTTCCATACTCTTTTTTGCATGCTTCAAAACCATTAGATACTACCGTTTCTGATTCTTTGCTATACGAATTTTTTAATGAATTAATACTTGTTAACAATTTATATAATAATGAAAACACACCTTTCTCCTCTGCTTCAATTCCGTTTCTGGAATTAGATTCATACATATCGATTTGATGCGGCTGCGGCTGCGGCTGCGTCAAATCAAAATAAGACAAGTCATCAGAACACTCGTGTAGGGATGAGTTTTCCGGGGTTTTACCAAATTTGATTATCCAATCTTTAAATAAAATTTGAGGATTTTGTTGAGATTGTTTTAAACGTGCTAACCTATCGTATAAAGGGCTCATCGGATCTGTTGTTACCTGTGAGGCACAAGGCGCCAAATCAACACTCAAGTGTAGTGCTAACTGATTCATAGCCAGCCGTGTCTTGCTGTTGAGATCATTGACTTGCGCTACAAGATTTTCTGCTGACACAATCACCTGTGCCTGGAGTGAACGATAAATACTATCTCGTTCTTGTTCTTCATTAAAGAGCTCATTTATTCTGTCTACGAACTCTCCCTGCCTTAGGGATGCTGCAAAATTTTCTGATGCTGCAGACATTATATTGACAATTTTTTCATAAACATACGTTATAGTTTCACATCTTTCTAGGGCAATATTTGTTAGAAAATTATTATCAGTATTCTTTTTAATTATGCCAGTAAGATATTCCAGAGACGTATCGTATGCACCTTTAAGATGTTTAAGACGCTTCTCGTAATCCAATGCAACAAATTTTTCAGTGATATCGAATGTCTTACACACCTCAGTCCAGACGTCTTTTGGGATGTTTTCGAATATACTCCATTGCCGCAGAGCTCCATAAAAGTTAGAATCTAGAAAACTCTCTATCCGAGCTGTACAAATATACCGATCGGCTTTAACCTTCTCTTCTGCTTCTTCTTTTTTGAAATACGGATAAAAGGGGAAAAGCCGATGAATTTCGTTTTTAGGCTGCATTGATGTTTCCACTTTAGAATAATCTTTTTTAAATTTTTCTAATCTTGTTTCATATTTTGTGATCAATTCATCTTGCGATTTTGCAGGTACAAAAGAACATAGTCCATCGTGATAGAAAAATCCACCGCTATTTTCACCATCAAGCCAGTCATAAGGGGTTTCTTTAACAGTTAATCTTCTCACACTTAGTGAGTTACCCATATATTGGAGCAGCAGATTACTGTGTCGCCGCGCTATCTCTTCATTATCATTAAAGCCTACTACAACTAGCTGTTCAAGCTCTGTGTACCACACCCCGATTCCGAATGAGTTCATTTTTTGTATTTTTTGCGTATCCGGTATTTCTGCACAGAAAAGCAAGGCACATAAAAAATATTGTATGAACATTGAGTGTCATCATGTAAAGTCCACTAATGATAACAGAGTAATACTTTTTTCTAGCAAAGACAACGCTGTCTATGAATCGCCTTCCCGAATGGGCTGAAGCAATACCCAACGGTTAGTTTCATACCCCCGTAGCCTTTTGGTAAGTCGAAAAAATCTTGGATGCAGCCTTTGCCAAAAGAGGGGCCGCCTATGATTTTGGCACGTTTATGATCGTCTAGCGTTGCCACAACAACTTCAGCGGCGGAGGCTGTGTGCCTGTCAATCCATACTGTCAAAGGTATGCTGGGGTAGGGTGCTTTCCCTTGACACATATAGGTTTTGTTATACTCTGGCAGGCGACTTTCAATATGGACGACCACGGCAGTATTCATAAACACCCCCACCGTTTCGACCGCTGCTTCAAGCGATCCACCTGGATTGGACCGCAGATCCAATACGACGTTTTGTATACCTTTTTTTACATGGCATTCTATGGCGCGCCATAATTCCGTTGCTGTTGTGTCACAGAAAAATCGCACCCGTAAAACCAGAGTTTGCTTTTTTTTAACTGTCCAAGAAGCGCAGACGCTGGGCACATGAACAATAGAGCGGGTTATTTTGATGTGTTTTCCATTGATGCCTACTATAACGACGGTTCCAGGTTTGCCGTGCAACTGCGCCATAATCATATCGGGCGGGGTCAATGGTGCAATAGTCATGCCATCAATATGCGTTAACACATCGCCAATTTTAATGCCTGCTTTAGCCGCCGGCGTGCCGTCGATGACGTGTTGGACAACATATCGATTTTGATCTGCTTTGATTTCAAGCCCTACGCCAAGCAAGGCACCATGGGCCATTTGTTGAACTTTACGATATTCTTCAGGGGGGAAATAAGCAGAGTATGGATCAAGTGCCCGCAGTCCACCCGTCAGAATTTTTTGATTGATCAGTTGCTGCTGATCTCCATCAACGTGGCAGCGCTTAACCAATGCCAAAGCTTCTTCTAAAGCTGCATTATGCGGCTGCGCAAATGCGCAAAGTATCCACCACATTAATTCACAGTCTCCGTCATCCTCGCGTAAACGAGGATCCATTGGTTTATATTACGTTTGCGACATTTTAGAATAGTGTGAGACGATCCAGTAAGACGATAGTAAATGGGTCCTCGATCACGGCGCTTCGCGCCTGCCGAGGATGACAGCGTAATAAATGGAGGCCGAAGCCGGAATCGAACCGACGTACGAGGATTTGCAGTCCTCTGCATGACCACTCTGCCATTCGGCCTTTACTCTTCATTTTAGCACGATAATACGTTAATATGAAAGTAGAGGACGGGTGGCCGAGCGGTTGAAGGCACCGGTCTTGAAAACCGGCAGAGTGCAAGCTCTCGTGGGTTCGAATCCCACCCTGTCCGCCATTAAAGTAACTGCGATAGAAACGTCTGCGCAGGCACAATGAAAATCCCCGGTTTCTCAAAACAAGATCGATCGATGTAAGGCATGTCTTTTACAACTTGGAAAGCAAATGGTGCTTTTGTTTGCTCCTGAAAATACCGTAGCTGAGGGCTAAGATGACGGGTATCTGAAACTTTTGTTTCAACCAAAATCCAAGGCTTGCCATCACGGGTTACCAGTAAGTCAATCTCTCTTTGATCTTTATCTCGTAAAAAATAAAGCCCGAACTCTCCAAACCCTTGCTCATTCCAATAATGTACACTTTTCAGCAAATGCGATATTACCATATTTTCAAACTGTGCACCAGTATCAATGCATAAGGACCAATCCCACAGGTAGACTTTAGGTTCTTTGACCAAAGATCTATTGATATTTATTGACCAGGGTTGTAAAAAATAGCAAAAATAAATAGATTCTAAAACCTGACACCATCGCCGAATCGTTTGATCACTGACCATGAGCTGTTTTGATAAATTGGTGTAATTGACCAAATTGCCTGCCCGCTGTATCAACAGGGTGGCTAGCATTTCTAATTGATTTACATCGCGCACCGCTGTGATATCCCGCAAATCTTCGCGTAACAATTGCGTATGACGCAGTTTTCTCCACCGAGACAAAAAACGCATATCTTGCCGCAGCAAAGGATCAGGGAATCCTCCAAACTTAAGTAAAATTTGGATTTCACATGGTTGCTGAATAAAGAATAGTTCATCCAATGGTTGCGATGTAGGAAGCATTTCGCGTGCGCTTATTGGATGAATGGTGTACATAAAATAGCGCCCCATTAAACTATCACCTCCACGTGAAAAGGCGTTAAGCTGCGCGCTGCCAGTTACGATAATATGAATGGATGCATTCCAATGATCAAAAAAGCCTTTGACTAAATTTTTCCAAGTTTTCAGTTTATGAAGTTCATCAAGCACAAGCAAGCCTGGTTTTTGATCTAACCCTGCAGCTGTCAGTTGTTCGCCAACTTTATCAATTTGCCCCGTAATTTTTTGACGATCAGGAGGATAATCCCAATTCAAATAAAGCGACTGGTCGTAATTGTTCATAATAGATTTTGCAATTGTTGTTTTGCCAACCTGTCTTGGCCCACACAAAAATGCCATTTTTCCATAATCTTGAAGTTGTGAGCTCACAACATGCTCATACGATCTTTTCATTTGAAATATCTCAGCATTTTCAGGGTGTTACCCCATTCTATACCGCCGACCAAACCGACATCAATATCGAATTGGTCGCGACTATTCCGATATACATGTCGGATTGGTCTGGCGTTCATTGCGGCAACGCGCTATACATACTATAAATAAGGTGGAAGAAGTTAACGGATTTTTTATGGTGCTGACGAAGGCCGTGAAGGCGCTGTCATGGTTCATGCAAAAAGGCTATTTGCAAGGCGTGTTTTGGATGATCATGATCAGCGTTGTTAGCGCTTCGAATGATGTCGTTATGCGTCTTACAGGCTGTGAGATGCATTGGGTGCAGGTCCTGTTTTTTCGCTATTTGTTCGGCATGCTGATTGTGCTTCCTTTCATGCTAAACGACACCACTTTATTTAAAACAACCCAAATCTCAGGACATGTTTTTCGTGCTATTTTTGGCACAATTGGTATTGGTGCCTGTTGCTATTCCGTCATCAATATGCCCTTATCCGAAAATGAAACCATCATGTACGTGCAGCCTTTTATCTTTTTGATTTTGGCGTATTTTATTTTAAAGGAACATGTCACAAAACAAAGATGGATTGCCACACTTGTCGGATTTTTGGGGCTATTGGTTGTGATGCGTCCAGGAACAGAGATGTTTCGCTGGACAGCCTTAGCCCCCTTAATAGCCGCTGCTTCTTTTGCATTGCTTGATATGTTCGCCACAAAAATGATCAAACAAGATCGTGATATTACCCTGATGTTTTATTTCGCTGTGGGCACAATGGTTTGTACACTGCTTCCATTATCTTTTGTGTGGCAAATGCCAACTATTAAACAACTGGCACTATTGGCTTGCTTGGGGGTGGGCGGTAACTTAATTCAGATCTGTATTTACCGCGCCTTTTCTGCAACGGAAGCGTCTGGCTTGATGCCATTTCGCTATATGTCGTTATTAATTGCGTCTTTGGCCGAATTTATGGCCTTTGGGGTTATACCAACGTCTAATGTTTTAATTGGCGCAGTCATCATTATTGCCGCCGCTATTTATATTGCGACCTATGAAAAACGCAAAGAAGTAGATCTTCTAGAAGATCAAATTGTGTAAACAAGTTGCACGTATCTTTCAAGTTGGACACGAAAAACATATGCCCCCTGCAACAGGTTGCCAGGTAAAGCGTGGGCAAAACCACAGGCTATCAAACACAATACAGTTATGATCAGCATTTTCAGAGTATGTAAAGCGACAGCTTGAACCCACGAAATCGTACTGTCTTCATTTGGGTTTTTTAGGCTTGGGGCTTCAGTTGATGAAGCTGTCAAATAGTGTCCAGTCATGTGAATAGGTTTAGATGTCACGGGCGTAGGGGTTGTTGCTGATACTGGTGCCTGCTGTTTGCATACAGTCTGTGGAGAATGAGATGTCATTGGCAAGCGGGCCAATGTAGTGACCGGGACCGTCTGTACATTAAGAGAAGAAGTCTGCGTGGTGGTGGGTGGAACAGTTGTTATTGTTCCTCTATTGGGTAATGGGGGTGTTGGATGCATGGGGGGCGTGCTGGTGGCGGCAGATGATGGAGATTGTTGTGTTTCTGAAGATGTTACGGACCTAGAAATCGTTGTCGATGCTGTTAAATGTGGGTTTTCACCTTCAGTCTTTGCAGGGTTGCATATAGCCAGAGGGTTAATAAATGCTTGTACTGAGCCTGTCTGCACAGAAGGGGGTGGAGCTGTTCTTTCAGAAGAGATTGTTTGATCACTTTGTGCTGCAGGCGATGTCGAATTTGAAAGTAGTTCTTCTAAAGATGCCACAGAAGCATCGAGCGCACTTTCCATTGCGCATTCATCTCTGCATGCATTGTAGTTTCCATCCTTAATTTCTGCTAACACTTTAGCAATGATAGGAAGGATGGAGTACCTTCTTAATAATTGTAAAATCGTATCTGCTCTTTCTGCTAAATGCTCTGCTAACGTATTTTTCTGGTCTTTGTTATGGTCGTTTAGGATGGCGTGTATTTCTTTTTGCAAAGCAGCAACAGGGGTATCCTGGTCCTTTCTGAAGCTAGCAGGTTTATTTTCTGACGCTACTGCTGCCTCAGTTTGTGGCTTTGGTTGATTAGCGTCGATTTGTGGTGTTTCTTGATAATCAGGAGAATTAGGGAAGCGGAGTCGAAACATCTGATTCCTTAGGGTTACCTGTTGCTCAAAGGAAAAGGTTTTGCTCGATGGGTGAGGAGAATCTGCAGGAGAAGCATAGGAGAATCCTGGTAGAAATACAATCGCCAATAGGACTATTTTGGCCCAATTTAACGAAGCGTTGTGTGATGTCATTTTGTGAGCTAAACGTTCGGCTGTTTCTAGCATAGAGTAAAGAGACGGGGCACTTCAACCCAATTTGGCCATCATCTTATTTTGAATTGTTTTGGACAATCTTTTTCTGTTTTTTCTTTTTTGTCTCTTGCTTTTTCATCCATTCATCTTCAGTCAAGCCATCAATCGATTTAATTTTCACGGGGCAGCCTTCGAAGATGCGTAAGCTGGCCACGTTAATAATCAGTTGGCCTGCTTTTAGCCCCTCATCAATCACGCGTTCTTTACCAATTGCAAAACTTTTAATCACCTTCTTTTTTACGGCTTTTCCGCGTTCAACAATAAAGACGAAATTTTCTTCACCCACTGAAACGATAGCGGCTTCAGGCACTTTAAAGGCATCTGTCTCGACGCCGGTGATCACCTGAACATCACCCATCATCCCGGCTTTTAGGCGCTGATCACTGTTGTCCACTTCTGCCCGCAGTAAAATGGTACGTGTTTCCTTATTGATGACAGAGTCTATCGCCGTCACTTTGCCTTTAAATTCCACATCAGGATACGCTTCGACTTTAAAGACAACGTCTTGGTCTTTGCTGATTTCGTTATAGCTTTTTGACGCAATGGGCACATCCACATAAATCGTTTGATCATCCACAATGGTGACCAAAGGTGCATCTGGTTTGACGACTTCACCCACGCGGTAATGCTCAACAATGCCGACAATGCCTGCAAAAGGCGCTTTCAATACTGTTTTATCCAGCCTTGCTTTTGCTTCCGCTTCTTGACCTTTGGCTTGCTCAAACTCACTTTTGGCTTTATCAAATTCGCTTTGGCTGATGCTTTGTTTTGCAAACAATTTTTCGGCGCGTCCAAAATCGGCTTCTGCACGGGTGCGGGCGCCAAGAGCTTTTTGGTGCACACCTTGGGCTTCTGCATCATCAAATTCAATCAGTACATCGCCTTCGTTGACCATTTCACCTTCTTGCAGGGGTAGGGACTTGATGCGTCCGCCGCCATACAATTCGCATTTAAATGTTACGGCTGATTTGGCTTTAATTTCACCAATCGCATAAAGCCGACGATAAATTGTTTCGGGCTTACATTCATTGGCATCAACAGGGACAGCCTGCAATTGAAAGGCTTCCTCTTTTGATTCGCGTTCAAGCACCCATCTACAAAAATGTTTCAGCGATGGAGATAACAGCCGTGACACCATGCCAATAGCCACAAAACCAGCAATAACACCGATAAGTACTTGCTGCGCTTTTTCCTTATCAATATTATCCCAATAACTTTTAATTATTTGCAATGTTTTTTCTAAATCAAAATTGAAGCGCATATTCTTAAAACATTATCTTAATCGTCGTTATTGTAACATAAAAACTAATGGTTAAGAATTAGTTTAGAAAAGTCCAATGAGGCTGGCCTGTCCGCCGAAATCTTGTTCTTTTTTATGGGTTGCACGTCTGTAACTAAAAAATTTATCAGGTTGACTGTAGGTGTCTTCATCGATGTGATCGATGTGAACAATGCCATAATCTTGAAAAATTTGGGTGGCCATTGTCCGCAGATCAAGGTGCCAATGAATATCTAGATGCTCCCCAAAAATTAGTGGTCTTTTGGGAGGCTGCGGCAGGAAGCTGAGCACGTCTTCTTTCACCTCTAGATAAAGTGGTGCAATACAAGGACCAACCACGCACACCAATTCATCCAAAGTACACATTTTTTTTAATTCATCCAGTGTTGCCTGAATCACGCCGGTCAATGTGCCCTTCCAGCCCGCATGCACAGCAGCAACAATTTTTTGTGTTTTATGGGCAATCAAAATAGGCATGCAGTCTGCTGTTTGCACGCCAATCAATAAGCCCGGCGTTTGGGTGATTTGTGCGTCTCCATCTTGAAGATATTTCTTCGTCACATGATGCACAATTGTCGAATGTGTTTGATTATTAAATTGCAATGTTCCGCCGCCTAATGTTTCTACAATTCGGCGTCTGTTTTCGGCCACATGCTGTGGGTTATCAGTTTTTCGCTCTAACGTGTTCAGTGTGGCATACTGACCGCAGCTAACCCCGCCATTGCGCGTGAAAAATCCGTGGGTGACGTGTGGTATTTGATTTAGTAATTTTGATTTAAAACAAGGTAGCATGATACGAATTTTCTATCCCGAATCAATTTACAAGCTACTAAATGCATTGTCCAAGCACAAGGTGTATGTGGTGGGAGGATTCGCTCGGGATATGTTGCGCAGTGGTCGTGGGGGGGAATTCGCAGCTGTCATCCCCGGCAAGAGAGAGCGCTACGCAACGCGTGGCGAGAGCGCGCAGACCGGGGATCCATTAAATGGGTGCAATGCCGATGCTGCTTATTGCGTACAAAACAATTCCAATCGTTATTTCAATGAAATAAATGGGTCCTCGATCTGGAGCTCCTGCGTCGCTCTTGTCGAGGATGACGGCCAAAAAAGTGTGTCAGACATCGATCTTGTTACCGCAGATCCCCTTGAAAAATTCCTGCCAACCGTGCAAAAACTATCAGACAATTGTCACGTCGTGCAGGCTTACCAAGCTGTTCAATTTGCATTTGAAGGTTACCAAGTTACATTAACCCGCCTGCGTTATGACGTTCTTTGTGATGGACGGCAGGCACAAGTTGAGTTTGTAGAAACACTTCAAGAGGATGTATGGCGTCGTGACTTTACCATCAATGCTTTATACGCAGATGAAGAAGGGCAGGTGATTGATTTTGTGGGTGGCTATCAAGACTTAGCGGCTGGAAAAATTCGTTTTATCGGTGATGCAGAAACCCGCATCAAAGAAGATTTACTGCGTATTTTGCGGTATGTGCGTTTTTGCAGCTTGCTTGAAACACCAATGGATCCAGATGTATTAGATCTTATGCGTCCTTATATTCCTGGGCTTAAATCCATTTCCCATAGCCGCTTGCAGTTCGAAACCAAAAAGATTCGAAAACTGCCGTTGGGAGAGGAGAATTTGAAAAAACTGTAAAATAACACACGTGACTCCGAAAGGCAGAAAATTCTATGCAATTTTACGGGAAACACAAATTTATGACGCCAATATCCTCGACAAGAATACTTAGATGAACTATACTTTTCTTCATAGACTGGCAAATTGATCAATGAAATTAATCAGATTTTTATTTGTTAATTTTTTCATTGGCTTTTTTTACATTAGGTTTTTTTGTGATTTTGTTATTTTTTATTTTTGGTGCCGAAGTCTTGACGCGCGGCGAATATCAACACAGTTCTAAACATACAGCAGCAGCGGTCTTTTATCAAGAAAGACCAACGGTTGGAATTGCTTCCGCGAATTCAGTAGATGAGGCAGTTAGCTTTTTGGACATGTTAAAGGAAGAAGTCGATAGATCTGGACCTGAAATCACTAAGGGTACATTTTCAGTTATGGGTGCGAAGGCTTTTGATACTGGAACTATTGGAGTTTTGCTTGTGTATTATCCGATCTCTGACGCAAAGCATAAGATGAAAGTTTTTATAGCAGGTAGAAAATCATTAGCAGACGTCAATCCTATAGATTTACAGTACTTTTTTGATTTGTTTGACAGAAGAGAGGTGATTTTTTCAGAGTCGCTTGAAAAGAATCGGAGAGTCAAAATAGAGGACGAGGAAGTGCAAGCACTTGCAGCTTTAGTCCCATCAGTTCTTCAACCAGCAAAACCAAATCCAGTAGTTCTGCAGGATCCCAGATCTGATGATAATTTAGGGATCGGAGACCTCCAATTGACAGGGGTAACAACTCTCCAAATAAATACTGTATCCCTAGCCAGTTCAGAATTGAGAGGTATTTCTGGAAGTGCAGGTTCTGCAACGGTAGCGTTAGTGGGACAGCCATGCTTGTCGAGTCTTGCTAATGGTCCTGTACTACCACAAGCTGCGACAGCATCTGTTTCACCAGAGAGAGGAATCAACATGTTTCAAACACCAGTATCAAGTCCAGTTGTTTCTCCGGGTTGGTCAGACCAACGTTTAAAAACAATAGGCCTTATAGACTTGGTATCAGATGAATTCGATGAATTTGAGAGAAAAAAGCAGACGATGCGGGATCCAAATGATAAGACGCTGGTAGTTGCCTGTATTACATCATCTGTGGCATTGGAGGAACGTTTGCCCTTATTGAAAAAAATTAATGCTGCTGGCAATGAAAACGTGAGTGTTGAAGTTCTTGTTGCTCAATTGAATTCGATGCTTGCTAGAGGAGTATTGATCTGGAAAGCTGGTTTGTTTGGTATGGGAAAGAGTGTAGAATTCAAACCAAATCCAGGTTTCGCTTAACTCCGCGGTACCCAATGATGCCAAAAACAGCGCTGCCGACAAGTAAAACAGTCATGCAGATCCAAAATGGCAAGAAACCATTTTGTCCCAAAACGGCCACGCGGGCGGCTTCATGGGCATAAGTATGGGGGCTTAGCAATCCCAGGTACCCCACATAAGGGTTTAGGTCGTAGATTGTTTTCCAGGCAAATTGAAAGCCGCCTAGAAACCATAGGGGAAACATCAGGCGCATAAATAAATGCTCAACTTGCTCTGTCTTTTGTGCCCGGCTGACCAATAGCAACAAAAAGCATGAAAAGAAAAAACATGTCACAGTCAGGGCCAAAAACAAGTGTCCCCAGGCGATGGTGGTTAGATCCATTTGGTTCCACAAGATGATTTTGCTAAGGGGTATCATCAAGACACTTAAGATCAAACCGTTGATGGTATAGAACACGACTTTTTGTGCAAAGACAGTCCATACAGGGACGGGCAGGGTGAACAGATAAAACAAGTGTTTGCGGTGTTCAATGTTCATGACCATGAGGAAAAGTTGGTTGTAGATTTCAAATCCAACAACGCCGACAAATATGGTTGCGGCTTGAAATAGACCAAAACCTTTCAGACCCAAAGCGGGCATAACATGGGCCATAACAACCAGCGTTATTCCACCCCAAATCAAAGCGTCTATGGCTTTATCTTTCATTTGCCTTACCAGCAACTTTAAATCGGTGCGCATCAGCGCCCATAAAATTTTAAGCATTATTCCTCCACCGCTGTCAGCTTCATAAAGATATCTTCCAGATCCTTTTGCTGATGTTCACTTTTTAGTTCATCTTTCGTGGCAATCCGTAGAATATGGCCAGCATCTAAAATGCAGATGCGATCACACAAAATATCCGCTTCTTCTAAATAATGTGTGGTCAGCAATATGCTTTTGCCAAGTTTCTTCAATTCTAGGATGATATCCCACAACTTTTTACGAATTGCAGGATCTAGCCCTACTGTTGGTTCATCCAAAATAATAAATTGTGGATCATGAATCAGGGCGCGTGCCAACATGACGCGTTGTTGATAGCCACCAGAAAGCATTGGGGGATATTTTCCCAAATAATCTCCTAACCCAAACATTGAAATGACGCGGTCTGCGGCGGCTTTCACTTTTGTTTCTGTTAACCCGAAATACAGTCCCCCAAAATATAGATTGTCGTAGACAGTCAACATTTCATTAAGAGTAGGATGCTGCGGGCAATAGCCAACGTGTCTTCTATAATTGGCGATATCGGATAAAGCGGATTTGCCTTGAAACAGCAAATCGCCAGATGTTGGAGGATGTAGTCCAGCCAAAATGGTGGAGCAGGTTGTTTTTCCAGATCCATTGACGCCAAGCAATCCAACAATTTCACCAGTGTCAAATCGAACAGATACAGCGTTTAAGGCCCGGTGATTACCGGGGTAAATTTTTGTGATGTTTTGCAGTTCGATCAGCATGATGCGCTCTCTGATACCTATAGTCTGACGTTAGCACAAATTATCAAACGATGCACCGCCAGAGCAGCTGTCGCGGTTGGTTAAGCCCAGTAAAAAGCGACGATACAACTTATCATTTTCTGTTTTGGCAGGCGTTCTTAAATAAGAAAGCAGCGCCATTTGTCCATCGACTATGAAGATTTTCGATGTACAGCAGGGATCTAATTTTAGGCCGTATTCCACGCTTAGTCTTGCCATGCTGTCAAATAAGATGTGTTGCCCCACGCCATGTTTTGGAATAAATGGGATGCAGATGTTTTGGTCTTTGCTAATATCTTGAATCAGTAACGTGGGCCTGCTGTCGTACGACGAAAAAGCGCATCCACAAGTACTGTTGTTTTGCATGGTTTACTCCTTTGAAGGGCAAGATTGGCCTTTTAAAAACATTTGCTGATTCAGAAAATCTTCCCCGTTAGTTTTTGTAAAATCTGTTCTTAAAAAATCGAGCACCCCTACCGCCGATGAAAAGCATAGTTTTGATGTGGATGCCATATCAAGACGAACCCCGTGTTTGACTTTTAAAGTAGCCAGTTGATCAAATTTTTCGTAATCCTGTGGGTTGTATCTATCTGCAGCAACGCCATCAGCTGTGCAGTGCAATCGCAAAACACGCTGCGTTGTTTGAGATAAATCCCGTACATACACACGCGGTTTAAATGGAGAATTTAGCGCGCAGTTAATAGACATCAGGTATTACGTCTGGCATATAAGTATCTCTACTGTTATGTTAGCAATATTTTAAATAAAAACAAAACAATTATTAATAACTTGGAATTGCTCAAGAGTTCGAATCTGTCTTCCCGGGCGTTACAGACTCTCGCGCGTAGCGCTTAGAGTCTGTTAGAACCGGGATCCAGAAAAAAGTACTGGATCCCGGATCTGTGGCTTTCGGCCTTGTCCGGGAAGACAGTATTATTTTTTGACATTCCCCCTAAAACCAAGGACAATGAGCGACAGGAACGGTCATTAATTTAGTCATGTTGTTGAATATATTGTTGATGATGGTTTTGGCTAAAGGCATTGTGGTGAAAGGCAACGTACGTATTTCGAAAGATGTTATTATCAGTCGCATTTCAAAGGAAGCGCATGATAACGAAGAAGCTTACATGAATGATTACAAATCTCTTGTTGGCACGGGATTCTTCAAGCAGGTTGATTTTGAAAAATGCGGTGAGAATATCGTCGTTACTGTCGTCGAACATTCTACCATTAATCAGATTGCATTTGAAGGCAACAAGAAGATGAAAGACGAACAGCTGGTGAAAATCACTAAGAAATTCAATATTGAATCAAGGCGTCCATTCCCCTTAAATGCAACACATTTGGCACCTGTGATTCAGGCGATGAAGGAAGAGTATCGGCAAATGTCTGTTCCTGTTGAGATCTCAATCTCGACAACGAATTTATCGGAAAACCGCGTTAATGTTATCTTCAACATCAATGAAGAACCAAAAATGCGTATTAAAGAAATTCGATTCGAAGGGCTTAAGGCAATGAAGGCCGGAGCACTTCGCAGCGCGATGTATACGAAAAAATACAACCCTGTGAAATTTTTCAGTCAGGATCATTTCTTTGTGTTAGAGCGCGTCGAATATGATAACCGGGCCATTTTGGAATACATGCGCAACCATGGTTATCCTAATGCCAAGGTTAGCCATACCTTTGTGCAGGTTGATCCGAAGTCTCAAGATTATCGTTTGGTGTTCTACGTGGAAGAAGGTGATAAATACACGATTGGCTCTACCGATACCGATACAGAACGGAAAGATTTGCCTTTAGATGTTATTCGAAAGAAGATCCTTGTCAAAAAAGGTCAGACCTATAATTTTGGTTTGATTCGTAGCAGTTTATTGGGGATGCAAGATGCTTTAAGCAAGCGTGGATTCAACACCCTAGATTTTGACGTGAATGAAAAACAAGATGCCGAAAAGAAAACGATTGATATTTTTTTCAAGATTACGAAAGGGAAAAATATCACTATTCGTCGTATTCATATCATTGGAAACACGCGTACCCGTCATGACGTGATTTTGGATCGTATCAAGATGCGTGAAGGTGATCGCTTTAACCGTTTGAAATTGATGGAAGCGCAACGCAATTTAGAAGGTACAGGGTTTTTTAAAGAAGTGAAAGTTGAACCAACGACCGTTGATGAACATGCCATGGATATTACGATTCGGCTGACTGAAGCGCGTACTGGGTCAATTTCGTTCAACTTGGGTTATGGTACTTTGCAGGGCATGATGGCGTCTATTGGCGTGACTGATCCAAACATTAAAGGTA
>ERZ1292633.2238-Hain-H41-02um-R1-2238-length-19989-cov-6_pt1 | contig 19989 bp, 2 predicted proteins | sample MGYA00564406_ERZ1292633 | MGnify/ENA primary metagenome ERZ1292633 (study PRJEB36523, sample SAMEA6512639) | groundwater metagenome | collected 2019-01-08 | study: AquaDiva: Metagenomics assemblies of 32 groundwater samples
GGAGGAGGACGCGATCGAAGTAAGGGTTGTGGCGTGCCGCCCCGTCGCCAGGGGGGTGCGCCGTGGTGGCGCCTCCACGATCGCTCGCATCGAACGGAGGGGGCGTAGAACCGGTGGCCGAATCCGTACCGCCGCCGGCGATGTGCGACCTTGTCGACGGCATCACGCTGCCGCCGCCGCTTCGCCCTGAACGGTCGTCCGGGTGTGGGACGACGTCGTCGAAGAATGAGGAGGAGGAATGCTCGCGGCCGGTCTGATGATGACCGTAGGGAGGGGCCGCACCCCCCCCCTCCGTGGTGCGCCGCACCGGATCGTGCACTGGGCGTCGCGGCGGATTGACCGTCTGGCTATCCTCCCGCCAATGCGGCGCGTCGGCCGTAGTGGGAGCCCCCGCCGATGCCGCCGTTTCTCCCTGTTTCATGCCATCACCGGGCGGAGGATTCCACGACGACGTCCCGCTGTTGATGACCGCCGCCCCGTCGTGAGCGGTGAGTGGCTGAGGGACCGCGGCGCTCGGGGAGGACGTGGACATGCTGAAGCCGCTAGGTTGGTCTAGTGCCTTCGGCCACTGGCCGTCGTGGTGTTGCTGTTGTGCTCCGAGGGGGTCCGTTCCAACGTGTAGGTTACGAAGGGGGTCGTCGGATCTGACCGGCCGCCACTCACTCCCAGCTTGGCCTGCCGCTGGCGGTGGTTGGCCCATGCTGCCGCCGCCACCACCCTTGAGGTTGTCGAAGTAGGGATTCGACGCCGCCATGCCAGCGGGGGGGAGGTCCCACGCAATAACAGTCGCGGTCGGAGGAAAGCGGTCTGAGTGGCCACGGGAGTTGCCCACGGACGGTGGCGGCTGCCCCTCCATGACGCTTCCGTCCCTCCCGGCCCGATCAACCAAGGCATCACAATGCGCGGAGTGACCCATCCTGGGGGGTGCCGAGTGACCCCTTCGTTCGACCGCCATGGCGGTCGACCCATCGAACGCGACTCGATCGGCTGCCATTCTCGGGTCGACGGCTACCGGCGGCGACAGCCCGACCGCCTGCTCCGGGCCGAGATGGGCATTGGCACGTCGCGATCCGGTGGGGGCGGGCTCCTCGGTCACGTTCCCCTCTTTCGCGCTAGCAGGGCGTGCGTTCGGCACACTGTGGATGCGGTCGAAGTACGGGTTGCTGGGGTCGCGAGGTGGCGCCGCCGTTTCGTCGCAACGATCGTAGATGCTTGCAGCCGGCTCCGTCCTCTCTCGCTCGGGGAGGCCCTGCGCAGGACCGTGCGGCGGCTGCCTTGGCCCGCCTTCGTCGTGGTCGTCCCGCCACCCGCGTACGTCCTCCACGCTAAAGGGGGTCACTGAGAACGTCGTACGGTCGTTTTCAGAGCATGGTCCGACCCCGCCCGGTGGGACACCACCAACAACGCCGTCGCGCGGCCATCCGTTTCCGCCTCCTCCCGGCGGGCCGCTCTCCTTCCGAGCAGTCGGCGTCATAAGGTTGCCGGCGGGAAGGCCACCATCCATCGTGAGGCCGCCCCCTGCCCAATGGTCGCGGGACCCAATGGCCGCACGGGCAGCAGCGTCCCCACCACCACCATGGCCATCTCCACTCCGCAAAAGATCCACATCCCATGGAGCGGGGGTGAACGGCCCTCCGCCGCCAGCACCACCACGTGGTTGGGCGTAATTGCCGGCCGCGGCTGGCGGTCTCGTGGCGGTGAGCTCGGACCCTCTGCCCCACTGGGTGTCGCCGCCACGCGCCGCGACTGCGTCGTCACCTCCGTTGTGTCGGTCCACCGACGGAGGTATCGACGTGGGGAGAAGGGGACGGTGTTGACCGGCGACCAAATCGACGCCAGCGCGAGACGCGTCATCGAATCGGGCATCCACACGACTGACGGCGGAGGCAGCGGGCGGTCGTGCCGGGACCCCCGGCCACGCCGCCCCGTCGGGTTGGCGCGTCACATCTTCGCGACCGCCCGCGTTGGGGTGGTCGCCCCGGATGAGGTTCGTATTGAAGGAGGTGCGCGCGTTGCTCCCAGACGTGCGCCCACCAACGTCGTAGCCGCCCTGGCCGTTCATCGACGGGTCCGTACGAGGGATTGTGGGGGGCCATAGAGGGGCAGAGTTACTGGAAGAACCGGCGGCGGCGGCTGAGGCGGCGGCGGCGGCGGCGGCTGGCCACCCCGATGCGTCGCCATCGAGGGTACGTTTAGTGTCCCCCCCTTCCCGGTGGGGTTCGTGCCCGGCCCGGAAAGCCGACCTGGGCACTTCCTCGGAGACCGCTCTGGTAGGGTCACGGAAGGGATCGTGGGACGGCGGACCGCCCGAGTCGTAGGAGCGAGGCTGCATAAAGTAAGGATTCTCGCTGTTGCGCCCTTCATCACGCCGCTGGAGGCCATCTAAGTCGTCGTAGGTGTCGTGACGGGGTCGGGAATGGGCGTTGGGCGGTAGGTGGGGGGCTCCGGCGTACCCGCCGCCGTGCCGAGCGAACCCCGCTGCGTCACTGGGCATGCTTGTGTCACTGGGTCGGCGCCCGGCGGCCTTGGCGGTCTGGGGCACGTGGTGACCGGCACCCAAGAGGACACCTCGATCGCCGGTGCTCGCGGAGGGAGACGCATCATCGTCGCTGTCCCACCGGCGAGAAGAAGCGGTGGGCGCATCGTCCGCTCCTCGCGGCGGCTGTCGACCGAAAGGAGGACCGCTATCCCCCGGTGTCGATCCGGCGGCGCCCAGGTCACTGAGGTCGAGCTTCCCGTGCGACACCCCGGCTACGGCTAAGGCGGTCGCACCCATTGACGGCGGCCCCCTTGCCAATGTGCCCCTTGGGCCGCCACAGCCGTCGTCCCATTCCGCGGGGCGAGCGTTGGGTTTTCCTGCGCCAGGTAGGGGGGCGAGCAGCTTGGGCTCAGGAACGACACCCCCATCTCGCTGTAGGGCATCGTCGATCTCGCTTCCGACCGCCTTTTTAGCGCCCCTTCGTGCGGGGCCCAACGTCGAGGGCCCCTCGCCGCGGACCCCCAGAACTCGGCCTGCTGCGACGTCCGGCCACTCGCCCTGGTCAGCATCGTGACGTGCCGTTCCGCTCTGCTGGCAGCCGCCCATCGTTCCATTCCTCAGGCCACCGAGCGGATTGGTGCTCCCGCCGAGCGGATTGGTGCTCCCGCCAAGGGGGAAGTCGGACCTCGTGCGAAGGGGCGCCTTCGAACCAATGTCACCAGGCGGCCCTGTCAGTCCGCCAGGTACCCACGCCGATCCTCCGGCACCCACGAGTCCATGCCGGTCAGCCCCATACGAAGACGGCAAAAGCGTGCCTCCCGCGGCCGCTGGTAAGTAACGGTCCGTAACGCCGTCGTCATTGACATCCGAGTCATCATCAAGGTCCCACAGCGCACGGCGACGTCGCTGCATCTGATCGGCCGATAGCGCACGACCGGTTGCAGGAACGATTGTGGCACTGGTTCCCGACTTGTCAAGCAGCCGGAAAGGCGCGTTGCTGCTGCCGGGGAACGAGGCCGGGCCGTCCCCACGTTCACCCGCCGCCGGTTTCGTCGTTGTGCCAGTCATGCCGCCTTGGTTGGGGATCGCGGTCAGCGGATTACCGGTGGCGGTCGTCGTCGCCGCCATATGGGAGGAGGACGGCGGGGGCCCCACGCCGTTCCCATCACCCAGTAAGCTGCGGTGCGCGCCGTAGCCGAATCCGCTCCGCCGCGGGTCCACCGAGGAGGAGAAGGCACTAGCGGCCGCCGTCGATGAAGCACCTGCGCGGTGCGGTACCTCCGCGGCGACGATGCCGTCGTCATCGCTGCTTTCGATGTCCCACAACGCGGCCCGCCTCTGCCTCCTCGACGCGGAAGGGGGGCAGCCATCGTCGGCGGCGGCGGTTGTGCGCAGCGCTTGGCTGGCCGCGAGGTTTGGTGGTGACAAAGCGCCGTCGAAGTTTGAAACTCCTCGGGTGAGTTGGCGGTCGACTGCGAGAAGGGGGCGTCGTTGGGTCAGCGGGTTGCCTTCCACCACGTTGACATGGGCGTGGGCCAGGGGAGGAGCACGCTGACCGTTGGGGTTGGAGGCGTTGTTGTGGACATCGCCGTCGAGGTCCCAAAAGGCACGCCGACCGGCCCCGTTGCCCCTCAGTGCCGGAGCGGCGGTGCCCGACAGGGCCCCCGCCATCTGCCCCCCTTCCTTCGTCGCATTGCCACTGAGAGGAGGAGGGGGCCCGCCCGTCGAGTCAAGGTCATCGTCCCAAAGCGCGGCGCGCCGCCGCCGAGCCTTCTCCGCATCACCGAGCGGCGCGGTGAGCGCAGCCTCGTCGGACGCGTTGTCCGCGGCGGAGATGTGGCGGTCATTTTTCACAGCGTCGTCGAGGTCCCAGAACGCCTTTCGACGGCGTGCCTCTGGCTGAAGCGCGACGCCAGTATTGCCCCCCAACCTCTCGGGGGGTTTCCCGCGCCCGTCTGCCGCGACTGACTGACGGCACGCGTCGTCATCTCCATCTAAGTCCCAAAACGGGCGCCGATTTTCCGTCTTTCCGCCACGTGACACAGCTGCGAGCGGATTGAGGCCGTCTGGGGCAGGTCGGTCCTTGGCCGTGGGATTGCCCGCCTTGAGCCCCGCATCCCATGGGCCGCGAGATGCGCCGCTCTTCGGTGCGTTCGTCCCTCCGCTGAGTGCCAAAGGAGGATCGTCCCTCATCGCTGTCGCCCCTGTCGAGGAGGCATCACCACGATCATCCGCGGGACCGACATCGGCATCGCTGTCGTCGATGTCCCAAAAGGCACGACGACGAGCAGCTTTCACCTGTTGCGGTGATGGGGCTGGCTCATGCGCATTACGGCTCACGGCCGAGTTGGCCGCGTCGGGCCCTTTTCCATCTAAAGCGACATCCCAAAACGACGGCCCTCCGCCTCCGCCGCCGCCGCCTCTGGCGACTGGGAGCGGCGCCGCGCGATCCTTGGCGTCGTCGGGGTGGCCGTTGTGAGCAGCAGCGGCTCTGTCGATGTCGCCATCCACGTCCCAGAATGCGCGGCCGCGGTTTCGGACGTTCAGCGACGGCGGGTTGGTGCGGATCGCCCCCGCTTTCGCGGTCGAGGGGTCGCGTGACGTGCCTTCATCGTCGAGGTCGACATCCCAAAACGACCGGCCTCCTTTCCGCACTCCTTTGTCAGCGACGTCGCGGTGGGTAGGATGCGGGGTGGCCCCTCCGGCAGAAGGGGGCACCGGCTTCTGTGAAGAAGGACCGTCGAGGTCAATGTCCCAGAACGCGCGGTTGCCAGTGCGTCCTTTGGGCCCTGGCAGCGCCCCTGACCTGGCATCCACCGGGAGGGAATTTGCTTCCGGATCGTCATCAAGATCGATATCCCAAAACGACCTGCCTCCCTTTGGTAAGCCACCGCCTCTCGGTTCACCGCTCACCCTGGGGACGGGCACAACGATGGCAGATTCCCGACTAAACGGCGCAAGACCCCGGGAGGCAAGGTTGGAATCCCACGCCGCGAGCGACCGGCCGGCGTCGCCCACGTCAGGGACCGGGATATCCGGCATCAGGGAGGGTCGCCGGCTGCTGGACGGCGCAGCAGACCGAGGAGGCAAGTCCTGCAGAACCGTATCGATGGACGACGTTGCGCTTGGCGACCGCTCGTGGCCGGGAGCCACGCCAACTGCCGCAGGACCGACATGACCTGGCGAAGGGGGCAGCTCTGGCTGCACCGGCGGGGAGACCTCGGCCGCGGCCGGCGGGTGCACCTCGACACCATCAGCCTTCGGCGGCTGAGGCGGAGGAGGAGGCATGGTGCGACTCACCAGACGACGAGCAAGGTGCCGCCAGAGCACCTCCAGCACCGCCGACATCACGCCGAGCCACATCACCACAAGGTTGAGCACGACCATCGCCCACACCGGCTGCCAGCGGCGCACCGACACGGGACTTCCGATGCGCGTGAAGTACGCCACGGTGAATAACAAGGCAGACAAGGCGAGCCACTGTAGCACCTGCAGCAGGGCGTTCGGCGCCATGAGCACCTCGAACGGCCGCGTGAACGCAATCGCGAAGGCCGTGACCACGCCAAGCCCGGCCGCGATCAGGATGGGCCCGGCGCACTCAGCCGTGGAGCCGAGGGCCGTGCCTTTGGACTCGACTCCCATGAGCAACGCCACGAGCCACCCGTTGCCCACGACGTACCACGTCCGCATCAGCACACCTACAATGCGCGTTGCCGGTGACAGCGCCGAGCCCCGATCGATCCCGCCTGCCCTCTCATCGTGCTCTTCACTACGGTGGTGGTGGTGGCTGAAATCCACGGCCAGGGGATGCCACGAGGCCGCAAGGTCGTCCGTGACATCATCACGATCTGGAGGGTCCACGAACGGTAGCACCACCCAATCGGATGCCGTCGAGCAGAAGGAGGCAGTCGGGGGGGAGGAATTGACTTGGGACGCGTGGCGGCTGCCTCGACGACTCAGGGACGCCACTCTGTGCAGCGCGTTGAAGGACGCGGCCACGGCTAGCGTCCAGCCCGCCGCCGACGTCGGCAGCCGTGGCCCGTCGCGCCCCATCGCCACCACCATCGTGGAGGGCGAATAAGAGGAGGAGGTGTGATCACCGTCATGTTGCTCCTCGGACTCGGCAGATCCCCCGCCTCGTCGCTTGGCGGCCGCGCCATAGGCTCGGCGCTTGCGGAGGCTCGCGTCAAGGCCAATGAGGTACGCGCGTAGCGCCGCGATCATGCCGCCGACCAGTGCCAACACGGAAATGGCTAACACAGCGATCAGAACCGCCATGTCGGCGCCGCCGTGGCCAACGTCCTCCGCCGCGTTCAGCACCGACGCCATCCCGCTCACCGACACAGACCGCGACAAGCCACGGGCGACGGAGAAGGCAGCCGACCGGAAGCAGACGATGACGACGACCATTGAAAGAGAAGGGAACCGCAGCCTCGCGGCGAGGCTAGCCGGGGCCGACCGGTCCGACCCATTCGCGGCGGTGGAGGTGGTGGATTGCGGCCGCTCTCGCTCCAATAACGGCTCGTGCAAGTGCCGATGCATTTCCTCCTGCTCCTCGTGGCCATCATCGAGGAGGGGGTTATCCACCGAGGCACCCGGCGGCACATTCGTCCTCCTCATCGCACTCGTCCGCACTCCCCTGGAGAGCCAGCGAGCGACGACAAACAGGGCACCGTGAAGGCCCACGGAGGCCACAGCCACCGCAACAAACACAATAGCAGCCGTGGCCCAGGGTGCGACAAGGGACGCACCGCTCTTGCTGCCCTCGTCCACTGACGGGTGCGAGAGCCAACCGAGGGAGGCGGCGACGGAGTGTGTCCGCCACGCTTGGCCACTGGCGTCGTCAGACACCAACGCGACGGGGAAAATCCACACGTTGATCCACAGCGGGATCGGCGTCCCGAACATTCCACGCGTGCCGGCATCCGCGCAGGCCACGGGGAGCCAAGTGGGCACCGCCGCCAAGATGGGAACCGCAAAGGCCCACGTCGGGTAGGCCATGGTGGCCGCGAGTGCCGTCACGCTGACCGCGGTGGCCATGGCGGCGCGGCTCGTCGCGTCGGGACTCGACGATGAAGCGGTAATTTCCAGCGCCGGCGTCGTCGGCAGCAGCGCCCCAGGGTCCGGCGACGCGCTTCCGTCGGGGCAAGTGCACCGTCGCGCGGAGAGCACCGTGCCGTCGGCCACGGAAACGGAATCGTTTACGCACAAGAAAAAAGAGGCCGGTAGGACCACAGAGAGTAATTCCCCGGTAAGAGCCCCGCCGTAGCGCCGCAGCGCGGCCGCTGTGATGTCGACGGTGACGGTCAGCATCGTGGTCGTGGCCGCCGCCGCCGCCGACGGATGAGCGGCGGTCGTTCCCGGGTTGGACCACGAAAGCACCGCGACGAGCGGCAACAAGGGGCCTTCTCCCCCGATCGCAGGCGGATTCATAGGCGCTCTTGACCACTCCACTTGCTCCGATGGACCGCTGACGAGCATTGCAAACGTAAACGATCCATCGCGGACCGCCGCGAATGCCGCTTGTTCCCGCCAGGCCACCGCGGTCGCGTTGGCGATGCTCGGCACACGGTCGGCACCGCTCGCGGGAAGAACCGTGGTGTCCGACTTTGCTTTGCGCCAGAGAGAATAGAGCGTCGCCATCCTATCCGTGAACAGCGGAGGGCCGGTCAACGATGGTGACGAGGCGATCGTTGACGTCGTCCCCTTCGTCCCTACGACACTGGGTGTCGATACCACAAAGGCCCCGCTCAAGTTACCAGACAATGTCCAGCGAGGTCGCCAATAGGTGAACCAGCCACGGGCGGCCATGTCGGAGGTCGTGCCCGGCGGGGCAGACGTCTGGTCGCTTACCGCAACAGTCAACGTCAGCCTCCGTACGATATCGGCCGCTTCGTGGCCAGCCGCGTCTGCAGCCGGCGGAAAGAGGGCGTCCGCCGACAGTGTCAACGACGGATCGGCGCCGCCGCTTGACATGACGAGAGCGGACACTACCGCGTCGCCACTTGTGCCTGACGGCGACACGACACGGACTTCGCGCAGCGACGCGATCGTCAGGGTGGGAACGCGGCAGTCGAAGGACATGGGCGGCAGCGGCGGCAAGGTCGTCATCGTGGTGGTGGTCGACGTCACGGACGCTGTGGTTCTCGTGGTGGTGGTTGCCGTGCGCGAATTCGTGAACGACACGGTTGAGTTTGGGGCGGGTGCGGTGCTCGTGTCGGTCGCCGTTGTCATTGTCGACGAGGGCGTCGCCGAGTCGGTGCCGGTCGTTCCGGACGTGACGGTGGCCGTCTTCGTGTCCGTTGCCGTCTCCGTGGACGTCGCGGTCGCGGTGGTCGTCGTGACCGTCGTCGCGGGCGGGACCTTCGTCAGCGATCGCGACGGCGTCAGGGACCGCGACCGAGAGGAAGTCAACGGAGAAAAAAGTTTGATGGCGCGCAGCGACTCGTTCGTCGCCACGTAGAGCGTCGACCGACTGCAGCCGAGCGCGTAGATGGCCTCGAAGCGCGCGTTGCCGTAGACTCCATCGACCAGTCCCCGCTGGCCAGCGTTGGAGCCCGCGAGGTCGTACCACCGCCCGGAGGCGGCGACGAACACGCGGATTCGGAACATGTCTCTCTCCGCGACGAACACCAGCAAGGACGCGAGCGACGTTTGATTTCGGCTGAGCGCAATGCCGGTCGGCGCCTTGAACGTGACCGCATCCGGAGCACACCCAACGGGCCGTTCGCAGTCGCTCGTGGCGTAGACGGGGCCTTTGCCACCCAGCGTCGTCACGATTCCCGTGGCGAGGTTGATCTGGCGCACGGCATTCCAGGCCATGTCGGTGACGTACAGGGACAATGGCGAGGCCGCCGTATCGAGGGCCAGATAGCCGGGCGACCCAAACGAGGCCAACGTCCGGAACACCGAGGTGGTCAGCTTCGCGGCGGTGAAGGGCTGCAGCGTGGTGTTGCCGGCAAAGTACGTCATGGAGCCCCCGATCCCATCCAGCTGCGCCACGGAATACGGCTGCGTGAAAAAGAACGAGCGCTGCTGCGGCCAGAAGGTGACCGACGAGACTGCCTGCACCCGCTGATTCCACAGACTGCTGTTCGCGAACACCGCGGTGGCGCAAGATGCGAAGGTGCCCAACATGACCCGACCCGCTATCAGCACGCCGAACGAGGCGTTGCGGTAGACGGATACGATGAAGCGCTTGAGGCGGCTGCCATCCACGACGACGAGCGTGTCATTCACGTAAAACCGTCCGGTGGCAGGCGGCGAGGAGGACGGCACGGGCAACGTGACAGCTTCGTTCGCCGTAGCCAACCCCGCGATCGACGAAAACGCATCGGGTGTCAGCAAGTCGTTCGTCGTCGAACAGCCAGCGTTGAGCGAGCCTAGCCAATCCAGTGGCGGTGGCGGCGGTGTGAGCGACTGCTTTTTGCTGGCCGGCGGTCGTGAGGACTCGAGTTGAAGCCGCCACACTCCATTCCACCATGGTACCACCTGCTTCGCCGATGTCGCCGTCGCAAAGTACAAATAGTTGCTCGCCGGGCTAAACGTGACGCCCGTGAACGAGTGACGCGGGGCTCGAAAGACCGTGGTGACCATCGGGCGAAAGGCACCCTCTGCCGGGTCGACGATGAACGCGCTCGCCGCCAACAGACTGCCTCTGCTGGCGCCGGCGGTCGAATCGACGAGGCCCGCGCTTGGCAGCATCAATTCAGGATTGAAGTCAGATGGAAAGCGAATGATCTGTGCCCGAGCGCCGAAATGATGCGCGAAAGGAGGAGGAGGCGTCCACCACACCCCCCAGGAAGGCGATGGCACGAGCGGCGACGATGCGGGCGGACGCACACCGCCGCCAGGTTGGGTAGCGAGGGAGAGTCGGCGGCGCCACCTCACCGTCTCTTCGGGGCGTTGCCGGCGGCTGCCCTGTGGTGCGAAGGCGGCGGGAGAGGGGGGGCTGGAGAGGGCCGCAATCCACAGGACGATCGTCAACGCCACGCACAGCGGAGATGCCACCACCGTCGTCGCACGTGTTGCGCCGTTCATTTCCAAAGGTTTCATAATTTGTTACATACCAAAAGGACCCCCCCTCGCTCTTTTTGGTGAGGCTGTGGGACTTATCTCGGCGGATCCACAGCATACCCGTTCCTTTGGACAGAGACATCTTCAATTTGTGGGCACTCGCCGTGAAAAAAGTCGAAGCCCTCTGAAAAACTTTGAGGTCGCCATCGGATGCTGTTCGTACATTAAAAGTTGATAGAAGAACTGAGCGGATGGGTTCAGGGACTTGATCTTGGTTCGGTGGTCCTGTTGATCACACCAGGAAACCCATATCTGCTACTTTTGTGGCGGTAGTGACAACTGTGGCAAAAAGGAGGGGGGAACGTGAACATCGTCGGATGAATGGCTTTTCAAAGTGCCATGTGGCCTTTGGACGTTAGCACCCCTTTCCTTGCAGGCGAAAGGGTACACACCACGGTCACGCAGGGGAAGCAACGGACCCATGCAGCGCACATGTAGTATACGGTAGATCAACGCGCGAACACAGTTGTGTTCAGTGGTGAGTGAAACTCTCCTGGAGCAGAAGCAAGACCACACGGGACAGAGGGCGGGAAGCAAAAACGGCGACGACGAAACGGGCGCGCATTATGGAGTTGGGTGTTAGGTGCCCGTGAACTTCCGGTCACCTCACGCCTGGAACCGGTTGATTGATTTCAGTCTATCTTTCCTTCAAACAAAAAGGTAGGGGACGGAACAGAGGGCGGGCGAGGAAGGAAAGAGTTCCGGTTCAAAAATGCGAGGGAGCGTATGAAGGTAAGATGCGAATGGGGAAATAGGCGACCTAAGCGGAAGGTTGGTCGACGCGGTAGACAGAGGCTTCCAGGGCACCTTTGCCCTTGACATCCAACGCGCGGTTCGAGGCGTCGCGTTGCAGCCACGGCGGCAGCTGCTCTCGAAGTACGTCAACCGGAACTAGATCCAGGTACCGCTGGCTCAGCTGCGAAACTTGGATCGTGCCAGGCAACGCCGTGGTCGAGAAGCGCGACGCGACGTTGACAGTGTCGCCGAACAGATCGAACATCAGCCCCGTGCCTCCTATGACCGCGCCGAAGCAGGGGCCGATGTGGATCCCGATCGTCCACTTTTCCACGCCGCGAAGGGGGCCGCGAGCGCACGCTGCCGCCGCCTGCAATGCCGCAACGACGTTCGCCGACGTCGCGTGCTGAGTCGCATCCGCGTCGACGCCCGCAACGGCGAGCACCGACGTGCCGCTGGACTTGATCTTGATTACGTTATACGAGGAGAGGGCGACTTCGATGTCACAGACGATCGCGCGGTGGTCGATAGTGCCTTCTTCTGGACGATAGACGTACGCGGGGGGCAGACGGGAACTCCCAGCCGGGAAGAAGTCACGGACCAGAACACTGCCTGGAAGGTCGCCGGCAGTCCACGAATTGTCGGGAAGTCGGCGGTGGCTGAACCCCAAACCTCTCGCGTCGCTCTGCTGGCTCCTTGATTTAGGACACGCGACGCCCACGTCACCGACGAGTGCCGTCGACGCAGCCCTTTCTTGGGTCTCTCCGTCCTCCTCCTCCGCCCCTCCGTACTGGATGAACACGATGGCGACGGCGTCCAGCTGCCAGCGCAGGTTGGCGAAGGAGGAGCCATCACCAAGCACGACGTCGTCGTCATCGCTCACGGACGAGACGACGGTGTCGTGGTCATCTCTCGTCTCCGCCGTTCGTCGAGGGGAGTCTTGCTGCGGCGTCGACGGATCTCCACCGCCTTCTTCAAGGGCCAGCAATGGAATGTGCCCGTTGCCAGGCGGCGAGGCGCCACTCCCCTCCGCTTCGTCACGGCGGCGCCTGCTGTTCGCTGCCGCGGCTGCCTCACGTTGGCGGTGGTGGCTGCTCGCGGCGTGTTGCAACAGCCGCTGCGCGACAAAGGCGGGCCCCATGCTGGACAGTGCTGGCTGCGCGCCGGCGGCACTTCGGCCCTTTGCAGAACGAAGCACCCGTTTCACCGTTTCGTGACTCACGAAGGTTAGCCTCTCGGACAAGTCCATTGAGTACGAGCACAGACAAAACGCCGCGAAAATAAGTCCTGGTGTCCAAGTCCACTCCGCGACGCCGTCGTTGGGACTGTACGTCTTCCGAATGGCGAAGAGGATGTGGTAGTAAGGTCCGAAGCTGAGAAACGAGAGCAAGATGCGCCACTTGAACGGCGTTTCGAGGATCACGTGGTTCGCGATGAACCACAGAAAATGGAATGCGAAGGCAATGTCGCCGGTGTAGGCCGCCCGACTGTATGGCGTCATCGGTGACGTGGTAGCATCACACCCAGCGCGGAGCCCTAGCCAACACATAAGCGTGATGGGGAAATATACCGCCGCCACCGCGACGTTCAGTCGCAGCGCGTCGCCAATCCCCCCGCGACCGTTCGTGGCGCGTCCGCTTTGATGGTTCCCTGTCCACGATCGACGAGAGGTGGTATGTAGATACAGCGCGAGCGCCACCAGCAAGGCTACCACCACGGCCAAAATGAGCCGATTCTGGTTGTCGGCACAGAGCAAGAGCAGCCCGCAGATGACGGCCCAGACCGTCGCGATCAGGACGCACACCACATTCGGGACGCTTGCGCTTCCCGTGGCGCACCATTGCCGATAGCGCTTCTCCACCGCCGTGTTTTTGAACTCGAGCCGCAGATAGCTCAGATCGAACTGTTGCTCCACCGTGGCCATTTCGGCGGAACTATCTTCTTCTTCCATGTGTGCATTGACGGATGCGCCGGCGGCGGCTGGCGGCGCCTCGCGACCCGCCCTCGCCGCTGCTATGACTTCCTCGCCCCTCACGTCGTGCGCAGCTACGAGCCGCAGCAACGACGACGCCACATCCCCAGAGTGATTTCGCAGATGGCCAAGCTGCTGTTGCTGTCTGAGGTACAACGAGGACAGCTGCTCCGCATCGTCGTCGATCATCATGGCGGCGTGACCGCCTCCTCCGTCGTCGTCCTCCATCTCACGAGGGTGCTCCAGCGGTTGCGGGTGATCACCACAAATGGGGTGCAATACTGGCAGCAGCCGCTCCTCGAAGGTCGAAAAGCACGTGCCAATGGGGGTCTGACGTACGATGCCGGTCGGCGAGATGCTGCTGCTCGCCAGTAGCTGCTCCATCTCAAAGGATATGTGCACGGCGTTAGGCTCGCCAACGTGCTCTAGCTCCTTGCACAGGTTCACCGCCGAGCCGAAGAGGTCGAACTTCGGCGGTTGGCGCCCGACAAAGATGCCCGTCACATCGCCGATGTGCGTCCCAACCCGCAGCTGCAGGCTGCGGCTGACGAAACGCCGGCACGCAAACGCAAACCTGACCATCGCTGCGGCGCGTTGTGGCACCCCTTGCGACGGCGTCGGCACGACGGTGTCGTTGGCCGCAGACATCGTCGTGCACTCGCCGAAGATCGCGCCGAAGTAGCAGTCACCGACCGTCGACACCTTTTCCACGCCGTGCTGTGGCGCCATCGCGTCGAACTCACAGAACATATCCGTCACAAGGTCGACGACGTCGCTCGAGGCTGCCGTTGACGACCACGACGTGAACCCCACGATGTCCGTCACGATCAGAGAGGTCGCTGAGAACCGCGTCTGAATCTCCGCGCCCCCCGACTTGATGAGCCTCAGAGTCGGCGTGGGTGGGAAGTACCGTGCAATCATCGTTGACGTCAGCGCCATTTGCGTTTCGAGTAACGAGAGAAGTTGTTTGTTACGATATTGGGCGACGAAGGACATTCGAGTGTGCCGCTCGACAATGTGGAGCATGGTCAAGCCAAACCCAAGGAAGGGCCAGAATACCATTTCGAGTTGCGTTCGTCCGCGGAAGTAAGACGTCCCAAACGCAAGGCTGAACTGAGCCACGATCGGCCCCATGGACAGCGCGAACAGCGTTACCAGGAACCGCGGCCGAGCCAAAAATGCGCAGAAGAAGCTGCAACCAGTGCAGTACGCGTAGTTGAAGTAGATCGGGTCCTTGCCCAGCATGTTCGTGATCATGTACGTGGGCCAGTGGAAGAGCATGTTCCAGATGACTAAGTGCTCGCGGAAGCGCGCGAGTTTTGCGACGAACATAAGCGGCGATAACAGCAGCGCTTGTATACCGACGACCAAGTTCGGCAGCCACACCCACGACGAGAACTGTGCCGCGTCCGGATACCCGCCGGTGGGGTGGATAACGGAGACGACCAGTGTCAACACTCCGAGAAGCGCCACGTACGCGCGACCGGAAAAGTAGCCACTGTCGATGTAATAATGCTGCTTGAACTCTTCCTCGAGCGACGGGTCCGTAAAGGTTAACCAGAAGGGATGCAAACGATACTTTCCGCGCAGCTCCACCGACGTAAAGCGATCCGTCGTCGCCGCGGCGTTATCGACGACCCCGTGCTCGATACTGCTGCCCCCATCAGCCCTCCTGCGGCCCCCCAGCTCGAACCCTGCGTCAACGGACGGACGAGACGGAAACCCAGCAGGAGGTGGTGCGGCCATGTGATGTGTTGTATTGTCTTGCTGTGTGCTGACTGACTTAGAAGGAGGAGGAGAATGGACGTTAACCGCAAACAACGCCCGCTTCAGAGCCGATCATTGGATTCTTGTCCAAGATGCTCTTCCGTTTGATAAATTAACTAACGAGAGAAAACGAGACATGACCGTGATGCTGACTCGGGAGAGGACAGGTCATCTCAGAAGACAGCCTCGCGCAAATGGAGGGAGGGAACTTTTTTGTACTTCAACGCTCTACACTTCGGGTCCACCAACCGACCACTATCCCCCACACCCCTCCGTCGTCGTCATCGATGCCGGGGGGCGCTGTGCACTCTGTGAGACGCTTTGGGAACGGTAAGCGTGGCGTACGTCGTCGGCAACCAGAAGGAGGCAGCCGCGGAGCGGTCCGCCGCGGGCACTTGAGAGGGCCGTGGGGGACTCTCTGCCCTCGAGGAAGTTCGGGGAGGCGCTCCGCTGACGTACACGGGTCTCCCATCGCCGTATGCCGAGCACTCTTGATCGGCAAGCTGCAATCGCAGCCCATGCTGCATCGGAAGTTCATCCTGGGAGGCATAGGGAGACCGACGCAATGTTGCGCCAGGTGGGCCCCGTGACCCCCTGACGTGCATGTCTCGCTGCAGGAGGTGCACTGTGTCCGCGCCGCGATCGTCCGACGGTGATGTGCTCCTCCGTGGCGTTGCCTCGGCAGGAAGCAACGTCTCGCGCTCGTGGGGCCTCAGTAGCTCCGTTGCCGCAACCCCATCAACTGGCGCGCTGTTTGACGCATTGCGTGACGACGCCGGCGCCCCGGTGGTGGCGGTGGGAGTCGTTGCGGTGGAAGTCCCCGCCAGACTGTGATCGCGGAGGGGTAATGAAGCGGCGGAAGGACTGGCGTCCACCGCTGTGTTCGCCGCCGCCGCCAGCTTGCGTCGCAATGCGGCCACGGCCGCGCTACCCGACGGCGGTCGTCCTTTCTCCGCCGCGGGGCCACATAGCGCCACAGGACCATCACCGTGGCGGTGGTCTTCAGCGGAGCTGCTGCTGCGAGCGGCGCGGGAAAGGCCTGCGCTCAGCGCTCGCCGCGTGCGATCGATGGCAACGCTCGCCACCTCTGGCACGGACACGCGAAAGCCGGCCTTGGACAGTCCGCCGTGGTAGATGCCCGTGCCGTGCTCGTCGGTGCACATGTAGTAGTACCGACTGATCGCGGCTCGCACCGCCAAGTCTTGTCCCTGCCGCAGCGCCAGGGTGCCTCGCGTCTCCGGGTCATGGGCGCGGCGGCGGCTGCCCTTCCCCTCATCGCCCTGCTCGTCGACGTCCGACCATGCTGCAGCCTCCCCCAACTCATCGTCTTCATGCGTTTGCGTGGCGACATCGCCATTCGGTCGATCGTCGCCATCGTTGTCACCGCCGCTTTCGTGCGCAGCGGCGCCGCCCGCTTCCGCAGAGTCGTCTTCCGGGTGAAGAAGGGTCCTGCGAGTGCGACTACCCTTGCCCCCTCGCCGATTGGCCTTGGGATCTCTTTGGGTCAGCCGATCGGTCAGCCATTTGTTCTGTTCCTCGAGATCAGCGATGCGAGCGAACAGCCCTCCTGGGCGTAGGAGCTTCGCCGCGGTCAGTCTATGAGCGATGTTCTCAAAGACGAGCTCGTGGTGCCGTTTGATGAGACGCTGCTGCCGACCGCGGTGCGATGCTAACTCTTCTTGCGCCGAGGCGAGGTCGCGGTGTAGCTGCCGGAGGAGCTTGCGTTGCGTGTCAAACGTCGAAAGTGTTTGATTCAACTTGCTGTTTTCGTCAGTGAGAGTCGCGATGGCGTCGCGCCGTTCGCGGTCGAGCACGGTGGCGGCCGCCACGCTCTTCTCTAACGTGCTGATGACGTCCGCGAACGCATCGCGGGTCAGCTGCTCGATCACGTTGCCACGCTCGAGGGCGGCGTCCAACTGCTTCTGCAAATCGCGCGTGCCTTCCTCCGCAGCCACGAGGTCCCGTCTAGCTCCGTCCAGCTGTTCCGATGCGACGACGAGGGGCTCAATGGTTTTCCTCAACTGGTCGATTTCGCCTTGTTGCTTGGCGATCTCGGTTTCCGCGGCTCGGCGGCCCGTCGACTCCTGCTGCCACGCGAACTCCGCCGCGCAACGAGCTGCGGTCTCCTCGTCCAGGCGTGCCTTGGCCGCCGCTTCGCGCTCCACCGCTTCAGCATGGCACACGTCCACTTCCGCCTGCAAGGAGGCACACTGGCGCCCCAGGGTGGCCCCGCTGCGCTGCTCGGCCTCCAAGTGCCTCTCCAGGGACACCTTCTGTTCGTCCAACGCGGCGACACGTTGCAGCGCCATGCGACGCGATTCGTGCGCCTCTTTCGCCTCCTCCTTCAGCTGCTGGCACTGCGTCAGGAGGGCGACGTGTTCGGCTTTGCACGCCAACTCGGTGTTGAGGATCGCGGCGTCAAGTCGGTCTTCGTATTGCTTCTTGAGGAACTCAATTTCCTCGAGCGCGTCCGCGAGCTGACTTTTGGCGGCAAGCAGCGCGACCTGCGCGAGAGCGTCATCTCCTTGTTGCGTGGAGGGCGAGGAGGCGCTGCCTTCTTGCTTCTGGAGCGTGGCTTCGCGCAAGGGGCTGAGCGCGGTGGGGCGCATGCGTGCGACGCTGGTGACCACTCGCGCGGCCGTGGACAAGCTCACGTCTCCTCGTCCGGACTGCGATTCTCGTGACTCCGTCGACGGCAACGGACGATCTGGGGAAGGACGATTGAGCAGCTGCGCTCGCGCGAGTCGGTTGGCTGAATCCGTCGCGATGGCATCGAAAATTTCCTCCACGTTTGACGCGTATTCCTCAGGGGCGCGCAACGGCACCTCGCTCGACTCCGTGCCACCCACGTTGAGCAAACGTTGCGTGTCCCCCTCGGCCGTGGTGCGTTGCGCGCCGCCGGACCGCCCAGCCGCTGCGATGCGGGCGTTGTACCAGTCGATGGCGTCGTTGTGCCGCGCGTTGCATCGCGCGAGCGACGTGGAAATGCCCGAGGGGTCAGCCGGTAACTGCAAATGGTCTAACGGCGACACGGCCCCCGCGTAAAAGGAGGCGCGTTGTGATGAGGAAGTCGCTCCCATTTCATCGATGCTTGCCTCCTCCTCATCAATAATGTTGCTATTGAGATGAGCTCTTGACCCCGACGATGGAATAGCCAGCCTTGCACTGCTACCGGTGCGTGACGGCGACGATTTGTTGGAAGCCCCGGACCTTCTTTGTCTGTCTCGAAACACCAGCCCAGCCTCGACGGCGACCCCCACCGCCGCGGTGTCGGCCAGTGATAGGAGGAACCCGGTCTGCGAGGCGCTCAGTCCGTCGTCCGCGGTCTGCGGTTCAGCCCCAGGGGAAGGGTCCCTCGCCACGACTTGATGCCGCTCGCCGATACCACTGGCGGCCGTCCGTCGTTCGAGCCGCTGAATGAGAGAGCCAAACTCTTGGTGCAGCGCGTGACTGTGCTTCTTGGCGGCGAGCCGCAGCGGCATCGTCATTGCACCGTCACGCTCGGTCGAGCTAGCCATGGGTGACAGCACTACCTACCCCTCTCTCTTCTTCTTCTTAACTTTGCCCCACCGGATCACACCTTTTTGCTTGTGATCATCAACAACACGTGAGACGAAACGTTATGCATCCATCGGTTGAGCCGCACGTCATCAGGCGTACGCTGCCGTTTGGAAAGTGGATTTCTCTTCCTCCCCCGTTCGCATGACCGGCGTTTTCGTGTCAGGAGGACGAAGACACCTTCTTCGTTGTCGCGAAAGTCCCGGTGGTCGCGCTGCGATTCGCGACAGTAACGTTCTTCGACTGCAAAATTGCCGCGCGCGTGCGCCACAACAGCGCGTCAATTTCTTCTCCTTCCGCCTCACGCCGCGGAATTGGACCGAGCTGCTCTCTAGCACCACCAAGAGGCTCCAATAGCAACGCGGTTCGAAGATCATCATTCTCCAAAAATGCGTAAAATCGGAACTGCATCGCCCATTGGACGTAAGGCAGCAGTTCGTGATCGCTCGGCATGCCTCGAACACGGAGGCGAAGCTTGTTGGCCCCCACGGTGATAATGTCGGCCACGATGCGCGCGTCGTCCTCCTCGTCCTCTTTGCTGACCAGTGGCAGTCGTGACGCAGAGACGGCAGCACTCGGTCGCGGATCAGCAGCGTCGGCCGCCACTGGAGGAACGGATAGAATGACGAGGGTGCGGTCGTCAAAGGCGGCGTGCACGGTCCCATCGGTGAACGCGACAAAGTTCGCAATGTCGGCGACGCGGGAGGAGCGTTTCACCGCTGACGATATCAACGGCGCTTTGCCGGCTGTACCCGGAGCGAGCATGGCACCCGCGTCCGTCGAGTCCTCCGCGCTCGCCGAAGGTGGTGGCTGGCAGACGCCGACGTCCCCCCGCGGTAGCGTGGCCGGCGGCGATCGCTGCGATGAGGAGAGGCGCAAGTCGGTGGCGTTCCGGTAGCCGCGGCGACGCAGGTTGTGTCGATAGAGCGACACGGCAACAGTGATGACGTCCGCGGCGATGCGACGGGCCTCCTGCGACCCCTCCACCCCTCGGGGAAACGCCTGCCCTACTACGGAGGGAGACGCTGACCGCAGCAGGCGTCCGACGGCGTCCGTCATGGCTTTAGGCAGCGGAATGGTCTGGTCGAACGAGAACAGGAAGCGGACATCCTCACCTCCCAGGGCTCTCGCTCCACCGTGGTACAGCGTGCAGTGGCATTGTGGCGGCGTCGTCGGGGGTGCGTGGGCGGAGTCGCTCGTCGATCCAATTTCCAGCACGGCAATCGCTTCCGCCGGGCACGGTGGGAACGCGGCGCCTCGGGCAGCGCAGACGTCGATCCAACCCACCACAGCGGCAGGCGGCGGCGCGCCGTGCAGAACCACGGCGGTCCGTGCCGTCTGGGCTGGGCACCAAAAGCACCCGAGTCCCTCCGACCAGCGCCAGACGATCTGAAGAGGGGGT
>ERZ1292633.502-Hain-H41-02um-R1-502-length-45163-cov-6_pt2 | contig 19981 bp, 15 predicted proteins | sample MGYA00564406_ERZ1292633 | MGnify/ENA primary metagenome ERZ1292633 (study PRJEB36523, sample SAMEA6512639) | groundwater metagenome | collected 2019-01-08 | study: AquaDiva: Metagenomics assemblies of 32 groundwater samples
AAAGCGCAACCCCCGGCAAGCGCCAGGTACTTCGAGCCAGTCACCTTCAAGGCCCGTCGAACCAACGCGAAGAAGCGCTCCTCATAAACCGCCTGCATCGAGGCGGCAAGATCCATGTGACGTTCAGAAAGCGCCTCGTCGGGATGGCGCGCCGGTCCAAGGAGCGCTTCCAGACTTGGAGAGTAGAGGCGACCGAGCGCCGGTGCCCCCGCCTCCCAGGCCATGTCGACTCCTTCCGACAGGTGCCGGAAGTAAGAGAGATCCAGGCGGAATCGACCTTCCGGTTGCGAGGGGACCAGGCGACCGATCTCGGCTTTGAACCGCGGCGTGCCATAGGCCGCGAGTCCCATGACCTTGTACTCGTCACCGAAGCTCGGAAACCCAAGAAACTGCGTCATCGCCGTATAGAAGATCCCCAGCGAGTGCGGGTAGTGCACTCGCTCCAGAACATCCAGACGATTCGCGCGGCCACGCGCGATCATGGTCGACACGAAATCGCCGAAGCCATCCACGGAGAGGCATGCCGCATCCTCAAAAGGCGAGCAGAAGTAAGCCGAGGCAAGATGGGCGCGATGATGCTCCACGGCGAAGATGGGAGGACTCTCCGGCACACTCAGGGCTTCGGCGATCCTTGCCTCCAGCGACGACACCACCCAGAGATTCTTCACTCGAGAAATCGCCCGACCGAGACTTCGTGGATGGGTGGTCGCGAGCCAGATCTTCCGAGCAAGATACGCGCCCGGCGCACGGGCGACCGCGATGCCCGCTACATCGCGCGGGTCGCAAGCCAGCTCGCCTCTACACCACGCGAGCGCGAGTCTGGGGAAGCCAGCCCAATGCTTTATGCGCCGGAATCGCTCTTCTTCAACTCCGCAAACAAGCGCGCCATCCCGCACCGCGGCGGCCGCCGCGTCCGCGTGAAAGGCGGAGATGCCAAGGATGGAGACCTCTGGAGCCACTAGCTTGGCCTTTGCAAGGGATCGACCCCGCCCGAGGACGGCTTTCGACCCACTAGCCAGGCACTCACTTCTCGGACCTGTCTTCGCGTAGCTCCGAAAGTCGGACGTCGACGATCAATCGGAACCAAAAAGCCTGAAGAAAATGAAACAGGAACCCCTTCGGGCCATCGAGAAAACCCAGCTTCACGAAGTATCGCCAGAAGAAGTAGAGGAACGGGCGCACGAAGAGGGGCATTCTGTACCAGAGGCGTTTCTGCCAAAGCACACGTTCGTCAGGTGTGCCGAAAAAGGCCGACCTCCCCTTGAACGCGATCGCTTCGGTTCGCCGCCGATGCTCCTCTCGCGCGAAGGCCTCGGCGTAGCGCACGTGCTTCTCCACATAGAAGAGAATCGAGTCCTCCTTGCGGTTCCACTCCTCCAGTGACGAGCGGAGAGATCCAACCTCGCCGCGCACGTAGACACGCGTGTCCTGCTCCAGCGGGTCGAGCTCGCCGGCGTCTCTTCGGAAGAGCTTCATCAGTTTCTTGCCACCGTAACCACCGAACCGAATCGGTCGACCGCGGAAGATCTGCCGCCTCTTGAGATAGAAGCCGGCTCTCGTTTCGGTGGGATCAGTGACGACCTTCGCGATCTCCTCGCGCAGCGCCGGCGAAACCAGCTGGTCGGCCTCCAGGATCAGAATCCACGCATGTGCGATCGGCAGGTGGTCCAGACCCCACTGAAAGATCCAGGGAATGATCCGGCCGTGCTCGTACTCCAGCGCGACCACCTCCGCTCCGAGGAGTCGGGCGATGTCGCACGTTCGATCCGTGCTTTCCGAGTCCAGTACGAACACCTGCCCCGCCCAGGCCACCACAGCGCTCAGCGAGCGCTCGAGGTTCGCTTCCTCGTTGCGCGTGGCGAAGAGAATCGAAACCGGAACCTTCTCGCTCATGCGGGCATCGCCTCACGATAGACATCCGCCATGCGCCTGGCGATCGATTCCCAATCGAAGCTCTCGCGGACGACCTCGCGGCCTCTCTCTCCGGCTGCGGCCGCCAAATCCGGGCGAGCCGAGACGAGTTGAAGTACCGACAGCAGCGCTTCATCTCCGGCGACCACCCATCCAGCCTGCGCGCGCTCCACCAACCCCGCGAGCCCCACGCCGGGCGTGAGAATCACCGGCGCGCCGCAGGCCATCGCTTCCAGAGCCGAATTGCCGAAGTTCTCCGAGCTCGACGGAAGCACCAAGGCACGGGCTTCGTGAAGCAACGCGGCCCGATCGACGCCGCGAACCTCCCCTAGGAACTCCACCCGCGAGCCCGCCTGAAGCTCGCTCGCAAGAGCCCTCAACCGCGATTCGAGTCCCTCATCGTCTGGCCCTGCAAGGATGAGTCGAAGCGTCCCCCTGGAAGCAACCCGAACAAGTCGCTCGAGTCCCTTCTTCCAGGAGATCCGGCCGAGAAAAAGCAGATATGGCCCGCTCCGTATGGCGGTAGAGACTGCCTCGGAGACCTCCGATGGATCCGGCCTGCGCAAGACTTCCGGGTCGATCCCGTTCGGGACTTCACGAATCGGGGCCAGGTCAAGACCAAGCCGGCAGATCTCCACCCGCTCGAGCTCGCTTGTCACGACGATCCTCGAGCATCGCGCCAGCGTACGCTTCTCGAACAGCGCGAGCCAAGCGCGTTTGCGGAACGAACCGCGCCCGGCGATGAGCTCGTTGACCAGCATCCCCCGGGGCGAAACGACATAGGGCCGGCGAGCTCTACGAGCCTCGCGCGCCGCGGCCAGCGTCGGCCAGAGGAAGACCGAATGAAGATGAACCAGGTCGAAACCAGGAAGCTGCCTGCGCAAGGAGGCGACCATGCGCGGCGCCCGATGCAACCGACGTGGGAAGCTCACTCGAAAATAGTAGGCGCTGTGCGAACCTACCTTTACCGCGCGCTCGCTCTCGACGTTCAATCGCTCGGGTCCATCGGCATCGGTCGTGAAAACCGTGACCTCGTCGCCGGCTTGAACCTGAGCCTCGGCGAGACCGAACACAGCCCGCAACGGGCCACCATAGCGGTAGGCGGGAACATAGGACGGGATGACGTGGAGAATCTTCATGCCGCGCGCGTCACCCGGCGAACGGCGGCAAGAGTCCCCTCGACGGCTCTTGCCACCGAGTATCTCTCGTGGACCAGCTTCTGCCCCGCGGCACCTGCTTCCTCGCGGTAGGTCGCGTTTCCCGCAAGTAGCACCAATCGCTCCGCGAGCTCCTCGGGGTGCCCCGATCGGTACAGCTCACCCGTCCGACCAGGGTGGACAAGGTCCGGAGCACAACCCACCCGATCGCTCGCGATCACCGGCAGTCCGCTGGCCATCGCTTCGTTGATCACCAGCCCCCAGGTCTCCGAACGGCTCGGCAGTACCAAGAGGTCAGCCGCGGCATAGGCCTCCGGCAACTCCGACTGATTGAGGAATCCCACCCAGGTCGCTTCGATCCCGGCGGCGGCCGCGCGCCGTTCAAGGTCTAACCTCAACGGCCCCTCGCCGACGAGCACGAGTCGCAAGCGAGCCTCGTTGGCGCTCGCCACTTGAAAAGCAGCCAAGAGCTCTTCAAGGTTCTTCTCCTGGATCAGCTTGCCGACGAACAACGCAACCACGTGATCGAGATCCACACCCCAGCGAGTCCGAACTTCCGCTCGACGCGCTCTACTCGTGAGCGATGCCGCGGCGAAGTACTCATTGTCGACGAAGTGCGGGCAGTCGAACAAGCGATCCGGAGAAACCCCATAGCCTCGATAGAAAGCTCGGTTCCCTTCCCCCACTACGAGAAACCCGGTGAATCGCGAGAGGAGCAACCTGTGCGCGACCCGCTGTAGCAGGCCCCGCTTCCGGCCTGCGTTGGAGTCGCCACGCACGAGCACCGGCATTTTTCGCCGACGCGCCGCTAGCGCCAGCTGAATGAGCGCGAGTGAATTCCAACCCGTGACGATCAACGCGGCGCTATCCGTGTTCAACCAAGCGATCGGGTGACGAAGTCGCAATGCCGAGAACTTCGCGAGGTCGGGGTGCCGCCCAGCTCGGTCGAGCTCCTTCCAAGCGTAACCTTCTAGGATGGGAACGTTCCAGGAGAAGGGCATTCCGAATCCGGTTCCCTGCGCCTCTCGAGTCGGCAGCCAGGCGAAGCCCACCTCCAGCTCGATTCCAGAAGTCTCCGTGAGCGCCCGAAACCAAGGGATCTGATACTGAATCGGGTGAGTCGTACCGACCTTCAACTTCAAGCAACTCTCCTGGGCGCCCGTCTGCTCCGCTGAGTAGTCGTCGAGGCGCCCGGCATCGCGCCCCACGACACACTCATTCTCGGGAAGGCAAGGATCGACCCGGTCACCAGGCCGAGAACGATGAGCACAAAAGGATCGCCAAATACCTGGTGCGCCGTGAGGAAGACGACGGCGTTCGCAGGCAGGAAGGCGACCAGGCCGTAGAGCAGGAGCGCCTGTGAAGGCGGAGCCCGCCGCGCGAAGCGGGAGATTCTCAGAATGCTCCGAGCGATGGCAAAGGCGAGCCAAACCAGGATAAGAGCGCCAGGAATTCCAAGCTCGGCGAGAACCTTTGCAAGCCCGCCCTCCGCTCCGCCTCCGACGATCTCCTCCCCACCACCAAAGTACTGAGAACCCTGGGCTGCCGTGCCGGCACCCGAGCCGAGCCACCCGTTCTGGTATACGACCCACCTGAACTGCTCGATCGTCATGGAATAGAGTCGCTCTGTCGAGTCAGAAACAACAGTGGCCCCACGCCCGAGGTAGGGCGTCAGCTGCGAGACCGAACCTGACGCTGCAAACAGCTGCGCAACGATCGTGCCGAGAAAGAGGACGGCCATCGCCGCTTGAGCAAGGCGAGAACCGCCCCGGCGATACTGACTCACCAAGAAAACGTAGAGAACGATGAACAGCAGTATCTCGCCAAGCATTTTCCGCCGGCCCGTTAGAACGACGGCCACAAGCATCGTTGCCGCTCCAGCGAGGGAGACCAACCGCATTCGGAATGTTCGCACCGCCGCAGTCAGAGCGATCAGTAAGCAGGCACCAGCTCCCAGATGCCAAGCCGCGATCTCAGAACTGCGCATCAGGCCAGACATCATTCTCACAATCCCCGTCGGGCCGCCATAGACATATTCGGCGCCGATCGAACTGAACACCAGCGGTTCGAGACCGGAGAACTGAAGAAGCACTGTCACAGCGACAGCCGCCGCCCCAGTCAGGTACATAAAGAGCCACCCGCGAAGATCTTCGAAGTGCTCGCAGAAGCGATCGCCGACTAGCAGGGCGAGCGCCGGGCTCATGTAGGCGAGCAACCCAAGGCCAGCGAGCACGCTGTTTCCAGTGCGGACGAGCGTGTGGGCGCACTGAATCAGTACGATGAGAACGAATGCCGCTACCGGAGGCCGCAAGCGCGTGAAGGTCCGGAACAGGCGCCTGACCCCGAGCCGGTCCCCTCGAACGTAAACACCCAAGAGGCAGACCGAGAAAGCGATCGCGACGGCAACGACGATCTGGACGGGTTGCCCAGGTATGAGCTTTCGCACCGGATCCTGAAGAAACCCCACGGCGAGGCAGAGAGACACTCCCCTTCGCCAATCAAAGAGGATCGCAACGAGACATCCAAGAAACAACGCGGCGAACGCGGCGGTCAATGGGAACCTGATTCCGGATTCAGCAGTTTCGGTCCGCTGGCAGCAAGAGCGAGCGCCCAGAGAAACCCCGCCACCTCGGCCACGAGAGTGACTGGAATCCACCACGGCCTGCGCAAGTGATGACGGGTTCGCACGGCGCGCAGTGGCCTCGCGAGTGCCTCCCGCAGCCTCCCGGATCGCCCACGCGCGCGAAGCAGGTAGTAGTACTCGCCGACCGCATGACTTGGGCGAATCGTCCGCAGGTGATCCCCCCAGGCGCGCGTTCCACCTTGGCTCGCGCGGAGGTGGCGCACCGAGGCGCTCGGATTGAACATGATGCCGAGCCCAGAGCGCGACGCCCGAGCGCTCAGCTCCCTCTCGTACCTGAAGCCAGCGCCCACGAAGCGCTCGTCAAATCCGCCAACCTCGATCAGCAGCTGTCTGCTCAGCGAGAAATTGCAGCCAATGAACTCGTGGGCGACTTGAGGTACCGTCGAACGGAACTCAAACTCACTCCCTATCAGGGCTGCGGGGACTTCGCCCGGTTGAATCACTTGGCCCGCCACGATCGAGCCTGGCGATCGACGATGCGCCTCGATGTGCGCCCTTATGAAGTCGGCCACCGGAACAACATCGTCGTCGCAGAACAGGACGATCTCGCCCGTCGCCGCACGAAGTCCGTCGTTCATGGCGCCAGGAATGGAGGGTGACCGGCGGAGCAACCACCGAATCTTGCCCGACCGCTCCAGGTCGCGGAGCTCTTGCTCCGTGGTCCCTGAGTGCTGGCGTGTCTGGTCCACCACTACGATCTCGTCGGGCGGCGGCTCAAGGGACGCGAGGCAACGAAGCGTCTCAATAAGGATCGCATCTCGACCGTAAGTCGGAACGACGACCGAGAGAGTCGCGCGCCGAGGGGGAGCGAGGTCGGTCAACGGCGCGCCTCGCCCGCGTCAGCCTTGCCGGTCGCTTTCAATCGAGCTCGATAAAAATCGACGATGTCTTCGACTACCCCTGCCCAGGTGTATCGCTCCGCGGTGTCTCGCGCGGCGGCCGAGATACTCCGCGACAGGTCTTGAGACGCTGCGAGGCGTTCGACCGAAGCGACGAGCGCTGGCGAATCGCCGACGGGCACGAGAATGCCGTTCACCTCAGTCCGAATCACGTCTCGCGCACCGGACTGGTCGGTCGCGACAACGCAGAGGCCGCGCGCCATGGCCTCGAGAAAGACCTTTCCGAAACCCTCCGTGAACGAGGTGAAAAGGAAGACTCCATGTTCGTCGTAGACGAGTTGCAGTCGCTCTCGCGCCATCCATGGGAGAAGCTGAACTCGATCGCGCACCTCCGGCGCCAAACGGCTGCGAACCGCCTCGTGGGCAGCCGGTTCGCACACCCAGGTCATCCGCCAGTCCGCGTGCGTGCGGAGGAGCTCGGAAACAGCCTTGGCCAGCACCATGGGTGCCTTCATGAAGCTGTGCTGCCCCACGAACAAGAGTCGCCGGGAGCGCTCCCTCGTCCAAGGCGGAGCGGGCCGCTCGAAGGACGACGCCACCGGCACCTGCGGGCTCACATGAATGTTCGACCGATCGACGCCTCTCTCCACGAGGTCTTCCGCGCACTCCGTGCAACTTACGACGTGCGAGTCCGCCCACCGAACGATGCCGCGATAGTTTCGATCGAGCAAGCGCTGCAAACCTCGTGTGGCCGCCTTTCGAATGGGGGGCCGAAGATCCTCCGGATACACCATGCGCCAGCGATCAAGTACCGCGGCGATGCGGGGTTCGAAGCCATGCGAACGGTGAACAAAGAGGCTGCGCCGCCTGAGTCTTCGATTCTCTCGCGCCGCAAGCCAACCGGCGGGTTGATTCACGTGCAGCACGTCAAAAGCCCCGGAAGTGAGCGCTCCGCGCACCGCAGACCTGTAGGCCCTCGGCTGCTCCAGAAGGTGGTGGAGGTTCCAATGCGCGATCCGGTGAGAAAGCCGGTCTCCCCAGATCGTCCTAACCCGATGACCTTGACGCTCAAGCTCACGTGCGATCGCGATCCCCTTGCCTGCGGCCCCTGTATCGGGGTTCGGATCCGCGTCCATCAACATCACGGTGCGCAACGGCATCATGCCGCGTCGCTCCCATCGCCGATCCTCTGGCTTCGGCGAGCGAGCAGCTGCTGCGCGAGGCGAATCCAGCCCCGGAGCAACCAAGGCGCCGATCGGACCGCCGTCCTCAAATAGTAGCTCGCCGCTGGATCTCCCTGGCGACGCAGGATCTCTCCGAAGTGGTAGTGCCCGAGTGCTCGAGCTTTCGCCCCGATGCTCCGCCCTTGGTAACTCCAGCGCTGCGCCAAGTTGCGCGCCTTGCTGAGAGCTGCTTCTTCGCTGACGCCACGGCGGCGCAGCTGCGAGGCTTCCGTAGAGACCTCACCGAACGCCAACTGAAGGTCGCGCGAACGGAATGAGATTGAGTCCGCGCTCAAGATGCGTCTGTAGAGGACCTCGCCGACCGTGAGATACGTACCTTGTTCACCCAGTCGGAGCCAGAGGTCCCAGTCCTGGGCCAGCGGAAACTCCAGCCGATAGCCGCCAACCCGTTCATAGAGGTCGCGTCGGAACATCGCCGACCCATGAGACGTCGGGCCCAAGTGGTCCTTGCGCTCCACCGCGGGAGGAAAGAGCGACCGCTCCTGATCGGCGGTGCACTCCCCCTCGACTCGATAGAGGAATTCCCCTCTCGGGGCGTGGCATTCGGTGAAGCACGACGCCAAGCTGAGATTCGGGTACCGCGAGAAGGCCGCCGCCTGGCGCTGGAATCGACCCGGCAGTGACACGTCACCGCTGTCCTGGCGGGCAACGAGCGGTGCCCGCGCCACTCCACAGCCCGCGCGCAAGGCAGCCGTCAGTCCCGCACCCCCTGTGGAGACCAGCCGTATCCGGCGGTCAAGAGCGGCGCGCGCGCGGACTCGGTCGATGCTCCCATCCCGAGACCCGTCGTCGACGACGATCACCTCGAGGCACGGCCCCTCCTGCTGAAGAACGCTATCCAGCGTCGCGTGCAACTCCTCGCCGCCATCGCGGACCGCGACAACGACTGAAACGTCAGCGGCGATCATCGGGGACCGTGCATCTCATCCGAGTCGTGGTCGCTGTAAGTTCCAGAGCCGATCTCGAATCCACCCTTCGAATCGGACATCAAGAGGCGGCGGAACCGCTTGTTCCATCGCGCGCTCGAGCTTTTCGCGCAACCGGCTCGGCATTCCTCTCCACAGCTCGGGCTCCACTCGGAGCTTTCTCGCGTTACTCCAGAGCCGCCACCAGTTCCAGCGCAGGCGGGAGCGGCGTCGGGCGCGCTCCCTTCCGAGTTTCTGGAGCGCGTTCAAGGAGACCAGCGTTGCCTCGACCTGTTTCCATCCCTCCCTCGAAAAGCTCGCACTGACGGAGCTGGGCCGTCGCCGATACCGCACGCCGACGGCCCCGATCTGGGCGACGGCTCGGTCGGAGGCGAGGAGGCGCAAGAGGAGCTCTGTGTCCGACGCACAGCTCCAAGTTGTATCCCATCCGCCCATCGCCCGAAGCTCGTCAGTTCTATACATTTGTGAGCTCGAGTGGAAGAGCTGAACGTCGTCGAAAGAGAGATCGAACAAAGTCCATCCCGCTAAGCGATGATCCTGACCCGGGTCGATCCCCGCGGATCGCAACGCACCCTCGCCATGAAAGGGCGACGCGGCTGTCAGCGACTCATCGCACTCGATCGTCCGGCAAGCGGCGAATGCGATGCGTTGATCCGATTCGAGCGACTCGACGAGGAGCCTCAGAGCATCGGGCTCGAGCACATCATCCGCATCCAGTTTGAAAACGAGCGGCGATCGAGCTTCCGCGAGCGCACGATTCCAATTCTCCGTCATCCCAAGATTCACTTCATTGCGAACCAGACGAATTCGATCGTCCTTCGCGATCCAGGCTTCCGCGACATCGACCGTACTGTCGGCGCTCCCGTCATCGGAAACCACTACTTCAAGATCCCTGAACGACTGCCCGACGATGGAATCGAGCGCCTGTCCCAGATACCGCTCGTCGTTGAAGGCGGGAACAAGCACCGTAACACGCGGTGTCATACGACACACTCCGCCTTCCTGCCGTAGGGGAATCGGCGGATCTCTTCGCGAAGGAGCTCGAACGAACCGCTGGGCGAGTAGCGGTCCTCCACGAGCTTTCGTGCGTTTCTTCCCATCTCGTCGCGCAACCTCGAGTCGCCGCGAAGCCGGAGAAGGCAGCCGGCGATCGACTCCGGAGCGAAGCTGCCAATGAGCCCGGTGACCTCCTCCTGAACGTACTCTTCCGGGCCGCCACACCTTGTCGAGACAACAGGCACTCCGGAAGCCATCGCCTCGAGCGCACCGATGTGTAGCCCTTCCTGGTGTGAAGTCACCGCCAGAACTTCGACCGTTCGGAGCTCTTGGGCGAACTCCCTTCGCGAGAGCCGCCCTAGGAATCGCACCACATGGCCAAGGTCGAGAGAGCGCACGATCTCCCGATGGCGATCATCGGGGCTCGCACCCAGAACTACTGCGGTTAGCGGCGCACCGCCGGTTTCGGGCGACCTTCGCGCTTCCGCCAGGGCACGCAGAAACAGCGCCAGGTTCTTCCGTGGATCGTCAAAGCGCCCAACGAAGCCGATCCGCCCGGGCACTCTGGCGCTCGCGTCGGGGCGAAAGAGCTCTGTGTCGACTGGAAACGACAGGACGTTAATCTCCACTCCAGTGCCGACAATCCGGATCAACTTGTTCTGCGTGGCCCTGGAAAGCGCGAGGACTCGACCGGTCCTGAGAATCCTTCGTTCGAGACTCCTTGCACGTGGCTGAACTACCACCACGTCGAGAACTCTTCGGATTGCGGGAAATGTCCTCACTCGATCCTTCCGGTCGCCGTACCAGTCGCTCGCTAGCCAGGCCAGGAATGGAGTTCCGGTTTCCATGAAGGCGCGACCGGCCATCGCTGTGCCTGAAACAACGAGATGCAGTTCGTGACACGCAATCAGGTCTCGCCACGGTCTCGTCGCCCGGTAGTGCGTAAATTCGAGCTCCGGTAGGTACGCCCCGATCGCATAGCCTCGGGAGGCGCGCTCAGCCTGGTGCTCCTCGGGGTCTCCCAGGACTTCGCGGCGGACGCTGGAAACGCTTGATCGTCCGAGCCGCCAGAAAGGCACCGAGAGCTCTGGCGTCATCGACCACGGTTCGTACCATGCGAACGTCGGCTCGATTCCCAGGGAACGCAGTGCCTGCGCAGTCACCCCAAGCATAGCGGTAACGCCGCCGTGGCTCGGTGGAATAGCCGCAATGAGCGCGCGTTTAGTTGCGCTCATCAGGCCCTCGCTTCAAGTAGCACATCGAGACATCTCGACCACGAGGAATGAGCCCATTCGAAGGCGGCCTGTGAGAAACCTGGATACCGATCCAGGAAGAAGGCGCTCAAGTCCTCGCTTGAGCACGCTGTTCGGCAGGGGTATCACGTCGGACTTCGGACCAACCACCCTGAATCTCTTCACGTCGAAAAGCGGCGCGCAGAGCGATCTCCACTCCTCGTCGCGGTAGTACCTCGCGATTGCTCCGTCCGTCCCCAGCTGCACTTCCTCATGAACGCCACGCCGACGCTTGCCGCCCAGCCATCGCTCTAGCGACTTCAGGGTGCCGGAGTGAATGTAGTAGTGCCAGAGGGATCGGTAGTAGACCATCACCGTGGCGCGGCCGTTCGGGCGAAGCACCCGGTGCATCTCCCTGAGAATCCGCGAGGTGTCTGCTGAATGATGAATGACACCCCAACTCCAAATCCAATCGAAGCTTCCGGAAGCGAAGTCCATTGCTTCTGCGTCCATTCGAAGGATTCTCGCCTTCATGCCTGAGAGCGCGAAGCGCTTCGCCGTCATTTCGGCGGCGTGCCGAGTCAGATCGATTCCAGTGAAGCTACGACAGTGCGGGGCGATGAGCGCCGCGTGAGATCCATGCCCGACGCCGATCTCGAGCACATCCAGATCGCGAAGTCCATCAAAATCGATCAACCGCTCGAATGGGCGCTCTCGCCAAGGGTAGTAAGCGCGGGACGCCTCAAAGAACCGGCGGTCGATCTCGGAGAAGAACTCCGGGCTACCGGAGTTCGCGTCGATCGGCGTTCGCCAGTCGTAACGCATGGGGTTGGATTCCCACCACTTGCGGTTCGCTTCCTGCCACTCCCGCGCGTCGTGCGGATCTCCGGGCAGTTTGGTTGGCGAGTCGAATCCAGGCGCCTTGTTTCGCGAGAGCGGATCAGCTTCGGAATTATTCATGGCGCTTCCAACCACCGGCTGTCGCTGGCTACTTTCGCCGCGTTCGTCCAAGTCATGGGACTCCAAGCTCCTCAAGAACTTTCAGCGCGATGCGCCGCGAACCTTTGCCAGCGGTGTCTCGCGCCGTGCGGCGCGGGGGGACCATCCACTCGGCGACCGGAACGGCAAAGCCCGTCTTCGGGCGGCGCCAGAGCTCCTCGGGTAGACCCAAGACCAGAGCCGTCGCGACTTCGTGTGCGAACCCGGCCCGACCGCGCGAACGCGCCGGCTCGAAGCCAGCTCGCGCGGCGGCGCGCCACAGGGGAACGTCGACCAGCGGCATGCGGAGCTCGAGCGACGAGGCCATGGCGGCCCAATCGGAGTCGCGCAGGAGCTGATTGCGCATGTAGAGGCTCTGCTCGAGGCGCTGGACGGTGCGCCAATCCCGCGCGGCGTTCTCGCCTTCGCCAGATCCTGCGAAGTTGCCGGTGAAGGGGGATGACCTCTGCATCATCTCTTCTGCGTAGCGCACGGGATCGTGAGCGGCGAGGCCTTGCCGTGCGCGCTCGAAGCCGAGGATTCCTGGCAGCTCGCGCGGCAGGAAGAGTCCACGGCGAAGGTGGTAGGCGCCCGCCAGACTTCTCCCTTGACTCGCCAACCCTTGGAGCTTGGGTCGGTCGCGGGCGAAGGCGCGCGCCACGGGCGGCCAGAGCAGATTCGCGCCCGGAATCGCGGCGAGCTGTCGTGCCCTCCGCGCCCATCGCGGCACATCGCGGAACGACGGGTAGCTGCCGAAGAGCTCATCGCCGCCGAGCCCCGAGAGCGCCACTTTGATGCCGGCTTCGTGCGCGGCGCGGGCGACGACGAAAGTGTTGAAGCCGTCGATCGACGGCTGGTCCATGGCGGCGAGAGCGGCCGGCCAGGCTCTGGCGACGTCGTCGCGGGTGAGCCGGCGTTCGACGTGGAGGGTGCCGAGCGCCGAGGCGACCCGCGCCGCGAGCGGCGCTTCGTCGCGGGCGGTGCCTTCCCAGCCGGCGAAGGAGACGGTGAAGGTGGAGACCGGCTCGCGGATTCCGTTCGCGCGGCGCTCGCTTACCGCAAGGGCGGTGATGAGGGCGGAGTCGAGTCCCGAAGAGAGGAAGATCGCCACTGGCACGTCGGAGACGAGATGGGCGCGGACGCTTGCGAGAAGCGCTTCGGAAACGGAAGTCGACTCTGACTCCGCGGGCGGAGCGAGCGCGGGATGCGGCTCGCCGATGGTCCCCTCTTTCACCACCAGCACGTGGCCGGCGGGCAGCGCGCGGATCGCGCGGCGGATCGTCCATGGTTCGGGGACGCTGCCCCAGAGGAGAAAGCCGGCCACGCCGCCGGGATCGACCTCCTTCGAGGCGCCGCCGGCTTCGAGCGCCTTGACCTGGGAGGCGAAGCGGAGCTGGCCGTCGCCGCGCTGCTCGTAGTAGAGCGGCTTGATGCCGAAGGGGTCGCGGACGAGGGTGAGTGAACGCTCGACGGCGTCGTGGATCGCGAAGGCGTACATGCCGCGCAGGCGGCTCAGGCAGCGTTCGCCTTCGCGGGCCCAGAGGGCGAGGATCACTTCGGTGTCGCTCTGGGTCGTGAATCGATCGCCCTGGCGCTCTTGCTCGGCGCGGAGGTCGCGGAAGTTGTAGATCTCGCCGTTGAAGACGATTCGGTAGCGGTTGGTCGGGTCGGCTTTGGGTTGGGCGCCGGCGGGCGAGAGGTCGAGAATGGCTAGTCTTCGGTGGCCTAGGGCGACGGTGCCGTCGGGCGAGAGCCATTCGCCTTGGCCGTCGGGGCCGCGGGTGGTCATCTGGTCGCGCGTTCTACGCAGCTCGTTCAGGTCGATCGGGGGCGCTTGGTCGTTCAGGCGGACGATGCCGTTGATGCCGCACATCAGGTTTTCGATCTTGCGGGCGAGGTTTTGAAAGGCGCAATCAGCAGTCTCGCGGGGCGTCGGTGTTCGTCTCCGTGCTCGCCCGCAAAGAGTGGGCTGCGCGCGGAGCCGAACCCCGACATTGCTACCGGTGGTGGCAATGGGGTGCCTGGCAGCGCGAAAGGCAGATTGAGATTGAGATTGAGATTGAGATCGGGCATCGGTGGAAAGAAAAAACCCGTGCGCGGTGGTTTACCGGGCACGGGCTTCTGGGGTCCCTGGAAGTTGGTCAGGGGCGGGACGGGGAGACGTCGATGGGGTCGTCTTCGACGATGGGGATGAGGGCGACGAGGCCGGCGGGGACGGCGACGGGCCACCAGGCGATGATGCAGGCGCGGCAGTTGTCGTCGGCGCGCAGGACGTTCTGTGGATTGACGCGGGTGACGACGCCGTTGCACTCCCAGTGGAAGACGTCGTCGGCGGCCTGCCAGGCGGAGGTCTCGCCGATGACGAGGTTCTTGGCGTAGCCGTCCTGCTGCGGCGTCAGGGTCACTTTGCAGTCGCTCTTCACTTCGACGACGCGCATGTCGGAGCGGGAGACGACGCGGCCGGTGCTGTCGACGGTCGCGACGAAGTACTCGGCGGGCTCGGAGGTGAGCTTGTCGAGCCAGGCCTGGAGCGTTGCGTCGTCCTGCTTGCCCAGCCAGTCGCGCTTGTCGTGCTTGCCGACGCTCGCCTTCTGGACGATCTCGTCGTCATCCAGGTCGGCGTTCGGATTGCGGCCGGTCGAACCCTCTTTGGCGCGCCACCACTCGGCCCACGGCTTGTTGTTGTTGGCGACTTTCTGGCCTTCGTACTGGTAGTTCTTCAGGGTCTGCTTGCCGGCCTTGTCGTCGGTCGGCACCGGGAAAGTCGCCCAGTAGCCGCCGCCACCGGCGGATTCCATCTCGACCCAGTAGAAATCTTCGACCGCGACGTTCATGCGGCGGAAGTAGAGGCGCGTGGTCGTTCCCGGAGTCTCCGGGCTCACGGTCGCGTTGAGCACGCCGTTGCCGCTCTGCGGCAGGCAGGCCAGCGGGCCAGGGGTGATCGTCGAACTTTGCGCTTCAGCCACCGCGGCGATGCCGGTGGCGGCCAGGAGAAGTACAGTGCCAGCGAGCTTCCGTCCGTTCATTACCAGATCCCTCAAAGTTCCCCGCATCCTAAGGGATCGTCGGTTTCGAAGCAAGTTCAGGGTTCACAGGGTCGCGGCTTGACCTTGAGGACCCTTGAACAGCCTTATTCACTCCTGCGGCCGGCCCGCCTGAATCTTGCGCAAATAGCTGTCGACAAAGGGCGATCGCGGCAGCTTCTCGAGTCCCGAGGAGGCCACGCGCGAGGCTCCGGTGAGATCGCCGCTCTCGTAGAGGCAGACCGCGAGGTAGAAGCGCAGGGTCGGGTCGCCCGGGCCGGCGGCGTTGGGACGACGGAGGTAAGTCGCTCCGGTCTCCCACTGGGCGGCGCGGTAACCGATCTCGCCGACCAGGAGCTGCAGGTCGACCTCCGCCGGATAGCGGTCGGCGATCGGTCGGGCCTGGCCAAGGGCCTCGTCGAGCTCTTCGCGCCGGCTCGCCGTGGTGAGGCGCTTGCGCAGGTCGGCCACGGTGGCCCGCTCGGCTGCCGTGGGCTTCGCCGGCGTCGCGGCCGGACGTGACGCCGACCCGGCCGGCGGAGTGGCTGAAGCTGCCGGAGGCGGGGCGACTGGAGGTGGCATCGCGGGACTCGCGCTCTTCGCGGCCGGATTCGCCTTCGCCTCCGCTGGCGCGGCGGTTTTCCCAGCTGGCTTCGCGCCGGTGGGCTTCGCGCCGGCGGGCTTCGTGGTGGCGGCGGGCTTCGTGGCGGCGGCGGCCTTGGTGTCTTTCGCCTGGCTACTCGTGGTCGGCTTTCCCGCGGCCACCTTGGGAGCGCTCGGGGGAGAGGTGGGCGCCGGCTTGGTCGAAGCAGGGGCCGCCGGCGCCACTTTCGCAACCGTCGGGCTCTTTTCCGCCTTAGGCGATGGGGTCGATGGGATCTTCGCGATCCGCTTCGAGATCTCCGGCCGCGTGGCCACGGGTTGCGGGAGCTTCGCGGCGAAGGCGCGCGCCGCCTCCGGCTGGCCGTTCTCGACGAGGCAGGTGAGCTGGAGCTCGGCGAGGCGCGGATCGGACGTCGTCGTCGCGCACGCTCCGAGAACGGCTACCGCCTGGTCGCACCGGTCGAGCTCGGCGAGGGCGCGCCCGCGCAGGCAACCGACGCGGCCGTCACTCGCACTGTCGAGAAGTTTGTCGAGGCGAGCGAGCGCCGGGCCCGGGCGCTCTTTCGCCAGATCTTCTTCGGCGAGAAGAATCCGCCAGCGCGGCTCGGCCGGTGCGGCGGCGGCGCGGCGTTCGAGCTCCTTGGTGCGCTCGCGCGGCGGCAGCTTGGCGAAGTCGGCTTCGGACTTCTTTGCCATCAGGGCGGCGAAGGCGGGAATGGTACGCAGCACTTCGGGCGCCACCCACTCCACGACCTTCTCTTCGAACGCCCGGCGCTCTTCCGCCGAGACTGCGGCGTTCTGATAGCCGTGAAAGCGCTCTTCGACCTCTTCGAGGCGACCGAACGACTCGACGAAGGCATCCTTGTCGCCCAGCGCCGCCTCGGCGAGAGCGAGCCGGATGCGACACTCGGCGAGCAGCGCCGGATGCTCGAGAAAGCCGAAGCAGGCGAGCCGGAGATCTTTGCGCGCCCCGGCGGCGTCGCCGCGCGACAACGCCGTGCGGCCGTCGCGCATCAGGCCGGTGTAGAAAGGGTCCGGAGCGCTCGCCGGAGGCGCGGGCGCACTTTGAGCCGACTGAGTCGATTCAGCCGTCGGAGCCGTCGGAGCCGCCGGAGCCAGTTGACCGACGATGGGGCTCGGCGCGCTCAAGGCAGCTGTCGCGACGAGAGCGGCGAGCGCCCAGGCCGTTTCTTGAATTCGAGTGCCACGCCACCCGATCATCCCGATCATCCCGATCATCGCCCTGCCTCCGCTTCCGGCTGGCCCAGCGAGCTCGCGGGGATCAGATCCGCGAGCGGCCGGCCTTCGACCACGGCGCGCGGGTTTTCGCTGGTCAGCGCGCGGGCCGTGGACTCTCCCAGGAGATCGGACAGCTCCCTGTGCGCGCGCGCCAGCCCCGGCGGGCGCCAGTCCGGGCGATGCGCGTCGCTGGCGACGAACTGCACCCAGCCGGCGCGCAGGAGCTCCCAGACGCGATCCTTCGGGCCGCGCCCGAACTCGCCCGTGACGCTCATCGCGGTGACCTGAAAGAGCGCGCCCGCCTCGGCGAGCCGCGCCAGGAGATCGTCTTCGCTCTCCCACAGGAACGGAATCACCTCCGGGTGGGCGAGGATCGGCCGCCAGCCTTCCGCCAGGAGCTCGCGCACCAGCTCGACCGGCTCCGGGCCGACGCCGAACGGATCGAGCTCGAGCAGCAGGTAGCGCGAGCCAGCGAGCGGCAGGATGCCACTGCGGTCGAGATCGGCGAGATCGGAAAGCAACTCCGAGTCGACGCGAATCTCGGCGCCTAAATGGAGCGCCGGCGAACCGCCGGTGCTCGCCGCGATCTCGGCCAGCCGGTCGGCGAGCCGGCGCGGATCGGCGGTCTGCCATTCGTCGCGCCGTTGATGCGGTGTGGCGACGAGCGCCGCGCAGCCATCTCCGGCGGCGATCCGCGCCATGGCGAGCGCCTGTTCGAAATCGAGAGCGCCATCGTCGGTCGAGTGCAGCAAGTGGAGGTGCAGGTCGATCAAAGCGCCGCTACCCCGCCCTTCGCAGGCTCGGTGGTGGTGGAAGCGCTCGGGGCGTTCGGAGGGGGCGGCGGGGGCGGAGAAGTCGGACCGCTGGCGCCATAGGCCTCGTAGCTGCCGCTGTAGCCGCCCTTGTAGCGGCCTTCAATGGCGTGGTGCCGGTTGAGCACGGCGCCGAGGAGCTTCACTTCGGCCTGGACGAGACGATCGCGGCAGCTCTTGGCGTCGCGGCGCTGGATGTGGCCGGCGCGCATGCAGAGCACGACGCCGTCGGACTGCGAGCCGATCAGGATGCCGTCGGTCACGGCGAGGGCCGGCGCGGTGTCGAAGATCACGATGTCGAACTGCGCGCGCACGAACTTGAGAAACTCCTGCATGCGCTCCGACGAGAGCAGCTCCGACGGGTTCGGCGGTATCGGTCCCGACGGCGTCAGGAACAGGTTGTCGATGTCGGAGCGGAAGATGATCTTGTCGGCCTCGGCGCCGCCGGTCAAAAAGCTCACCAGCCCGAGCTTGTTGCCGGCATGGAACACCTCGTGCTGGCGCGGCTTGCGCAAGTCGCCGTCGACCAGCAGGACCTGCTTGCCGAGCTGCGCCAGGACGACGGCGAGGTTGGCGGCGGTCGAGGTCTTCCCTTCGGACGGCACCGCCGAGGTGACGACGATCACCTTGAGCTCGTGCGCCGAGGAGAGCAGGAGCGCGGTGCGCAGCGAGCGGTACGCCTCGGCGACGGCGAGGCGCGGCCGCAGATGCGGCAGGAGCTCGATCGCGATCTCGTCCTCGCCGCCCTTGCGGCGCACGCGCGACGACTTGCGCGACGAGCGGCGGGCCGGAGGACCCGCCGGGACCACGCTCGCGGAGCTGCGGCGCGAGGCGCCATAGCCGTAGCCATAGCCGTAACCGTAGCGGCCCAGGAGCCCGCCGCCCTGGCCCTCGCTCGAGATATCGGGAATGACGGCGAGGACCGGGATGCCGAGCAGGCGCTCGATCTCCTCGGTGGTCTTGATCGTGCGATCCATGTAGTGCAGGAGGAAGACCAGGCCGACACCGCACAAGAGCCCGGCTCCCAGGCCCATGGTGAAGCTGCGCTGGAGCGAGGGCCGGAACGGCCCGCCCGGCACCAGCGCGCGATCGACGATGCGAACGTTCGACTCTCCGGTCGCCTGCAGGCGCGACGACACATCGGTCTCCGACTGCTTGCGCAGGAGCTCGTCAAGCAGCGCCCGGCGGGTCGAGATCTCGACCTGGAGGTTGTTGTACTCGACGGCGGCGGAGTTCAACTGCCGGTTCTCGGCCTTGATCTGGTTGAGCTCGGCCGAGAGCGCCTGCTCGCGCCGCAGCGCCGTCTGGTACTCGCCCCGCCCGGCGTCGCGCGCCTTGGCGAGCGCGTCGGCGGCGACCGTCGTCAGGTTCCGCCGGCTCTGCTCGATCTTCGCCTTGAGCTCGACCATCGCCGGCCACTCCGGCTTGTAGGTGTTGAGCCGGGTGGCGTAGTCGCGCTCCATCTCGCTGATCGCCGCGCGCTGCTGGGCGAGGACGGTGTCGTTCAACACCTCGAGCGCGCGGTCGCCGGAGGCCGAGCTCAGCTCGTTCAATCGCGCCTCGCGATTGATGCGCTCCGAGACCGCGGCGATGTAGTCCTGGCTCAACGCCTCCAGGCGCTTCATGGTGACGTTGGTCGCCGGGTCGAGCGAAACGATGTCGGTGCGGCGGCTGTAGGCCTGGAGCTGGTTCTCTTTGTCCTGGATCTCCAGCTTCAGGGTCTCGATCTGCGCCGCGAAGAAGGTCGACGCCTTGCCGGCGACCTTCGTCCGGTTCTCGATCCCCCAGTCGATGTAGGCGTCGGCGAAGCCGTTGGCGACCCGCGCCGCGGTTTCGGGCGAGCGCGAACGGAAGGAGATTTCGACCAGCTGCGTGTTGCGCAGCGGATTCACTTCGAGCGCCCCGAGGAGGCCGCCGGCGAGGCCGCCGATCGCGGCTTCGTCGTCGGCCGCGGTGATACTGGAACGCTCCGGCGAAGAGTCGGAAGCCTCCGCCGACGTAGCGGCTCCGGCTGACGCTTCCAGCGGCGAGTTGAGGCCGAGATTGAGGACGACGCGCTCGGCGAGGCCGCGGCTGGTGAGCAGCCGGTACTGGGTCGGGTAGTACTCGGTGTTGAACCAGTTCTCGAGCCAGGCGTCCTGCACCGCCTGCAGCGGCACCGAGACGCGGCGCTCGATCTGGATGAGGGTCGTGGCGCGGTACTCCTTCGGAGTGACCGCGAACTGGATGAGCGCGATGGCGAGCGCGATCGCCGCCACGATCGCGATCAGCCGCCAGCGCGACGACAGCACCCGCAGGTAGTCGGTGAGATGGAAGTCGCTCTCCGGCTCGATCAGGTCGCGCAGCGGATCGAGAGCCGGGCTCGGCTAAGAGATCG
>ERZ1292633.2239-Hain-H41-02um-R1-2239-length-19980-cov-7_pt1 | contig 19980 bp, 17 predicted proteins | sample MGYA00564406_ERZ1292633 | MGnify/ENA primary metagenome ERZ1292633 (study PRJEB36523, sample SAMEA6512639) | groundwater metagenome | collected 2019-01-08 | study: AquaDiva: Metagenomics assemblies of 32 groundwater samples
ACAGTACCGCTCTTCGCAGCTCCTCCTCGGGCAACAACGCGGCCTGGGCCACGAGATGACATGTAAACGACTCGCGACGTTGAGCTTCTCGGTCTCGTTTTTGCCGATAGTAATCGAGTCTCGCCAGATGGGCTTGACGGTGAACTACCGTGAGGATAAATCCTTTATCCGCTTCGGCGTGCCGAGCGATGGAGGCGTAGGCGTCGCATTCGATTTCGGTTACACTCAATCGCCGTTCGTGTTCCGTCGCGACGACGTGCGAAAGCAACGATTCGCTGCCCGCTGCCAGGTGGCGGTCATCCGTGTGGTGGTCGTCGCTTCGTTCCACCGGTGCAACGCCAGAGTCCAGAACGGCACGGTGCTGCGGGAGAGGTGGCGGGAGAGGAACAGTGGATGACACCGTACGGCCGCGTTCGGCGTCCTGTTGTTGCCGTACGGGCGGCGTGAAACGAAAGGACTTTGACATTTGAAACGCGGCCTGACTGATCGAAGCACGGCTCGTCTTCTCCGAAGCGATGATGAGCGCCATCGTATTGCGCACGGCGACGTCCCACTCCGCTTGTCCGATCTGCCCGAGCAGCGCTCGACGTTGCAGCTCGTAGTCTACAAGCATGACGCGCCGTACGGCTTCTTCGCTAAACAGCAGCGGCACGGTGCGGTCCATGACACTGCTGCTGCTGCCGCCGTTCGTAGCTGAAATGTCGTCATCCCCACCCTCTGACGTTGAGTGGATGCCGCTGTGGGGCCCTGGTGGTACGCGCGTTCCCAATGCCGAGGACGAAGGTCGCGATGGTGGCTTCGGCGTAATTCGTTGATGTGACGGCCGAGCGGCAGCAGCTTCCGCGATCCGCCATGTATCCAACGCTGCCGCGACATCGACTCCACGCCGCTGAGCCGACGAGAGCGTCATCCGTTGGGCGGCGATTCGCGTCGCCATGTCGTGCTGGTTGTGAATCCGCGCGACGCTCGGCGGCGGGGTTGGCGCGCTCGGTGAAGGGCGCGAATCCAGCAGCGCCTCGCCATCCGATGACGGCGGAATCTGGGGAGGCGGAGGCTTGCTCGCATGAGTTGCGCAAGGCACAGCCGGGGGTGTATACGTCGAGTTGAGCGTAATAGACTGTGCACACGAGTGCAACCGGCGGGTGCCCTCATCCATCCAGCGGTTGAACGCTGCGGGTGGCGTCATTTTTTCGTCAATGAGGTCAGATCCGACCGCAGGGGCACCAAAAGGACGGCGGGAACTGCTCCCCGTGTACGGTCGTGGTGGCGGTCGGACACTGGGGGGTTGTCCAACTTGTCCCACAACGGCAGCCGGCGGCACCGTTGGCAACACTCTGCACGACTCGACTTGGAGGGATTTTGGCGCGTCGTGGGTGAATCTCGATGGCAGTTGACGATCGTCGACAGAAGAAGAAGAAGATGGCTTTGGCCGCCCACTGGCGCCGCCGGCATGGACAGTCGCCGCAGCAGCCGCAGCCGTCCGGGTCCCGTGTAGCGGAGGAACGGACTCCGAGGCGATGAGACGCGGCAACTCAATCGACGCAGCATTGGCCCCACCGGCGCTGGGAGGCAACGGAGGCGGCGGGCGCCTCGTCGCACGGCGATCCATTTAAAAAATATTCAAAGATACCTCTGCAACGCCATTGAGTGCTTACAACCAAGAATGCTTTGTCAATGTGTGTGGTCGGCTATCAAGTGACATCAAAATCAATACTCTCTGACATGTAAACCGAACTACAGTCGACCACGATGATTTGGACCACAAGTGCGTCCGATGTCGTCAGGGCAGGACGAGAAGTGCGCCCACAGCTTCGCTCTGTGATCCAGCCTGGATATGGCTGTTGGAACTCGAGCTTGGGGTTCTCTGGTGGGTTTCGCTTGCGGTTCTTCCTTTCGGAAAAGACTGGGATCAGGAGGTCTCCGTGCGCTGCTTGAGCGATCACTCCATCGGCAGCGGACCGTGATCACATCACGGAACAAGTCTTCTTCTGCTTGGGCGCCGCCGCCTGATTTTCCGCTGCGGATCGCAGTTCTTTGAAGCCATCGCGGCCGCTGGACGACATGAGCATAGTTTCAACCATGTCGTTCCTTGTGAGTCGCGACGCTTGCTCCGCGATGGCTGCTGCCTCCCTCTCAGACATGCGAACAATTTCGCGTCGAGGTACATCGGCTTCACACCGAGCAGTCTTTCCGTCCCCCGTGGCCTGCGATGTCGCGGGTGGCCCCGACGCCGTGAAACCTTCACGACCTGACGGCGGCCGATACATCATGACCCGACTGTTCCGTCGGATAGAACTGCCGACTTTTTACGAGAGACTTCGCGGCAGCTCACGGTTGGGGAATCTTGTGTAGTATTTCGAGACAATGTTCACCAAGGAGGCCACGAAGGAAAAAAACCCCCAACAAACGACATTTTACTAGCCTTGGACGCACTCGCCTTGAAATCCGAACAACTTCGAACCGTTTCGTCCTAAACTCACACAATGTGCTGCACTTTGTGTATGGCCATTTCATTTTGTATTGATATTTCACGGAAGACACAAAGGTGATAAATTGAGTGGTTGGCGATGCGTACGCAAGCCATCAGGGTGGGTAGCGGTGCCGCAACACAAACATGTCGAGATACTGTTGACTCCCGTGTAGGGTGGGCCGTGTGTTCCGACGATGTTCCTCGAATTGCTCAGGTAAACTGAACAAGCCGTGGAAGAAACAAAGCCGAATGTTCGGGGAAAGCGGGGCGAAGAGAGGGAAATGAAAATGCAGCCGTGAAAACGCAACAAAGGAGCGGCCGCGAACGGTGGAGGGAGTGAGATTGATAGAGAGAATGCGAGCTTGACTGTTTACTTCGCCACAATCATCACGACGCTGAATCCGGGGAACCTGGACATCAGCACCGAGACGCGGAGAGAGAAAGAAGTGGACGAGTGTAGAGAGAGAGATACAGTCACCCCATCAACTCAGAGCATCACCGCGCTGGGACTGAGAGCGATCGTTTCGCTATCGCGGCCATCGTACTCTCTGAGCGACACTAAATCGAATTCGCGATCCATGCGGCAGTCACTATTGCTTTGATCGAGTTTCAAATTACCCGCAAACACCTCGAAAAGCGGCGCGTTCTCCGCGACGAATGGGTGCGACTGAACCGCCGTTGCGGTCAGTCGTTCATGATACCCGGAACGGAGCAATCCTTCGATCAGATGTCGCACATGTGGCGGGTACGGCTCCCACTCTGGACCAAAGCACAGAATGCCACCGCTGCCACCGGCGAATAGAAGGAGAGTGCTTGAATACGTCGGCAGCGTCGAAAAGGACTTGAGTGACCTTCCTTCGACTCGACTCAAATCTTTGCCAGAGATCAGTCTGTTTGCATCCTGTTGTCGACGATACGCCGCAGCCGGTTTACAACGCCCGAGTAAGCAATACAAGATGATGCCGAGCGCAAACAGGTCCCCCTGATGAAGCGCGAGGCCCGTGGCATGCACCGTGTGAGAATTGCTGGTCACGGAACGAAGGACTTCCGGAGAAAGGTATCCCGGCGTCCCTTGCGTGGCCGCGTCTTCCACGAAGTAGTCGTCATCCGGTCGCACCAAACACGCCATGCCAAAGTCGATGAGCATCACACGTGCGAGGCTGCGCGAGAACACAACGTTATCAGCCTTCAGGTCCCGGTGGACAAGACCGAATCGCTGGTAGAGGTCACAAAGCACTTTGGCCACTGAATTGGCGACGTGAGCGGCAAACACCCCAAGACTTATTCGCGACTCTTCGTCGCAATCCTCCGTTCCATGCCCTGCACGGCCGTCCCCATCATCGCCGTGCCGTCGGGCCGATGATGATGCTTCCTGGCGTCCTACTTGGGAAAGAATGGTCCGAACAGCAGCGTTGACGGTGCCCCCGTCGCCAAATTCCATCACCAATACGATGGAATCGCTTGTCTGGAATACATCGATCAAGCGCGAGACATGCGGGTGGTGCACCGCGCGGTGCATCGTGACCTCGTCGAGCACCCGCGCCACGGAGACGCCTTTGGCGACGGCGTCGACGCTTGCTATTCGACTCGCGGCCGCGGAGCCCTCCGGCGGGGGGGTGGGGTCGTTTGCGGCTGGCCCTGTCACGTTTGCGTCATCAGGTCGTCGAGAGTGCCCCGGACCGACGGCAGCGACCCTTCCCGCTGGGGGTGGCGTTCGGTGAGAGGAGGCCGCCGCGGCCGGCCACGCCCGTTCGAAAATCAGCTTCGGCACTTGCTTCAGCGCCAAGAACATGTGATCATCTTCGGGGATCTCGACGGGAGGTCGAGAGAAGGAAGGTTGGCGGTCTTCGAAAAGCCACCATGATGATGGTCGCCGCGAATGCAACGTAGGGCTGAGGGGACCCGATACCCCGCCGTTGCCAAAGGACTGAGGGGGGGAGGTGATCGAAGCGGTTGCCACCGACGACGTGTTCTGCAATAGATTGCGACTCGAGGCTTCCATCTCCTTTTTGACGAGCTGAGACCGAGACACTTTGACTTTGGAAACTCGGCCGTAGGAACCACTGGCGACCGTCGCGCCCTCGTGAAACGTTGAAAACACGTCGGTGATTTTCCGCACGTACGGTACCCGGTAGGACAGAATGTCCGCCATGGCGGACCGCAGGACCAGATCGTCCTGGGCAGCGTCTGAGGTGGAAAGGGGCGCAGCAAGCAGATCACCCGTTTTCGGAGACCAAACGTGCAAGGTTGCCGCTAGGGGCTTTGAAAGAAACCAAATGTCACCGAGAAAAGGTCTAGGAGGGCCAAGTGCGAAGAACAACATGAACGCGCACACCAAATCATCGGCGGCGCGGTGCGGAATATATTCGGTGATGAGATGGAACGGTGGCAGCGGAACCACCGACGACGACGACGCCGAGGCGGCCCGAACCGCGGCCGGCCGGCCGCTGGCCACGACGGCTTGGGTCCTTTCACACCGGGGCTTCATTTTGACTCTCATGACGGCCGCGATGGATACGCATGCAAGCGGGCCCGGTCGCTGCCGTGCGTAGTGCTCGGGAGCGTCCCCGTAGTGTGTCGCGCGCAGCCACCGCGGCACTTCACGACACGAGAGACATGTTCGCGACGGCGCGGTGGAGGGTTGGCGCCCCTTCGGACAGCAATCGTCGCAGAACACGGTCCCACAGGCGCGGCAGTGATGACGTCGCCGGATGACGCCAAAGTCCCTCGAGCATGCCGGACATCTGCTGACGGAGCCGTCGAGTTGCCACCACACGCCCGGGTCGTCACAAAAATCACCACTCATTTTGCGATCGCACGATAGATGAGGAGGGATCGTGTAAATGTCACGCGAGAATCCTAAACTACACCGAGTCAGCAGCGAAACAACCAAGAAAACTACTTCCATTATGCCGGGACGCAATTGTTGAAACGAGTCTCCAGCCTTGTGAGGGGTGTCGGGAACACAAACCATTGCGATATTTTGTTGTTCTGTTTGCTGCTTTTGCGGACACTGAAACGATGGACGACGGCTATCAGAAGTTCCGGAGAACGAACCAAAGAGGGGGGACGGAAAGGGAGGGAGAGAGAGAGAGAGAGACGAGGCGATCACCATCGACGTTGAGTGAAACAAACGGCATCATAAAAGACATTTGCGTCAACACTTTCATTCGTCGGAAGGGATACATACTGTCGAAGGGGAAGACGTTCAACTTTTGAGCGGAAATACTGTGCAACACGCATAGAGGGGGGCGACAGAAGCGAGTAACACATAGCGCAGAGGGAGAGGAGGAACGAGATTTAGAGACGACGATTGGCCGAGCTCTACGGTGCCTTGGCACACGAAAGAAGAAACAACGAGCTCGACTGGGAAATACGTGACGGGAGCGAGAGAAAGCGAGAGCGAAGCGAAGAAAAAGAAAGTAGACCGGTAGGGTGTTTTTTAACCTCCTTTTTTTGCCGCCCCCCTCTCCTTATGATGCTGCTGGAGCCGCCGTAGTAACGGGCACCACCACGCTGCGCAGCCACTCCTGAATGACAGCGCTACTGCCGCCGTCTCCGGACGTGGAAGCCACCTGCGATAAGGCGAGGGACAGTTCCGAAGTGGCCCTGTCGAGGCCTTTTGGAACAATCCCGTTGGCGGCCGCAGCGTCGTCCGTTCTTTTTAGCGGATTTCCACTGGCTGCCGCGGCGTTGGCGCCTCCGCCATCGGCTTGCGGCGACGAGGCGCCGTTTCCTACGCCTGCGGCGTCCGATGCGGAGTTGACGTCCGACTTCGGGCGATCGCGCTCCAACTCCTCTTCCTCATTGCTCAAAATACAACCCATTGTTTTGTTGTGGCGTGTGGACGGGCGACGGGGCGAGATGGGGGGAAATGAGATGAGCAGCGCCACACGGGATGAGAGTCTCCTCGCGAAGGGTTCCGAAAGGACGGTCGGTGCTGCTGCCAGGGGCTGCTACTACTGTCCTACTGCTTTGTTCCACTTCCTTCCTCCAATCACGACGTCGCGCGCGCGGAAGTCCGCTGGTGGGTCCCCCTTTCCCGACCGCGATTCGATGCCGCTTCTCTCAGCGAGATAGTCGCCGAGCGCGAGGAAGGGAAATACAATGAAGGCACTGACCAACGCTCGCACGCAAAAACCAGAGAGTCTCCTCGCGCACGCCCTGAGTGCACGCAAAAACCATTCTTGGTACATCGTACCTTGTTCGCACCGTGTGAATTGTCAAAACGTCGAGTTTTTTTCTCCAAGGAAGGGACGCGAACAAAACACCATCCGGCGATGTGAAATGGAGGAAGACGAATCTAGGAGCATCTAGGCTGGGGGTACGGGGAGCGAGAGGGGAGGGCCCTCGCTCGTTCAATGAGACGATGTGGCGTTGCTCGGCGACAGAAACAGTGCGGCGTTCGTCGAGGAAACGTCCGCGGGGTTGCTTCCCAGGACACTCGCCGGGCGGGGCGCAGCCGGCAAGGCGACGCCGCTCGGAGCTTCAACAGCGGCACCGTCCAACGCAGCATGGCCAGCGGTGACACCCACCGCCCCCGTGGCATTGCCGGCCGGATTCGCAGCCGCGACCGAGGCACTGCCGGGAACGGGACTCATGCCCGATGTCATGGCTCGGAATACGGTCGAAGCGTCCGGGAAATCACCAACGGCCTCGGACAAGTCGTGCGAGAGTCGAAGCTGGGTCTGAAGCATGGTGTGCATTTCCTGTTTGGTGCGTTCAAGCTTTCCGAGGGCGGATTGCATCTGCTGCTCCGTCTTCGAGAATTCGGCGGTTCCTTTGATGGCGTCGTATTTGGTCGACAGTTCGACGAGGTAGCCGCGCTGCTCGGCGTTGGCTTGCTTCAATTTTTGATTCTCCTCCACGAGAAGCTTGTTCTCCCGGCGCAAGGAGTCGTCAGTGCCGTCGAGTCGGGTGTACAAGTCCTCCTTCGACTTCAGCTCGCGACGGAGCTGCTCCACGGTCTCCATCGATTGACAATACTGCCGCTCGAGCGTGAGGATGGAGCCTTTGTCGGAGTTGATTTTCGCGTCGAGTTGAGAGATCTTCACTTGAAGAATGGTGTTTTCGACCTTTAGTCGGTCGGATGCCACGCGATAGAAATCTCGCTCTGACTCCTTATCGGCGTTTCCAGACGTCAGCGTCGTTACGGCCCGCTCCAACGTGCCAACTTGGTCCTTCAGCTTGGCCTCGCGCGAAAGCGTCTCGGATTGCTGCGAGGCCAGCTCGCCATAGTCTGCCTTGCTCTTCTGCTCGCTCGCGCGAGCCTGCTCCATATCGTACTTCGCGGTGAAGGTGAAGGTCGTCAGCCGTTTGATTTCCTGTTCCAATTCCTCGATTTTCGCATGAGCTCGAGAAAGTTGTTCGCGCTGGGCTGTCACGGTGACCGCGTCAGATTGCTCCTTTTCTCGGGTTTCTAATTGACGTCGACGGTCTTGCTCGACGCTAAGTTGCTGCAGTGCCTCGTGGAACTGGCGCTGAACCACCTCGTGATTCGTAATCGCGGCGCGTCCGGTGTCCTTTGCGGTAATTAGATCACGAAGGAGCGAGTCCTTTTCCTTCGAGATTGCAGCCATATCGACGGAATGGCTGTGAGTCTCTGCCTTCAGTCGCTCGACAGTCTTCTCGAGGGCGACCACTTGGGTGGCGTGATGCTGCTTGAGGTTGGCGATCTCGCCTTGCAACCGCTCCACGACAGACTGCGCCTGCATCGCGTTGCCGTCACCCTTGACGCCATCACTGGAGCCGCCCATCAAGCCGTGCTCAAAGCGGCGGCGCAGTTCGGCCATTTCGACCGCATGCTCTTTCTCGCGCCGGGCGTACTTGGAGCGCAGGTCGCCCACCTCGGTTTGTAGCAAGGCCAGGTGGCGCAGCACGTCTCCGTGGGTCGCCGGCAATCCCACGCCGATGGAGGCGCTGCTCGCATCGGGGGCACCGGGGACGGCCGGGCGCATCGAGGCGGCCGCGGGGTCCGTGTGGCCTCCTCCGTGCGCGGTGCTGGATTGCTGCAGCTGATTCACGGCACTCGAGGCAGCTGGCTGCCCGGAACGTAAATACCGTAGTTCCACTTCGAGAACAGCGACTTGCTGCTTCAAGTTGGTGATCAAGGCCGCCTCGTAGCTCGCGGCGGTCGGCGCGGAAGGGGATGCCGTCGTCGACCCGCCGGCAGCGCTTGCTCCCCCGATGCTCACCTTTTTCGACGTGGACGCGCTCATCCCGGCGGCGGTGTTCACGCTCGTGGCATTCAGATGCGCCGGTTTGGGTACCACATGATGCTGCGACGCGGGTCGGGGCGCCACGGCCAAGCCCGGAAAGTGGCTCATTTTTTGCGGGCGCTCGGACTGCTGTTGAGTTTCCGAGGAACAACAAGCAAAGGGTGACGATCAAGATGGTGAGGGCATGAAGTCACCCATGTTATGACTATCAACGTGTCGTTAAATGTTGGAATCACTCGCTGTGACCTACTTTTGATATGTTCTGTTTAACAGTGCGCATTCTTCAGCGACGTGACAAGATTACCTAGAAACACCACCGAGCAAATGGGGCCGATGTCTCCCAGGGACAGAAAAATTTGCTTTGCACATAGCTTGTTACGGAGCACGGCGGCGGCCACTGCTGCCGTAGGTGAGGTGGTTGTCGGATCTTCCTCCGGATCCTGATCGGTCGTGGCGATGAACGCGACAGCCGCCGCCGCACCACCCCCTGCCTCGGCCGTCTGCCCATCTGCGGCGGTGCCATCGCGGTGACGCCGAGGCGGCGACGCCGGCAACTTGTTTAAGAATTCGATCGCGTGAATGGCTCCAGCGTAGTAGAGCCCATTTGCCACTAAAATCGTGAACGCCCAGACAAAGCCGCTCCATCCGCGAATCGCGCCGAAGCCCACCATTGAGATCCATGCCAGTAAAATGGCCGCGACGAGCGTCACGAACACAGGCTTCAGCTGTCGCTGCCTCGCCTTGCGTTCTTGGGTTGGGGGCCGTTCGGCGTCGCGGCCGACCACGGCGGCGTGCTCAGCAGCTTCTCGTTCCTCCGCCCCCCCATAGGTAAGCATGCTTGCGTTGTTGACGGCGGCGCCCTCTGGTACGGCAGCCGTCGTCGTCCCTGAGGTGGAAGGCAGCTTCCGGGACGTGACGACGAAGAGCAAGCGGTTGGCCCCCATGACGCCGACGACGTTGCCGATGGCGATGGCAAGCCCGAAGAGGACGCCACTTTGCGCACTCGTGAGGGACGTACCGTCGCCACAGCCGAGGTGCACCTCACGGTGCTCGAAGGCGATTTGGCTATACTGCGTGGTCGCCTCCAGCGCCAGCTGGATCAACAGCAGACCAACGCCCAGCACAATGAAAACGGTGTTGCTCGGCCGACAAAATGCGCGCAGGACCTCCCATGGCGTCACACGGTCGTGAGCGGTGCCGTTCGACGAGGGCGCGCGAAGCGCATCACTTCTCCACACGGCGTAGGCGGCCACCATCTGAAGCAGGGCGACCACATAGTGGGCCGACCCGTCCAAGGGATAGCCGGCGGCGAACAAATAGAGCGCCTTGAGGCCAAAATTGACGATGAAAAAGCCGACAGGAATGCCCAGGAGTGCGACGGACTTGGGTCCGTTGTGCTGCGCACCAGTGCCGCCGGAAAACACATTGGCCACCGCCAGCCAACATCCCCCTCCACCGGCGTCAACAGTGGCCGAAGGCCCAAGCGCGGGCTGCTTGTCCAGCAGCTTCCACCAATTCGGGGCGAACGTTCCGACGCCAATGCCTGCGAGCACGAAGGCACATGCCACGACGCCCGTGTAGGCTCGTTGCGCGGAGAGCACGGACGGCGACACGGCGTCTTCGCCCGCCTGGGTCATCATGGGCAGGAAGAAGTATGCGCCACCCAACAACACGTGGCTCACGCCGGTGCAAACGAGACCGGCAACCACGGCGCCCAACGGGCTACCGGTAATCAGCAGAGGGTTGAAGAAGCGTGCGAAGAGGACCGTGATGGGGTAAAGCAGATACGCTCGGTTCACAAAGTCGTGCTCGCTGAGGCCAAGGGGTTTCGTCGACAGCCACCAGGTCATGACCACCTCCGCGTAGCCGGCAAAACCGGCCGTGGTGATCAGGAACGCAAACGTCGATGTCACAGGAACCGACGTACCCACGGCCATGATTGAAGCACAAGAAAGGTCAGAGGCGGGAGTGATGATGATGATGGAGGATAATAATGGGGGCGGCCGCCGAGGGGGGAAAGCAAACACCCACACAGGATCGTGCTCATCAATGCCGGCGGCCCACGTCGACACACTCTCTTTCCTTTTCACTTGTCTTGCCATTGCCGCCGGTGTGTGCAGTGCACGGTGAGGATAAACACACAAGAAGTGTTGTTTTGGGACTGGGGTGGGTGTGGGTGGGGTACTTCAACGGTATGGCACCCGCTGCCGCAAAATCGGGATGCAGTTAAAAATTCGCAACGACCAAAAAAAATAAATCGAGAGCGATGGCGTCACGAAAGAAACCCCTCTTCAACGGTGAGAAGAACTACTGCGAGAGCCACCTGCGGCAAGCGCCTAACCTTTTTCGAGATTGGGTCGGAAACGGAAGGGGTCCCGCGCAGGAGAAGCAGCAAAATATATGCTCGCGTCTCCCCTCAAGCCTGCCTAAAATAAGGAGAGACTACGAATGTGCAGAGAATATTGCGCACCGCGCAATCACGTACTGCAGACTGGAATTGGCGAAAATACGATGTCGATAACTTCTTGGCTTCGGGGAAGGCCGAACTACCCGGTCAGAAGATACAGAAAACACTGGCGGAGACTCAAGCGCGTGTTCGGAAATCTGGACGATGCCAGTGAGAGAGAGAGTACGAAGAGAGAGAAAGAGAGCGCGAGAAGAGAGTAAGCGCGCGAGAACGAGAGAGAGAGAGAGACAAGTGGGTTGTCTTGTGTACAACAAAGCCATTGAAGCAGCAGCCAGCGGAAAACAGAGCCTGTGGCCACAGTGCCCGTCGGTATGGGGGAAAACAAACATGGCTAGAAAGAGACGACAGGAGACTCTGCCTCTGGGAGGTAGGTGACGTAGCGGCTCGTAATACAAATGGAATGGAGAGGAGATTCACCCCATGCCACACGATACGGGGTGGTCGCCGGACCGAATGCTCTTTTCGCGCCAAAAAAAAGGAGTCAAGGAAGGCCAGGAGAGCAATGGCGACTGACCTTTTGAAAAGGACGTGCGACAGGAGTACGAATAACCACAGTTGTGAATACGAACGCCGTTTTTTTTCGTTCAGAGACAGAGGAGGGCTACCCCAGAAGAGGGCGCCAACTGAAAAAATTGTTCACGGAGAACGCACCGCCGAGGTCACAGCAACGAGGCGGACAGGACGGAAGAAAAGACAACCCCCCAAAGAGGACAACTGTATGAAAGGTCAGAACGGAGCGCGCCCAAGAAGTTGCCTCGTATCGTTGTTTGACAAAGGGCAAAACCGGCAGCTTCCTAGAAAACAAGGCCCCAAAAACGACACTTGACGTCACAAAAAGAACAAAACGGTTGCTCTCCTTGTCGATTGCGGTTCGTTGGAGGCGAGGGCGGGTGAATGCGTGCGTGGGTTTGCCTGGGAAGTTCGTAGAACAAAAAGGGAGGGAAAGCGAGAGTGAGAAAAATGAAAGGAAAGGAGAGGTAGAGACAGTGAGAGAGGGGGAGAAAAATAACAATTACCACCCGAAGACTGCTGTCCAACCTTTGTGGTTTCAATTTTTGTTGCCATTCGGCGAATTAAGTCGAAGAACCTCCAACCTCCCTTTTCGGGTCAGACTCTTCTGGGGGATGAGCCTCTGACGTCGCAGCGCGCACCCCATCGCCAATGGCTCCGTGCTCGGCAACGATTGGCATCGGTGCTAGCCCGAGGCTTGCAAGGGCGTTGGAAAGTGCGACGGGACCCCCTTCTGCAAGCTGCTGTTTGCACATCAACGCAGCTCGGACGTCATGCAAGAAACGGCACTTGCGGCGATTGCATGTTCCGCTGAGAAAATGCCGACACAGCGATCCCCGGTCGACCACGCCACCCAGTCCTTCATTCGCGACCTTACCGATGCTTCCATCGCTGGATACGCTGTCACTGCGCTGTTTTCTCGGCGGGCGGCGCTCCGCTGGGCGAGCTGGGCGCTGTTGGTGCGGCTCCCCTGGTAGCTGGGAGGAAGGGTAGTGCTGCGTGTGCATCCGAGCCGAGGAGGAGGAATGGAACCCAGGTGGAGAAGGGGCCGCCCGGAAGACACACTGGTTGCCATCGCCGTGCATGACTGTGGGCACCGCGAAGGAAATAGGACTTGGCGTTGTGTTCGGCCCCCCGCCTCCCACTCGAACACCACCGGCCATGCCATTCGGACCCGACACAAAGAACGGCGTGCCGCCATAACTTGGTTGGCCGCCACCACTATTCGCTTGCACGTAGTAGATAGGCTGAGTGGATTGCAGATGCGATGGCTGAGATGTCGACGGTGTTTGCTGAAGGAAGACCTGCTGCTGTGGTTGATGGAGCGGACCGTTGCCCGTCGTGTGCCCAACTGATTTCACGTGTTGCTGCTGCTGCTGCATGGCAGCGAAGACGTGGGCCGGGGCCGTGGAGCCCCCCGCGTGACCGCTCGTGAATGAAGGGGGTGGCACCATGCCCGCAAACATCATGGGCTGCTGCGACAGTTGGAATTGCCCTTGCTGCTGCTGCTGCGTGACGTGAAACGTTGGGGCCCCATTCGTTCCCGACTGCACGAGCTGAAACGGCTGCTGATTGGAGCCCATCGGGGATCGCATTGGCAAAAACGGTTGCGCCGGAGATGGTTGTTGATGCTGAGATGGCGGCGGGGTGCTCATCGCTGCCTGGTGGTAGTACACTTGCATCGGCGGGCCCGAGGAAGGAAGCGCCCCTCCACCAACGCCGCCCAACAACGACACTTGCTGCGGCGACGTGGGCCCCCCTTGGGCCGCTGGAGGCATCAAAATGAAGGAGGATGACATGGCGTTGTTGCTGCTGTTATTATTGTTGCGGCTCCCTCCGCCCATCGACGCATCCATCAGGAAGCCACCCCCAAGGTGCTGCTGGTTCGGTGTTCCCAGCCCGCCGCCTCCAAACCCACCGCCGCTGTTGTTCGCCCCTACCGCAGAAGACTGGAAGTGAATCACTTGCTGTCCTCCTGCGGCACTGCCCACATGGTGGTTCCCGGGGCCCAGACCCATGGCGGTCAGGACCGTGTGTTCGGGGCTTGGTGGCTTGGAACCGCCCGAGTGCTGGACGATGTAGTACACTTGCTGCTGCTGCTGCTGCTGTCCGCTGATGGGTACTTGTTGCGGCGAGGGCGGTTGCTGAAACGAAACCTGGTGCATCGCCGGGTACTGGTGGTTTGCATGGTGCGTCTGCGGCACGGCGGTGTTGGATTGAACTACTTGAGAGTTGACGATCACAAAGTGCTGCTGTTGCTGCTGCTGTGGTGCTCCTCCTCCTCCTGCTTGGTTTGAGGACCCGTTTGGCACTTGAGGAGGGGACCAATGGCCCAAAGCGGCGGCGGTCGGTGCGGCGAGGTGGGTGCCCCCGCCTCCATGTGCGGCCATCGGTGTATCAATGAAGCTACTCACGCAGGACCCGCCTGGTGAATTCGCGCTCCCGACCGTGGACGTGAGCATCACGTGATTGCTACTCGCGCTGCTGCACCCTCCCCCGTGTTGATGTTGTTGTTGTAATTGCTGATGTTGTTGAGGTGGCATGCCAGTGAAGACGAGCATTTTGTTGCTGTGGGAGGTTGTTGAGATATATCAACGACCGCGCGGTAAAAAATTTGCACCGCTTGTGGCGTCGGATCGGAGGCGAGAAGGTGTAGGGAACTTGGTGTATCGTTTGGGGGAAGAGAGAAGATGAAGCGATTGAGGACGAAAAGGAATGTCCCTTCTGTTTCACCTTTGCAACCTTGTTAAAAAAACACACTCAAAAAATCACCAAAAACGGAAAGACCATCAACCGAGTCGATCCATACTGGACCCTTCCTTGTGTTTTTTGTCAGACTCAGACAGCGGAACGAAGATACCGGTAATTGGTAAACTTTATCCCACTCCTTGTCACTCACCGCTCTAGCCCTTCCTTCTTTGATCGTATCATGCGGTGGTGGTCCAGCCTCGGCGGCACGTTACTGCACCGACCGAAACGGAACAAATCGTTCAGGATCGCGATCTTTGGCTTTGAAGCAGCGAAAGTGTGCAACTTTCAAATTCGGAAACACGCCAATCACGGCATCGCCAATCCGCTTTCCACAGACGGCGCACGGCCGATCGACATCCACAAACACACTCCGCTGCAGAAGGAGGGCGCGATGGTGCTCGTCTTGCGTAAGGCACGCCGACCGGGCTCCGATCGCCATCTCGCCGTCGCTGATGCTGCACTGTTGTCCTTGAAGGGTGGCCCGGAAGAAAGCAACAAGAGGCGAGAAGTCCAAATCGCCCGGAAGCGTTTCGAGAACCGCCAACGGATCGACGAAGCCTCGATGCCGATCCAACAGTCTGACGGCTTCGTTGACGCGAAGGGCAGAGCCGACCGGTGGCTCCAAGAGAACGCGTATAAGCTCAGTGAGAACCAGCGAGGAATGCACATCGCCGCGGTTTGGGGTGCCTGCCACCGCCCCCCCTCCGCTGGCACCGGAAGATGGACCACCGGACGGGCCCTCTCCTGACGGGTTGTTGCCATCGTCCCGGTGCGGTGACCGCTTGGACATTTTCTGCGCTGCCTCGGCCGCCGACAGCGAGCCAACCGCCGCACCGTCCAAAGTCGAACGGTCGCTGCCCCTCACCCCTGACGAAACCAGGAGACCACTGGGAGGCGCGAGCCCCGAGGCGTGACCTTGCAGGCTCCGTGCACCCCCGCTGCCTCCGGCTGCGGAAGTCAACATCAGCGACGACGCGGTGCTAGCGCGATTCGCCCCGCTGCCGGATGCGACGGCAGTAAACGACGACGTCGTCGCGGCGTTCCGTACCATCGGTGAGAAGCAGTATCTTTCCGCCGCTTCAACGCTTTCTAACCCATAGACGAAAATGACGAGCACGCTGGTGTGGTCCTGACAACGCGCGTGCACCATGGCCTGCTCTTGCAGGAGGAATTTGGAGTACCACGTTTGCTGCGGCGTGACGTTGGGTAAGGCTGCAGGGGGCAACACAGCACCGCCGCCCGGGAGCGGTGGACGCGCCGTGCCTTGCGGATTGGCCTTAGGGGCTGTTGGTGCCGCGAGGGATGCGACAAGCGGCTCTGGACCGTACTTTTTCTCGAGCAAGGCGAAGAGCTCTTGCTCACGACCCGCATAATTCTCGAGGGTCACGTCTACCGTTGTCAGTTTTTCCGGGTTCCAGTGTTGATAGAATCGTTCTAATCGCTCTCTGGTGGACAAAGTGGCGGCGGCGGCGACGGCCCCGCCTACCGCGGGAGAGGCCGCGCCCGTGGCTGCACCGGTCATCGTCGGAGTCGTGGCTGGAATTATTATAGATTGTGTCCGTTTGGCTCGTTCGGTGGCCGAGAAGACATTCGCGACGGCGCCATCGTCGAGAACGCTCTCGTCTAGCGCGTAAATGGTGGCCAACACTTCGGCGGGATCAAAGTACGTGCTCCACGAGAGAAATTCCAGCAAGTCCTCCCGCAGCTCCCCCAGCAGGCCGCTCTCTTCTCCGGCCCCTAGCTCAAGCATCCGTGAGACTAACGCGTCGCCCTCACTGGCTCCTCGCGTCACCCCGCCTCCGCGGGCGGCGTCCTTCGCGGGTAGCTGCTTACGTGTAATGCCCGCCAGTTTAGTGAGCGCACCGAGCATGCGCACGAGAACCACCGCGTACAGTGTGTGGATGAAACTCTCCTTTGTCTTCATCATCGAGACGCAGTAGTGCAGATACGTGCGCTGGCATTCGAGCGTGCCCCCTGATATAAACGGCAGCACGAAACTCGGCGGTAGCGCCGCGGTAGGGGCGAGGAGCGAGCCGGTGGCCGTGGACGGTCCCTTGAGGCCCAGTTTGCCCGCCGCCACCATGAGCGTCGCGGCGGCCTTCAGGGACTTGTGCTTCGGTTGGGACGACGCCGAGGCACCACCTTGCTGCTGGCGCTGAAATGCTGCCACGGCCGCGAGGGTGGACGGATCCACGATGACGGCTTGAATGGCGACGTTGGCGTCTTGCACGATCATCCAGGGAAGGTGCTGGGCGATCAGGTCTTCCGTCGCAAAGAGACGAAGCACCTGCACGGCCTGATCCACGAAGAGATGCTGCCGGCACTCCTGAAGCGCCGCCGCCACGTCGCCCTTGGTCGCCTGAAGGAAGATGCCGGCCTTCGCGGCGATGTCGAGTGGCAGCGACGATGCCTGTCGAAGCAGCAATAGGCTTTCCTCGTAGGCGAGAAAATTGAAGGGCAAGAGAAGACTGACCAGACGTTCGTACCGCGTCGAAGGATCCATGCCGGCGGCGGTGGACGACGCGGCGCCGTCAGCGGATGCTCCACTCACACCACCAGCGCTGCCGTTGGCGACCGAATGGTTGTAACCGGCGGGCGGGATGAGGTGAGTGACCAGGAAAGCGAAGATGGCCATGTCCAACACAGCGAGGTTGTCCTCCATGAGCCGCAGGGCGTCGGCGTCGCCGGCGGCACCGCTCACGCCGAGCGCGAGGGCACGGTGCTGGTATGCTTTCACAGCTTCTTTTCGCAGTCGCATCAACAGGGCCACAAGTGCTTCGGCTTTGGGAACGGAAGCGATACCGAGCAGTTGTAATGACACCGTCGCGGCGTTGGGCGAGCTGCCAGAGGACGCAGCCGGGGTTTGCCCCGAAGGCTGGAGAAGTTTGCTTTGCACGGCGATGCGCACACGATTGAGGACCGTCAACATTTGAGGGACCACACGGAGCACGAAGCGGGCGGCGCACCCGGACGCAGCGAAGTACTCAATGGCGTCGTCCACGCGATTCGTCGCCCAGGCGTCGTAGGCGCAAGCCAAGTAATTTTCACGACGGAGCAGAAATGGCAACGAGAGCGTCACGCCCCCCACTGACGCCGACGTCGCCGTGGTGGGGTTGCCGCCGGGAGGAGGCGCCGGGGCCTCCTGCGCTTCGACGACCACGGACACAGGAGAAGCAAGAAACACCGGCAAGCTGCTGGTGAGGTAGTCTGTGTGCAAGACCGCTCGATGGTGGTCGCTCCCGGCGATGATGCTGTGTAGCAGTCGGCCAGCCGTGTACGGAGCTAGGGCGACGACCTCGCGCGACGTGGCGAAAAACGAAATCATGCTCGGCGGAACATACGCCGCGCAGCGAACCGCGCTGGGTAGTGTTTGACTTCCCGTGAGGATACAGTGCTCCCGCTTGCCTTGCAGGGCGGCGGCCGCGTTAATGAGCGCCGGGTTGGAGACGGTCAGATAGTGATCCGAAGGCAGACCGACATGCAAATGGTTCGTGGCGTCGCCTTGGTGCGTCGAGCAGAATGGCAACTCGTTGCCGTCAAGCATCGACCGGACGTACACTTTGTTGCCCACGGCGATCGGGGCCCACAGCCCTTCGACTACCTGAAAGCCTCCGAGTTCGTCGGCATCGGTCAGCATGGGCGCGTTGACGAGGGTCGCGTCGGCGAACGATTCGGTGTGAGCGTCCCACAGGGCAATCCCATTGCTGAGCCGGCATGCCACCGCGGGGAAAGGTTGTTGCGCGCCGGCGGGCGGCCCCCCGTAGGGCACAACAGGCCCGGTGCCGGCTGCCGGTGCGGTGGATGGTGCGACTCCCCCAGCACCTGATACGCTTCCCGTGTCCGAGTCCGTGTCGCCACGGACGGGGCCTCCGTTGGCCATGGCGTTCCAGACCGGCAGCGGGATGACGTCCGACGATGTGGCATTGACGGCCGCTGCCAGCAACACGGGACGAATCCAAGGGGGATGCTTCTTGTCGATCACGATCGAGTCCTTGAGTTGATGCGTGTGGCAGTCGAAGACCGAGTACATGCGCTTCGTGGCCACGAGGATTGAATTCTCGAGCCACTCGAGCGCCACAATGCCTTCCCCGACATTGAAGGCGTTCCCACGCGGACCTTCAAGGGGGAGGATGGATGTGTCCGTGTAAGAGTACATGACAATGGACTTGCGCACGTAAGCCGCCATGCGCGTTTGGCTTCCCTGGCAGAGGCACGCACAGGAAGACCCTTCGAGGTGTTTGAGCGTACTCGCCGTGTTGCCTAACCGGTAAAGCGTTTCGCCATGAAGAAATGATACTTGGCCGTCGCACAGCACGAGCAGTCGGAGTTCCTTTAAGCGAGTTTCAACTGCCATGGATGTGACACTATTCTTTCCCAATTCGAGGGACTGTTTTTGAACGAGTTTGGCCGTGACCGTGGAAGCCGACTGACTCGCGGCAAGATCCCCACGGGGGACGTCTTTGGGTCCCGGCCCACCACTCGAACCACCACCGCTGGCGACAATGGTGGATGTGCCGCCTACAGTGAGTGAATCGACGGCAAACGGCGCCCGCTGGTGCGTAACCGAATACTGCGCCACGCAACCATCGGACGTGGCGACGTAGAGAAGCAATTGCTCCACGAGCGGCTGCGTGACCGAGGCGAGCGCCGCGGCACCATGCGGCCGTCGACGAACGACGGCGGCCAAGGCGTCAATGCGGAGCTTCGGGTCATCCAAGACGAGGACATTGGACAGTTCCATTCGTTCGAAGAATACGGCGCAAACGAATCGTGCGCAGCAGAATGTCGAAGGATCAAACGAAAGTGTTGATAGGGGGGGCTGTTGAGGGAAAATTGCTGCGCACGGTGCTGAAAACAGAGTGCGACTGGCTATAAACTGGAAGTGCAAAAGACTACAGCTGGTCACACCAAATGAACCATAGTGCCCGGAAGCGTACGGCTACATGACCGATGAGGGCTGCACCGCCGCATCGGGGTTGACGCCCCCCGGCACAATCATGTAGACGTGATGGCTGTTGACGAGCATCCGACGATAGCGGCCCACCAGCAGCCGCTTTTGCCTCAGCGGCTCGCCGTGATGCGGCGCCCCTTGCGAGCTGTCGCCCGCGGTGACGACTGTCTCGACATAGTGGCGCGCGTTTTCCAAGACGAGGTTGCACGTCGAATCGAAGGCAACCAGGGTACCTTCCGCTTCGTGTTGATGCGCTAAGAAGACGGTGACGACCGAGCCGACGCTCTTCGCGACCAAGTCCAGCGGCAGAAACATTTTCCAGTCACGCCTGATCTCTTTCTCTCGTTGCGAGAAAATGTCAGAATCGCCTCAGCCGCTTAGGAAGGGTAACAAAAAGAAATGAGCTGTTTAGGGTCAAGTTCGCACACCGACCCTCTTGGATGTGAAAGTTGTGTGTGGCTAGTTATGGGCGAAGGGGGGGCAGCCAGCTATTTTCTTCGCCTTGAGGGCTACGACACCCTTGCTCATCGCTGTCGTTGTCGTTCGGACCGTCCACCGTCCAGTCAAAGCCGTCGAGGCCCCCCTCATCGTGCTCGTTGTCGCGACCTTCCAG
>ERZ1292633.2243-Hain-H41-02um-R1-2243-length-19962-cov-7_pt1 | contig 19962 bp, 7 predicted proteins | sample MGYA00564406_ERZ1292633 | MGnify/ENA primary metagenome ERZ1292633 (study PRJEB36523, sample SAMEA6512639) | groundwater metagenome | collected 2019-01-08 | study: AquaDiva: Metagenomics assemblies of 32 groundwater samples
GTTACGCCATTCAACGCCGCGTGCGTCTCACCCGCGAGAAACAGCTGCAAATTCATGTCCGACAACGTGGCCGTGAGGTACCTGCCTAAGTAGAGAAGATGAATGATTTCCTCGTACAGCTTCCCCGGGCCAAGCGGCAGCTGTCCGCCGCCATCTTGAACCGATTCTGCGGCTTGCGGTGGTTCCGCTGCGGGTTGCGGTGGCTCCGCAGCGGCTTGCGGAGGTGCCTTGGCAGTTTGCGGCGGCGCTGCAGCAATTTGCAACGCCCTAGAGAGTTTGCGGGCGACCTGGTACTCGGCTGGAACCGGCATGTGGTTTCGCGCCTTGAACGACGCGGCCAGCGACGAAGTAAAGCGATCAAGGAACACCGGATGAATGTACACGCTGTCCTCGTTCATCCCTGGCATGATTTTGCACAGGCCACATGCCTCCGCGAGGCAGGCAACCGCCATCGACGCATGCATGGTTCGCCGCCCGGCCGCGCGTGGGAGCGCCCAAAACAGGTTGCGGAACAACGACGCCGGGTCCGCTTTTTGGATGACGCATGCGGTAAGGAACTTCTCCACGGCCGCATCTGCCGCTGAAAGAGCCGTCTGCCTCAGCTGCTTCTCGACGGCAGACGGATCCTTGCCTTCACACAATTGCGCGAAGGCGTCCCCAAACTCCTTCGCGTTGAATTGCGATGACCACAACGCTCGATGGGCGGCAATCTGATCGTCCGGTGCCATTTTCCGTTTCTTGAACAGGTCGCTCGCAGCCCGCGTTACTGGCAGTGGCGGAAGGCGAAAGCCAATCACTTCTCGGCCGGAGTCCGTCGCGGCCCGCATGGGGTCAATGGCAGCCAACGCGGACGCGACGACGAGAGTCGGGCAGGCATCCTCGTCCTCGAAGGACGCCTGAGTGAGGTTCCCCAGAAAACGCAGGGCCTCCGTAGCAATGTTGGACACCGATCCCGGCGCCGCCGTGTTGTCAAGCATCCGTAACTCATCAAATAAGATAACAAGGGGTTTCTCCAGTCCCAACCGCCCCTTCAAAACGCTGTTCAGCACGGACGGTTGGCTCACATCCTGCACATTCACTCTGTGCTTGTCGCACCAGACGCCGATTTCGGTGAAGAACCGCCCGTAGTTCAGGCCGCCGACGGTCGCGTGCAAAATGCGGAGAGCGACACGAACGTCCACTGGTACGGCAATGTCGCAATCCCGGAAAGCGTCGTTGCGGCCGTTCATGGAGACGTACAAGGCTGACATGCCCGCTGGCGCCACCCCTTCTAGCTTCAAGTCCTTCACTCGGTTGCCCAGCCAAAGCAACTGCGTTGTCTTACCCGACCCAGGAGAACCGGTGTTAATTCCGATGGGAACGTGCTGCGTCAAGTTCGCGCGAATCGAAAAAGCCTTCTTGATAAGCTGTGTGAGAGTATTCTCCCAACCGCTGGATGCTGCCCCGTCGCCAACGTGACCTTCGTCACCACCTTCGCCGTCGCCACGATCCACGACAAAAAACCTGTCCCTTGTTGCGCACCGAAATAGGTTGGAGACATATTCGCCACGGTTCGTCCCTTCCAGATAGCCGAGAAAGCAATTGACGGGGCCGTTCATCTTGTCGTCGCCAGATGCGCCGTACCCAGCCGGTTCGGCGGCCATGTTGACGCGGAGCTGAGCACGAGGGGAAGCGAGGTTATGCAATGCAATAAAGTCTGTGCGGCTGGAGAAGGACGTTAAATCAAACAAGTCTTCTCTGTCATCGCTGGCTGTTGTGCGCAAGAACGAGCGCTGTTGCCCTTCCATTGCAAACCCGAGAGCAACTTATGACTCACTAGAGAGTTTCGTCAAAGACGCGCGCATCACAGCCAGAAAACGCCACCGTCGGGGAAAATCTGCGGATGTCCTCTCGGGTAACGAGCGCTTCGAAGCCCTCGTACGACACCTTGGTCTCAGGGTCAACGATATCAAACGACACAAGCTGTTTGCGTGCGGAATTCCGGTTGGGAGTCACCAAAACGTGGACAAACGTGTGATGCTTCAGGAAGTCGAAAAAGTTGGGGCCCGCCTCCTCCAGATTCTCGCGCCGAAATTCTCGGAATTTCTCTAACGCTCGGACGAAGCTGCTGTACTCCTTGTTTTGAAACGCAATGCAAATTCCCTTTTCGGACATCGGGTCGTTCAGGACGAAGGCGCAGTCCAGCACGTTATTTTCAGGGTTGAGACTCTCGCGGCACGTCCAGGGTGCGGCGGGCAGTCGCTGACATTCATAATACGTGTGATGCACTCCGCGGGCGATGCGACGCGATGTTTTCAACTGGAGCCCCAGGTCTGGTCGCGGCGGCACTTTTCCCGCGCACCGCGGTAGCACCTCCACGCTGTCCCCTGACGACTCAAGCGCTTCAACCGCGACCGTTACGCCATTCAACGCCGCGTGCGTCTCACCCGCGAGAAACAGCTGCAAATTCAGCCGTCGCCAGGAGGTTCAACATCACGTCTTCATTATGAGGCGCGTCGTCATGCGTATCATCTTCGTCGCCTGACCTGCACGACACTGCCATCGACCTGCGCATTTTCGGAGCGCCCAAACCCGTTTTCGAGAAGCGATCTCGGTTGCACTTGACTGGAGCGACTGCTCGCACGCCCGAAGGAACTTCCCGATGGCCATTTCCGCCTCTGAGAGAGCCATCGCTTTCAGCTCCGTTTCGATGGCGAACGGATCTTCGCGGCGCTCAATCGCTCGAAGACCATTCCAAACATCCGTGCGTTGAACGGCGTGTCCAGCGTACAGCGCTCGACGGGCCACCGCAATCTGCTGTTGATTGCACGGCGTCATTTTCTTGTCTTGTTGAACAAGATCAATCACGGCCCGCGTGACCGGCAACGGTAAGCGAAAGCCAATCATTTCTCCTCTGCATTCGACACCCTCAAGGGAACCATGGCAGCCACCGTGGACGCGACCACTAGAATCGGGGGGCAGTGACCGAAACGGGTGGAGGCATCATCGTCATCGTCACAAAAGACGTTGGGCGGCTTCCGAATCGGGGTCCCGGGGGCACAGAGTACGCTGTTGCCATATCCGCGGTGCAGGAATCCACGGCAACGCCACGCAGCAAAAAAAGATACAGTTTCTGTACTTTGTTCGGGTTTTTCTGCTCTCTCTCAGGGGTTTTTCTTCTCTCTCGCAGGGGTTTTTCTGCTCTCTCGCAGCGACAAGTTCCACTGGGTCGATCGGGACAGTGAAGGTCACGGCGGGAACAATGCAGGGCTCGGGTGAAGGCCCGTGGAGCCGCCGCAGTAGTATCGACGTCCCGGTCGTCATCGTCGGTCAGAACGGCGTCGTGAAGCGACAACGTGTCGACGTCATCTGAACGGGCAGTTGTCCGCCGCACGACGTAGGGGCATCCTTGATCCCATTCCGGGACGAGGCTCTGCACCTCGGGCGGCTGCAGCAGGCGTCGTCGTCCGACGTTATCATCGCCCCGAAAGCCAACAGTCACCGACCGTAGCAAGCTGGGTGAGTCCCGTGCAATCCAGCGCCGTTAAACTGGTGCAGCAGTAAAGTCAAACTGGTGCAGCCGGAAAGCCAACGGAGGTGATTCGTCGCGAGCTCCTCACTTCGCAAAGATTCGATTTCGGCGTCGTTCGAAAACGTTTGCAGGTGAGTCGTGCCGTAGGATGGGCCCTTCAAGCTGCATCCAGTAAACCTCTGTCTCGCTTGTGCAGTAGGCGCCGTCACCAAGCACGGCCTGTGCGGCAGCGAATCGAACCGGTGTGACGACGCGTGGCTTAGGTCGGCGATGTCCACGGACGAAAATGAGAGTTGTCAACGGCAACCACAAGGAAAATCATCGAGGAGAACACAATAAGAAGGTGGTGGTAGTCGTGGTGGCATGAAGAGAATGCGTCGTATCGTAGGTGTCCCTGGCAACAACCACTATGATCTGTGGACGACGCCGCGTCGTTGGTGTGACGCCTCCAAAATGTCGACAGAGCCTCCGTCTGATGCGTCATGCGACGCGTTGACGGGGGGGGAAAGTACGTGTCTTTTTTGTGTACAGAAGTAACTCTGGCGTCGAACCCATGGTGCGACCTCAGTGCTGTCATGGTGCATGGTCACATCAATTCGACTGCATGGATCGAATGGTAAGGGACGCGCACCAGAGGGTCACTGCACAGATCGAGGTCTCTCGTTAAGCACAGAATATTCAACAAACTGACGCTGTTTTTCCAAGGACGGCGACCAGAAGAGCCATGCGCAGGAACAGGCCATACCGCATCTGGCGGAAGTAGGCCGCCCTGGGGTCATCGTCAACCTCTGTAGAAATTTCGTCGACGCGAGGGAGCGGGTGCATCACGACCATGCGAGCCTTGGCTTTGTCCATGAGGGCTTTGGTGACGACGTAGTGACCCTTCACGGATTCGTAGTCCGCAGACGATTGAAACCGTTCTTTCTGGACCCTGGTGACGTAGAGGACATCCACCGAGGACAGGATCTCATCCGTCAGGGAGCTCGAAGAACTGACCGACAGGTTTCTCGAGCGGACGAATTCGATAACATCATCTGGCATCGCGAGCTGCGGTGGTGCGACAAAGTAAAGATGCTTCACTGCAAAATTTGTTAGTAACTTTGCGAGCGAGTGAACGGTGCGCCCGTGCTTGAGGTCCCCGACCAAGGCGATGGTGAGGCCATCCACTGTTCCGAGTTCGGCTACCATAGTAAACACGTCGAGCAACGACTGGGTCGGGTGCTCACCGATCCCGTTTCCGGCGTTCACGACGGGGTGGCGCGTCACCGACGTCACTCGCTTGAATGCCTGAGCATCAGGGTGCCGCATGACGACCACGTCCGCGTACGAGTCGACCGCCCGTGCTGTGTCCTCCAACGTTTCGCCCTTGGTCATCGACGACGACTCCAATGGCAAGTACACTACATGGCCGCCAAGTTTGGCCATGGCGGCACAAAAGGAGCTGAATGTTCTCGTTGAGCTTTCGAAAAACAGAGGCACCATGACCCGTCGAGCGAGCACATCCGTGTCCTGGCCTTGCCGATCGCGAGTCATGAGCAAGTCCGCGAGCTCAAGGAGCTCATCGATTTGCTTACGGCTGAACTGCGCGGCGCTCTCAACGTGGCCGCCTTCCAGCGCAACCAACGATTGAAATCGCGGCATTGTCGTCATGATGACCTGAAAAACGACCGATGCTCAACAACGAAGAACAAACAGTTGGACCACCCTGTCGCTACCACACAACCACACGAAACGATCCAGCGCGACACCAAAAGGGGCCGAAGGGAGATAATACCTCTTAGGGGGTAGGGACCCACTCTGGGTTGTGGGGTAGGCACACAACACAGAGAATATCGCTTCGGGTTCGCTTCGCTACGCAGCAAGAGCCAGCTGCTGGCCGTGGATGGGATACGCGACGTGAATGGACAACGTCTTGGCGTCGTCACCGTCAGTGTCATCAGTGACCCATCGGTAGAGACATGTCAACGCCACAAACAGCGGCTGCGCAACGAGAATATCGCTAGCCACGCTCATCGCCACAGCAATTGCAAACGTGCGGAGTGCGGCGCCACAAAGCGCTGCCGTGATGACTTGCGTCACGAGGAGGCACAAGATCGAGAATACAATGAGCACGATGTGGGCAGCCACCGCGAGTCCGCGACATCGCACCCGCAGATGCTTACCATCCCGCAGTCCTTTACTGGTAGCCGAGGCAACAGTGGCGGTCGACGTGCTTGGGGCGGATGGCACGCAATCGCTCGCTGTGGCCGCGGTATCGGCTGGAGGTGGGCTCGACGGTTCGGTGTTGAGGGCATCAATAGGCAGGGCTGGAATATAGTCGAACTCTGCATCCCAATCTGATACGACGGCCGCATAGCCGTCGTCGAATGCCTTTTCTCGCGAGAGCTGCGCCTTAAACTGACGCGAAATGCTGCCCTCCGCCATCGTGAAGGCGTCCAGACATTGGAGAGTGTGATCCGAGGGCCCGAGCGATGAGAGTTCGCGGACACCGAACTGTGTCAAGTCCTGCGCGGCCGGCGCATCGGTCAATCTGCGGTCGGCCAACGCTTCGTTGATACCGCCGTCCGTTCGGTGTAAGGAAAATGCCGTGTGAGAGAGACCGCGACTGCCCGTCGCCACCATCGCGGACACCGCCGCGGTCCAGAGGTAGAGGCCGGCCGCACCAGCGAACGGATCGAGGTCCCAAAAGAAGACGATGGCCACGACGGCCAGAATGATGCTGGCTTGCATGAAGAGGATGGTCACGTGCGTCGGACCACAGAATGGGTGAAATGGCTTGAATACAGCGGAGTAGGCGTGCAAGGGGAGAAGCGCCTTCCACAATGGAGCGACGGATGCGGTCTCGATGGAGTTGACGTCGTCCTGCGTTGAGCGCCTCGCGACGTACACACGCCGTGCAACGTGTACAAGGTAGAGTACCAGCACGATGGCCAACACAGCTAAAGTGGGCGTCACCATCACACCGTCCTGGCCGTCCTGACAGGTACCGCCAGAGAAGATCGCCCTCACCGCTGCGCCGACGTTGGTTACCGGCTCGATCTGCGGAACGGTTCTGGGGCTAGAAGGCGTCGTCGACGGCGCCAATGGCTGTTCGTTTCCGATGCTTACGGTGCCGTTCGACGAGACGGCGGTCTGCGAAGCGTTGAGTGCGGCCAGCACGTCACTGCCGTTGCCGCCGGTGATGGCGTCGGCAAGCAACTTGGCCATATCGACGTCGTACTGCAGCGACACCATGTACGCGACAGAGCTAACTGCGTCGACGGCGACCGAGGCGGTGACCACGCCGCGGACGAAATATTTTGGCGGGGTTAACTGCAGCGCTGGGGTCAACGCCAAGGAGCTTGCAGTGCTGATCGAGGACGAAGCGTTGAAATAGTTGTACCCCGCGAGCTGGAACGCCTGCTGCTGCACATCGTTGCCCAGCACGGATGACATCGACTGCTGGGTCGCGTGAAAAGGGCGATGCCCGCCTTGGGCACGCTCCAGCAGCGACTCACGATTGTCAACCACTGGTACGTTTTGGTTGTTGTGGCATTGTGGCCGCCAGTCGTTGGTTGCGGCGCACCAAACCACCATACGCATCGGGGTGACGCTCTGTGCTTCCGCGTGGAAACCTCCACGAGTCAACTGTTTCGTAGATTTCCACGTGGCACAGCGCATCGTGACGTTGTCGGTTGGGTCCATGCTGCACATTGACGTCGATCGGTCCGCGGGAAGGACTGGAAAGTTGAAGTCATTTCCCAACGTGTCGATAGATATGACCGTTCCGACGTGATCAGACGTCGCGGTGTCGGGAGCGGTGTACACGTTCACTGGCAGAATCACGACGTAGGGCAGTTCAGCGGATTTGCTGTCGCGGCGAAGAGTAATCTGCGGTGTACCTGCCGAAATGACGAGGCGAGGAAGCTGGTAACGCGCTAGGATGGGCAACGCTTGGCGGTGGGCGGGGAAATACAAATCCACCTTGATGCCAAAGAGCAGCTGCGAAGGCAATGCTTGGCCAGACCCGTCGATAACCTGTCGCGCCAGCGGAGCCAATGATTGAGCGATGGCTACTCGGGCAAACGCCGCTTCGTACTCAAACACGTCGCCGTTGCTGACGGTGTTCGCCGCGCGGGGTCGCACAGTGCATTCGTCAAGTAGGAACAAAGGAATCAGCGTCGTTGGATGCTTCGCGGCAGCTGCGACACAGGAAGGAAGATTCCCGTCGCCATCTAGTCGCAGCGGCGACCGGCGCACCGTAAATGGGATCGCGAGCACGCCGCCGTGAAGCGTCGCAATGGCCAACTGCGACCAATCCAGGCTCGAAGCCACCGAAAACGGTTGTTGGCCCAGGACGACAGGTGGGGCGGTGAAGTTCATCGGAGAAGGCGGGAGACCTTGAGGCGGAGCCGGCACGACAGGGGGCACCGGGGCGCTACCCGTCAGAAGTGGAGCTAGCAGGATACGGCCCGCGAAAGAAGGCTCGAACCACGGCGGCGGCCAAAGCAGCTGGCCGGTCGCCGGCTGCGGCATCGGGGAAAAGCCGCCCTGCAGCATTCCGCGATTCAGAGCCGTGTCAATAACGGCATCGACGAAGGCGTGCACGGGTGACGCCACCCGGCTGTCGTAGAGAACCGAATTTGGGAGCCTCGGCGTTGCGACGATCAGGTCAATTAGATCTCGCGCCGCCAGAACGCTCTGGGCCTCGGGCGCCAGCGGATTCAACGACACGGGCAGTGAAAATTTTCCGCTGGATGTCAACGCTCGACGTGGTGTGGATATGATGTAAGGACCCGTGTTCCAGTATCTTGGAATGGACACGTTCGACAAGTCGAAGGTCGTATTCGCGCGAGCGGCGGCGCGAACGTCGACGCTGTAACTCAAACCCACGCCCGTCGGGGTGAACTGAAGTGTCGACCGCCACGGCTCCGTCCCATCGATGAGTCTGGCAGCGGGGAATGATGCGTTGTAGGTCACCGACGCGTAGGTCCTCGCCGTGGCGTTGTCAGAGCGGTACACTTTTCCAGGGGGGGGCAGCTCGCCGATCCACCCAGTGGGCGCCGCGCCGTAGAGAGCGGTTGCCTGGACGGTGAAGTTCACTGGCGCGTTGACAAGGGGGATCACAATGTAGAGTTCCACAAGCAACTCACCGCTCGCATCTGCAGCTTGCCCGGGTAGGTCGCAAGATAAGATGCTGTACTTTTGCGCACTGGCGACGAGTAATGCTGGTGATTGCGTCACGCACCATGTCGCCGTGGAAGTTCCGATGCCGATAGGCGCCACCAAGGGGTCGCGGGTAACTGGCCGGGGGACCGCACCCACGTGCACGACGGCTGGGAGGCGAGGAGGAACCACCAATGAATTGTTCGAAATTAACAGCGTCAATCTCACTGGAAAGTTCGTGTGAGACGGAGTGACCCGGATCCGAGCGGCGACGACTTCCCCGGGTCGCAACGTTTGGTTCGCCACCCGGGTGGCATTGCCGGTGCGCAGTAGCAACCCAACTGCCGGTCCTCGGCTGTCAGCTGCCTCGTCCAAGTCGATAAGGGCCGCTTCCAGTTTAATGCTGAATTGCATGAGGGAATCGGTCATCGAAACCGATGCGGTCGGGGGCGGCGTGACAGTCTGAGAGCGCGACAGAGACCACGACAACGTCGGCGTCGCCGTTGGGGTGTGACTGCGGGTGGGCGGCGGCGTGATCGTCTCTGATACCGAAGCCGACACAGACATTGATGGTGACGGCGACGCCGTTTGCGTTCGCGTCGGCGGCGGGGTGATCGAAAGCGAGGCCGTCAGCGACGCCGATGGTGTCTTGGTTTTGGTTGGGGGCGGGGTCACCGAAAAGGTCAACGACAAGGACGACGACAGCGTCTGCGTCATTGACGGCGTGCGAGTGCGCACCTTTTTCTGAATGGTACGCGTGCTGGTAACGGTCGCGGAGAATGAGCGCGTGGCGGACGTGTCGCGCGATTTGGACAGTGTGATCGCAGGCGTTCTTGTCGGCGGAGGCGTCGCCGTTTTGATCCAGCCTTTGGGGGGCGTCCATGACGGTGTCTTGGACGGGGTGGCCGTCGGAGCCGGCGTGATGGTGACGGTCGCCGTCTTAAACGTGCAGCGAGTGTACGAAATGTTGTAGGCAACCGCGGTGGCGAAGTAATCAGACGACCAAATGCCGTTCCGGTACGTCGCGTTGAACGTCGAGTAGACGCCACTTGGAATTTCGGTGATGTTCACCATTGTGATGGCGCGGCGAGGGGCAATTTCGGCGTGCAATATGGCGTTCGATAGGTCGCTGGTTCGCTCGTAGCCGTTGGGACCTCCATAGATCCAGCCGTTGCTCCGTGTGGCAGGCACCCACATCCTGGCGACCAGCCACGCATCGCTGCCGCTGCGGTCCATCATGCATGTCGGGAGCATGCTTGAATACCACAGCAGGTACGCTTGCGCAGGCGTCCACGAATAACTGCTTTGCACGTCCCCCCGGCTGCTGCTGTAAAAGTTGTGCTTCAGCCCGAGCTGGTGCAAATACACCATGCGAATATCGCCGACATCGACGAGGCCGCTGTGATAGGCGGCGAGGTTCAGCGGCGTGGAGATAGAGTAATGGGAGGTTCCCGTCGCGGTGCCTGTGATTTCTCCAACCTCCAATGTCACCGGAATGGCTGTCGTAAAGCCGAATTGCAGTGGACTCGACCCGCCAGCGATGACGAAGGCATCCTGTTGCGAGCCCCATCCCGTCGACGTGATTCCCTTAAACGTCGACGCGTAGAACAAGTCACGTGGCCCGATCAGTGTGATCCACACGATGGTCGGCTGACCGATGGAGGTGACAATGCCACTGTGAAACGCCGCCGTGTTGATCCACGTCCACGCCGCAAAGTACGCCCCCGTGCCGTAGCAACCATCCTGACGGTACTGGTCTACCGTCAAATTGACCCGGATCACGGTGTTATTCGATGCCGCCGGCATCACCCCCGTGACGGGGTCACCGAACAGATAGGCTCGCGTAAGGGTGCCGGAGAACTGGCCTTGTGATTGCGCGTTGGCTTTCATTCGCCAAAAATAGTTGGAACGGCTCACAATATGCACGTGGACGAGTCTCGCCGGCGACCAAATTTCAACGACACCCTCGAACCAAGCGGCATGAGTGATCGATGTCCCTGCTATCTGGTACACTCCTGCGCCGTAGACAGTCGTATCCGAGGGGTAGAGGAACCCGCTAATGTTGCACTGGCGGTAGGTATCGGTCGTTTGCGGCAGCACGTTGGGTGACGGATACGGCGACGCCCACATCGCGGTGGCCGACCCAGTGTACGACGTCTGCCGACGGAAGTCGTACGACGCCCACATTTCGAAGCCCGTTCCGAGGTACTTGACGAACATGCCGGCGGTCGACCAGATGGGGCGCAGGTTGGTGGCCAGGATGCTCGACAGCGCCGCGTCTTGACTGAACACGCCGCAGGTGCCATACACGCCAGAGTTGTCCCAAATGGTTTGTATGTTGGTGTACTCCCGGTCGTTGTGGGGGGGTCCGAAGGAGGGCGGCGTGATCGATGTGCTCAGTATCATCGGCTTGTCGTTGGCTCCCGCCCACGCGTACGACGACGATCGCACGAAGCCGCGGTAGGCACTGTAATAGTAATCGACTGAGGGATAGAAATGAGCGTAGAAGTAGCCCTGCTGGAGATGTTTCAACGCCAAGGAGTGCACGGCCACCTTGGCAAGCTGGTCTCCCCAGCCGTAGTAATCGATGCCGATGATGGTGTCCGCGTTGAAGGCATCCGCCTCGATCGGACCATAGCGGATGGTGCACGGTAGCGAGGTCGGCGTGCTGCTTGTCGACAGCCACACGTGCGAATACTGGTAAGCCCAAGCGAGGGCCTGACTCGTCAGGCCGTAGAACGTGCTGCGCTGCATGTAGTAGCCGCACGTGGCCGGCGCCAAATCGAGATGCGCGTAAAAGGTCTTCGTTTCGCCGAATTTCAGCAGATCGGAATGGTACGCGATCGCGGTGAGCTCGCCACCGTTGTGATACCTCCCCCAGCCGTAAAACGATGATGTCACAAAGTACATTGGCGATGCCCATTCGGGCAGCGACAGGGTGACGATGCGTGCCTGGATGGCGACGCTCTGCGACATCGTCGTTAAGTTCTGGCCTGGCGGACCGAACGTCGTCGAAATGCCGACTGCATTTGTATACGCACCATCGTAACCGTAGCAGTAAACGCCGTTGGTCATTGTTGACAAAAATGGGCGAGTCCCGTCACCCGACGTCACGGTCCACGGGTGGTAGTACAACAGCACGGGCGGGAAGGCGTACCCTAGTCGGACAAGACCTGACGCGACCGCCGCCTTGGGGCCGTAGCTATCGGGCGTGATGGCGCCGCTGTTGCCCCAACACGGGTCGAACAGTCCATCGCCGTTGAATGACATGTTCACCGCCACCGTCCGCTCGTTGAATTCAAAGTCGATCGTCGGCAGCAACGACACCGCGAACGGCGCGAACCACTGCGCCCAGCTGCACGAGACGCCGTTGCTGCGCGATCGTGGGATTGACGTGAAGACGTTGACGGACGCCACGTTGATGAGGTAGAAAGTGACTGTGTTGTGGGCGTCGATGTCCGACTGCGGCACGGTGCCGCGATGCAGCGCCGCCGCCAGGGCATCCGTGTCCGTGGTGTAGAACCCCCCACCATTGCAAGTCGGTCCATAGTCAAACGTCGGCGATGTGAGCGTCACCGGCGTCACGTCGGGTCCCAACGTGTGGGCGGGGGGTGGGGTGGGTGTCAAGGTCAGGGCGAACACGTTGTACGGGGACGCCGCTCGATTTCGATTCTGAGACGTGATGCGGTTGCGGTTCAAGCTGTGGATGATGGTCCGGGTCCCCATGTACCACACGTAGACGGTCGCCTGGGAGGACGCGACGCCCATGCGAACGAGGCCCTGGTGGGCAGCGGCCCACGACACATGGCTGTCCCCAACATCGTACGCCCCTGGAACGCCCTTCACCACTCCGCTGCCCCATTGCCGGATCAGGAAAGTAGTCACTGTTACGGTGGAGTATTCCGTCGGCGTCGGCGCGGGCGCAGCGGCCTCTTGAACGACGAAGCTGCCGTCGGGAGTGTTTTCTGCCCCCGCGACCCACGCCATCATTGAGTTGCCCAGGAACATCGGCCTCCATCCCCCGTCAAAAATGTAGATGTCTTTTCGTTCGCCTGGCGCTAAAAGAATTCGCGACGTGACGGCAGCGCACAGCAAGTTGGATCGAGCCTCGAAGTACTGCACGCCCCAGCATCCGGGGTGACTGGAATACGCCACGGGGTGCGTGTAGTACACCGACACGCGGATGGGATACTCGGATGTATAGTCGGTCGGCACCGCCGACGTCAGCGTGACGGTGTAGGCAGCCTGAACGGAAGAGTAGTTGCGCGCGGTCGTGGACAAACCACGATAGTACGTCGCCGGGAAGAATTTCCGATCTGCGACGTCGTGGATGAAAATCGTCAGAGGCGCGTCGCCTAGTGTGAAAAGATTTTCCAGCATAGCTGCCGCGTCGACTGTCTCCAAGGTGCCGTACACACCCGCCCCTTCCACGTATGGGAGTCGTAGTGATGGCTGCAACGTGAAAGCAGTCACACCGGCCGTCACCGTCGGGGGCGTGTTCGTGAGAGACATGTAAATGGCGTCCGCGGGAGAGGTGGTGCCGGATGACTGCATGCCGTTGTTGAAACTGCCGTAGAACCTTGGTCGGGATCCGACCCAAAAGAAGTAAATCGTTGCCGACTGGCCGTTTTTCAACAGCCCCGCGTGAACGACGGCGGCGCTGAGGTCCGAATTGTACTTGTAGTATCCTGATCCCGTGATGCCGTTATTGGGGATGTTGCCGACGGCGTCGCCGACGATGACCGCACTTTGCATCGTGAGGAATGGGGTGCCCGTTCCACCGGGGAACAGGGTGGCGTGGCAGGCACCGTAGCAGGTGATGGCCGGGGCGGCCTCGTCCGCCGGGAACGCGCCGCAGGTGTTGTCCACCGAGAGCGTGTAGGCCCAGTCCGTCGTCGTGCCGTATCCCTGTCCGGTGATACCGTTCGCCGTTGTGGTCGTGTAGGTCGTTGTCGGAGTGGACCACGTGCCCTTGATGGTCTTGTACTCGTACGGTGTCACGACGCCCGCGTAAGTCGCGGACCGACTGAGTTCGCTGAAGTACAAGAATGTTGGCGTTGCTGATACATAGACGTAGCTTTGGCCCGCAACCGGTCCGCCGCGGACCTTCATGTAAAAGTCCGACGCTCCCGTCATGCATCCTGGAAGCGACGACAGGGTCGACACAATGATGACGTTTCGTGCCGCGTTGCCAGCGTAGTTTGACATCACGCCGTGCTGTCGAGTGCCCGCAAGCGGCGTCGTCAGCCCCGTGATGCGGTGCACGTACAGCGTGACTGGGGCGTCGTTCCACCGGTACAGCCCCATCTGAACAGCGATGTGGCCCAAGTCGCTGTCCTCGCTGTAGCGCCCGGCGCCGTACATCGTGACGGCGTGCGACACGGCGGAGCCCTGCATCACGAAGGAGTAGCTGGCCATCACGGTTGGCAGCGTGGGCACCGTGGCCGAGAGCGTCGGCATCCAGCCACTCGTCGTCGAGCCGTAGTAACCTGTGGTGATGCCATTCCGCGTCGATCCGTAAAAAATGTCCACGGTTTGCTTCCAGTGGAAGTAAACGGTCTTCGTCTCTCCGATTTTGATGAGACCAGCGTGAATGGCGGCCGTGCACATATCCGCCCAGTAGTTGTACACGTCGGTGCCGGAAATGTCGTTCCACGATGTGTGGCGCGCCCGATAGGCCGTGAACGTCACCGGCACCACGTCGGCAGCGACCGTCGGCGGCGTCGAGGACGTCGACAGATACACGGCGTCCCCGGCGTTCGAAAACCCGAAGGTGTCGAAACACGCCGGCATGCGTTGCGAACCCACCGCGTGCACGTAGAAGGTCTGGGTTGCGTTGACCGCGAGCAGTCCCGTACGCACCGCGTAGGAGGCGAGGTCGTGCGAGTACGGGATATAGCCCACGCCGTAAAAGTAATTCTGAAAGTGGTAGTTTGTCGCGGTGATCGGGCCGCTCGGAATGGTCATCACGGGCGGCGTGCTGCTCAGCGACGGCGTGATGCTCCAGTCGTTCCACCCGTAAAAGCCGGAGGAGATGCCCCGCGAAGTGACCGAGTAGAACGGCTGCTTGAGACCCGTGCCGTGAATGTACACTGTGGTGGCGACGCCCACGTCGAGCAGCCCCGCGTGGTACGCTATCGCATGGATCTCGTTGTAATAATAGTACCAGCCGAATCCGTTGATCCCGTCGCTGGGCATCTGGTCCAAATACAACGTCGCGGAGTACGGGGTGGTCAGCACCGGCGCGGTCGTTGTGGCTGATACGCAGAAGGCGTCGATCGCTGAGAAAGAGGCGCTCGACATCACCGCTGATCCACCACGTGCGGCGGGAAACACGTTGTAGGACCCCTTGGCGTGTATCCACACGAGTCCCGTGCCGCCGGGCCGCAAGAGATTCATGTGCACCGAAGCGATGGCCGCGTCGCTCCAGTAGGTGTAGCCCACGTAGCCTTGCAAAGTCGAACCCCCCCAGGTCGAAGGTACCGTCAAATTTGCCGGCTGTTGCGTCGACGTGAAGGTGGGTGCCGTTGGGGTGCTGGAAAGCCAGTACGACTCGCCCGAGCTGGGGTCGCAGTACACACCTCGAGACGAAGCGCCGAAGATGACTGGCCGACTCCCGAGACGGTGGATGTAGACAACCGCTGGGCTGCCCATCTCTGGCATGAGGTTGCCGTGCCACGCCGTGACGGACACATCGGACGTGGTGGTGTAGACACCAGCGCCGCGGCAGTAAAATCCGTTGGGAAATCGATGGAGTTGAAGTGTCACTCGAAGGGGGTTCGTCGCGGGAGCCGTCGGGGCCGTCGACGTGGTCGTCAGCATGACCGCCTCGTAGGCTGAGTCGTACGAGTGGGAGTTCATATCTCCACTTGTGGCGCCGTAAAAGAACGGCATCGATCCGATGGAGTGGACCCACACAGTTTTCGTCTCGTTGTAGTGAACAATGCGCGCGTGCAGCGCCGTCCCAGACAGTTCGCTATCGGCGGCGTAGTACTCGACGCCTGTCACCCAGCGGTCCCAATTGTTGCGGGGACGCACGACGACGGGGAAATGCAACGGATCCAATGTGGGGAAGGTAGTGGTCGCTGACAGGATGAAGGAGCAGTCGCTCCACGGGCTAAAGTACGACAGCTGGCCATAGGCCCACATGGAGTAAAAACGCGGCACCGCATTGCAGGGTTGCAATTGTGCGTAAACCGTTGTGCGCACTCCCATTTCGACGAGTCCAGCGTGGAAGGCTGCCTTGCTGACCTCGGAATCGTATCGGTAGAACACCGACCCGTAGATATTGTTGCCATTGAGCGTCGGGCCCGCGAAGAGCACCGACAGTTGGATAATGTTGGACGCGGCGAGGGTGACGGCCGGCGGGGTTGTTGACGACGCCGACACGACGAATGCGTAACCAACAGCCCCGTTCGCGTAGTCCGTTGTGAATTCGTACGCGTGCTGCACGCGAAGAAAGAATGTCGGACTGGTGCAAGGATGGACGTAGACTTGTCGCGTCTGTCCTGGCTCCAACAGCCCTTCTGCGCGCGCGGCAAAGTTGACGTCCGCTTCCTGGCCCCGATAGACGCCGGCGCCCCGCGTGTTCGAGCTCCACGACGGAAGATCGTAGGTGACGTTCACGGCAAGAACATTCGACTCCGCCTCGAGGGGTGGTCCCCATGATGGAATCGCCGACGGCTGCAGGAAAATGGCTTCGTACCCCGCGCCATCGTAGTAATAGTAGCTAACGATTCCATAGTTCGCAGATCGAACGAACACTTTCCGGGTGCCGATGCGGTGGATGAATATCTTGGCGCTCTTCCCTAGTCGCACGAGGCCCGCGTGCATCGCGGCCATCGTGATGTCGGAGCTGTACGTGTAGTACGTGGACCCAGTGGGTGCGGACGTGATGGTGGAGGCGTACACGGTCACGCCGGTGATCAATGGATCGACAACGTCACTCGGGACCACATTGACCGTGGCGAGTGCGATGGCCTGCGTGCTCCCCGACCATGAACTCGACTGCACGCCGCGCATACTCGACCCAAAAAAACCGGTGCGAATTCCAAGCTGATGAATGTACAGTTGCACAGTCTGGCCGGGTTCGGCTAAGCCTGCGTGGAATGCGCACTTGGCGAGGTCACTGTCGTACGAGTAGTACCCTGTGCCGGTGATTCCGTTTCCGTTCAGCGAGTACCGCAGCGTCACTTTATCTGCGACGGACGGCACCGTCGCGAAGCGAGAGACGATGAAGGCTGCCGTGGCCGACGACTGCGCGGACGATGTGACGCCGCGGAAGCTCGACGAGTAAAAGAAAGGGTGTGATGCAATGTGGTGGATGTACACCCGCACCTGTTGATGCATCTTGACGACGCCGTTGTGGAAGGCCGCCTTGGCGACGTTGGAGCCAGACGTGTACACGCCGACGCCGGTTATCGCCGGACCGGTGATGGTGTCCACTGAAATGACGGCCTCCGTGATGCCCGCTGCTAGCACTGGCGGGGTGGGGTCATAGCTAAAGATAACGGCGTTGTTCGAGCTGCCGTCGAAACCTGTCGTGACGTCGTTAAGCTTGGAGCAGTAGAACGGCAAGTTGTATGCGGCGAACTCGTGCACCCACACGGAGTATGTGTCGCCGAGCCGGTACGCCGCCGAGTGGAAAAGTGCCAGCGTAAGGTCTGAGTCCCACCGGTACACCCCGGTGCCGTACGCCCAGCCGCCAGGCGCGGTATAGGGAAACGTGACCGTGATGAAAAACTTTGCGGCGAAGACCGATGGTGCGGTGCTCGACGTACTCACGATCACGGCCGTGTCCGTGCCGGCCCAAGCATATCCTGTCACACCTCGGTGAATGCCACCGTAGAACCGGGTTTTCGTCCCAATGTCGTGCACGTAGGCCAGCGGAACCCCTTTTCCCTGAGCTGTGATGCCACCGTGCATCAACATGGAGAAGATTTCGTTCGAACTTTGGTAGTAGCCGTAGCCGTAGACCCACGTCGGTGTGCCAGGCCCAACGGGAAAAGCGATCGGGTTTGCCGTTGGCGTCATGGTCGGGCAGGCGGTGGTTGCGTTAGTCAGGAACACACCGTCGCCAGCGGTGGCCGAGTACCCTGAGCCGGCCCCATTCTGGGTTCCGGCGTAGAACTTCGTGCGACTACCGGCCCAGCACATGCGAATGGTGGCGGTGGCGGCCACCTGCACTAGGCCTAATTGCACCGCAGCCTTTGGGATGTCTGATGTCGTGGTGTACACTCCGACACCGGTGAGCGAGCCTGCGAGGGTGCCCGTCACGTCGCAATCGTAAAAGTCTCCGACGGTCGGCGTGCCTGTGAAAAATGGAGCCGACGTGGCGCATGCGCCAGTGCATACGGGAGCCGCGTCGACGCCACGTAGAGGCCACAATGTGGCGACAAAAGAAAGGGAAGTGAAGAGGAGGAAGCCGTTGATACTACCAGACGTCATGTCGATGTCCGTGTCGCAGTTTGAGTCGGTTGGCGCTTTTGCAGTACAATAACGGGCGCGCAACGCAAGGAGAGATACGGCGAACGACGAAGAGAGGGGCGATGGGGGAGGGAAACGTAACGTGGGTGTGGGAAAAGAGAACACCCCCACGGGGAAATTGTTGCTGTGGTGAGAATAGCCCCCCAAACAACTCGATCATGGAAGCGTCAGCAGCGGAGGAGTGGCTGGCGTACATCGTCGAAAACTAAGTAGGCACAGGTGCCAGGCCGTACAAACGCGTGGAGGTGTGGCTATCGTGCGGGGAGCCGGCGGGACGTGCTCTGTCACCCATTGGGGTGCGGGGAGTCGACGGCGTGGCGCTCCTCATCTGAGCAAGGAACTCCGCCCCGGACGCGATGTCAGCGGTAATCCGCTGCAGTGTGTGCGCGCCGGGAGCGGGGAATGCGGCCGACGTAGGAGGGGGGCGGCCGTACGGATGCCAAGGCGAGCGCTCGGCGTCTGGCGGCACGCCCAGGCGGCTCAGTGTTTGCACCGTCACTTCGCCTCGCGCTTGGCGCAGCTGTTCCGCGAGCTCCCCAATGTGCATGCGCATGCTGTCGCGATCTTCACGCGCCTGCCGCTCAACTTGCAAGACGGCTGCCTGCGCAGCCGTGAGGGCGGCACGCAGCTGTTCGCGCTCAGCGTACAGTTCATTCAACTCTGAAACGTGGACTTGCCGCTCGTGGCTTTGGCTGGATCGTGCGGCCCTCAACTGGCGAAGGTGCTCTTCAGAAATCGCCTTCAGTGCCTCCCGGCTAACACCGTCGACCACCGCCGCGCGCAGTTGCTTCGATCGCGGGCGGCAGTTCACGCGCGCCGCGAGCGGCTGCCCCTCGTCCAGTTCTAACACTGGCGGCCCGGCGGTCGCGTCGGAACGAAACACAGCTGCCAGCACTCGCGCGAAGTCGACCGGCGACGACTGGTGGAGCAAATTGTCGATGTCGTTCGGTGACGCCGCGAGCTGCGTGGCGCCGCCGGCCGAAGTGGTCGACGGTGCGATGAGGCCCGCGCCATGATTAGGTAGGAGGGCGACTTCGGCAATCCGAGAGTAACCTACGCACCGCTGCAAGGCTGAGTCGAAATCGCGCATCTGGAATGTCTGATCATCGGCGAGTAGCAGCACGCGACGGATCGGTGCACCTAATGCCATTCGGTGCGGTTGGACGGACTGGAAGGCGTGCAGCACGGTCGCGCTGGCGGAGTCCTGAAACGACACGAGGTAGCTCACCGCGAGGGTCACGCGAGCGGCAGATGCAACTGGCAAAGATGGGACGGACGTCCCCAACGTCGACGACGGTAGGATCATTGGTACAACAGCTTCACAACGACGCTACGATGTCTTCGCGCGGCGTCAAGTAAATTCTCACTTATCTTTGCGGAGAGCGTTGCTGCAAGACAATAACACATGTGGCAATTAAACAGCTGCGGAGGGAGGGGGTGAGTGCGATCCTTCAGCAGTGAGTGGCGCACACGTTAACGGGTCAACGACAGCCGCAAGGACGTGTTCTTCGTCGCATTGACCTCGTTTGGATGGAAGTACGTCCGCTCAGGGGTGCCGTGGAGGGCGAAATCAACCGCCTCGACGCCCTGCATCATGGAGTGGTCCTGGTTGGCCACTTCGTACTTCCAACCGCCGAACCGACCCCGTGACATCACCCCATGCTTCATCAGCAGCGGCTGTATTTCGTCGAGCAACGTATTGCGTCCCACAAACGGGGTCGGGTACCCCTTCGCCAGGTACTTATGCCATCGGCTGACGATTTCGTCGGTGGGTGTCAGGAGTGCCGATGCCAAGCAGCCTGCGATGCACGCCTCGACGA
>ERZ1292633.2246-Hain-H41-02um-R1-2246-length-19942-cov-5_pt1 | contig 19942 bp, 20 predicted proteins | sample MGYA00564406_ERZ1292633 | MGnify/ENA primary metagenome ERZ1292633 (study PRJEB36523, sample SAMEA6512639) | groundwater metagenome | collected 2019-01-08 | study: AquaDiva: Metagenomics assemblies of 32 groundwater samples
ACTTCATTAGCTCATCTCGTAGAGATTGGTGTTCTTTTTTACTTAACTTTGGGTCTCTGGCGAGAATATCAAATGCGGCATCTCTTGCAGCTTTTAAGATATCAAAGTCTCGCACTAAGTTAGCCATCTTAAAGCCCGGCAGACCGGATTGTTTAGAGCCCATAAATTCGCCCGGCCCTCTGATTTCAAGGTCAAATTCGGCCACCTTAAAGCCATCACTGGTCTTCTCCATAAATTCAATTCGCGTACGCGTCTCCTGTGAAATCGCATAGCCCATGATTAAAATACAAAAACTTTTGTGAAGCCCGCGCCCGACCCGTCCGCGTAATTGATGGAGCTGTGAAAGCCCGAAGCGCTCGGAGTGCTCAATCATCATGATCGTCGCATTTGGCACGTCCACCCCGACCTCAATAACTGTGGTTGAAACCAGTACATCAATTTTGTGCTCGCGAAACTCTGTCATGACGGCGTCTTTTTCTGCAGATTTCATTTTTCCATGCAGCAATCCAAACCGAATTTTAGGAAATTGACTTTTGAGCTTTTCATACTCATCCGTAGCATTTTTTAAATCAATTTTTTCACTCTCTTCGACCAAGGGATAAACCACATAGGCCTGACGCCCGCGCGCAATATGATCTGACATAAACTCCAGAGCCTGTGTGCGTTTTGACTCGGTTATAACCCGAGTTTGAATCGGCATACGCCCCTCGGGCATCTCATTAATAATGGAAACATCCAAATCTCCATAAACCGTCATGGCCAGAGTTCGAGGAATGGGCGTAGCCGTCATAATCAGAAAATGTGGCGAGGCTCCTTTGTTTTTTAATTGCCCGCGCTGAGCCACACCGAACCTGTGCTGTTCGTCGATGATAACTAAACCTAAACTCTTAAATTGGACCCAATCTTCGATTAAGGCATGCGTGCCGATTAAAAAGTGAATCTCGCCAGATGCTAGCTTCTCTAAAATTTCTTTTCGCTCTTTTGTTTTTGTTTTACCGGTTAACAAACCAGTGACGATGCCAAACGGACTTAGCAGATTTTGTGAATTTTTAAAATGCTGTTCAGCCAAAATCTCGGTCGGAGCCATTAAGCAGGTTTGATATCCACTATCAAAAGCCTTCGCTGCTGAAAGAAAACTGACTAAAGTTTTACCCGAACCCACATCTCCCTGTACTAAGCGATTCATGGGCTTTCCGGACTCGAGGTCTTTTTTTATTTCAAAATAAGCATTCATCTGGGCATTGGTCAGTTTAAACGGCAGGGCCTTAATAATTTTGTCTATACTTCTTTCAAGTGCAGAAAAAGCCAGACCCTTTTCATTTTTAAGACCGGTTTTTTTAGATGCTAAATACAGCTCGAGCCAAAAAAACTCATCAAAAATTATCCGTCTGTGGGCTTCTGATTTAAACTCATTATATACAGCACCACTATCAGCCTCGGGTTTGTGAATGCGATAACAAGACTCTTCAAAGCTGATCAATTTATGTTTTCGAACCAGTTCCAAGGGTAACTTTTCTACCGGCCACTCTTTAATTTCCTCTAAGCAGGTCGTCATCAATTTTTCAATTTTTGCAGAACTGATTCCTTCGGTTTCAACATAGATCGGTATTAATGCATCTTTTAAGTCTTCATCAGGCTCTATATCTTTTAAATCCGGATGATGAAACTCAAGTCGGCCTCGGTAATTAGTTACACGACCTACGACCCGAACTTCTTTGCCATTCTTAAATCTCTCAAAGTAACCCTTATAGGGTGTGCAAAAAAATTTACAACGAATTTGCCCTGAGCTGTCGCGAACTAAAATATCATAAATTTTTCGCGAAGACTTTCCCATATTATAGGATGAAATACTGGCAACAGTGGCCTTAAGACTGACCACATCGGACTCTTTAAGGCTTGCAATATTCCGTGCTGCCCGCCGATCTTCATAGGCGCGAGGATAGTTCTGTAATAAATCAAGAACTGTTTTAAGCCCGTTGCGCGAAAACATCGCACCCAGCTTAGGCCCGACACCTTTTAAATATTGAATTTCAGTCTCTAGACGAAGGGCCATGCTTGTATTTCATGACAAAAAAAAAGCTACGTCAAACACACAAAACAGATACACTTATAAAAATGACTTTCAAAGATTATTTTCGCATTAGACTCAGCATAATAAGAGCGTTTGAACAGCTGCCTTTTGATATTTATTTGCATCTTGACGGAAAACTGGTCACTTATATGAAGCAAGGCGAAATATTAACCTCTGAAAAAATATCCAATCTCCATATCAAAGACAGTGGTGAATCATTTTTTGTTCACAATAGCTCCAAGCAAATATACCGTGATTATGTAAAAGCGTCGATGGATTCAGACAAGATAACAAATGATGTTAAGGCTACTATTCTGCGTGAAAGTTCAATGTCCATTTTAGAAGATCTTTTTGAAAACCCTGACGTCAGCGCGGCTCTTGAGCAGTCAAAACCAATCATCACAGAACTCTTGCAATTCATGGATAATGCACCAGAATCTATTGGAAACTTAATCAGTTTAACAAGCCATGACTTCTATACCTACAATCACTCCTTTGATGTCAGTATTTATTCATTAGGTTTAGGGCAGGCACTTGGTTTTGATAAAAAAACACTAGAAGAACTCGGACAAAGCTCTTTGTTTCATGATATTGGTAAAAGAAATGTTCCACTTGAAATTCTATGTAAAAAGGGTGCACTTGATGAGAACGAATGGGCTGAAATGAGAAAGCACCCTGCCTATGGTTTAAAAATTCTAAACCAAAGCGAAAATATCAGCGATGCAGCAAAGGCCGCCTGTTATGAACATCATGAATCTTGGGGCGGCGGAGGCTACCCACAAGATTTGTCAGGAAATGAAATTCATCCTTTTGGGCGCATTGTGGCCTTAACCGATACCTACGATGCCATGACAACACAACGCTCGTACAATACTCCTATGAAGCCCACTGAGGCTCTGAGTATGATGAAAGAAAAACTTTCGAACAAATTCGATCCGGACATGCTAAATGCCATGTACTCTACACTATTTAAAATGAAAAAAAAGGCCACTTAATATGGCCGCTACAGATGGATCGACTAAAGTTATTGTTTATGCACTATTTGCCAATTTAGGCATTGCGATTATTAAATTTATCGGTGCACTTTTTACTAAGAGTGCCTCATTACTTGCGGAATCCATACATTCCCTTGCAGATTGCACCAATCAAGTTTTTTTACTCATCGGCGCCAAAAAATCCAAAAAGCCAGCAGACGAAAAACATCCTTTAGGTTACGGACGAGAAAGTTTTTTTTGGTCTTTTTTAGTAGCCATTTTGCTTTTTTCAATGGGCGGAATTTTTGCCATTTATGAAGGTGTTCATAAACTGACAGCAATTGATCAAGAACTTAAAATGCCCTTTATTGGCGTAGCTATATTGGTTGTTTCAATTCTGCTGGAAGCTGGATCTTTTTGGGCCTGTGTAAAAGAAGTAAAAAAAATAAATACACACCCTAACCTTTGGCAATGGTTCAAAAAATCAACAGCTTCTGATTTGGTTGTCATTTTTATGGAAGATTTAGCAGCCCTATTAGGTCTAATACTCGCATTGATGTTTTTAATTATTGCAATATTAACAGGTAATCCGATGTGGGATGCCATAGGATCCGTTGTCATTGGCATGCTCTTGGTTATCGTATCATTTCTATTAGCCTATGAAGTTAAATCTTTATTGGTGGGCGAAGCTCCGACTGAAAACTATAAAGACGCCATTGCAAAACTTTTTTTATCGCATGATTCTGAAATGAAAATTTTGAAATTTATAGCTTTAGTTACGGGTAATAACCAAATAATGGTGAGCCTTAAAGTCCACCCGGGTTCTTGCACAAGTTGTGCAGTCCTGATTGATACAATCAATTCTGTTGAAGTTAAAATTAAACAGCAGTTTCCCGAAATCAAATGGATTTTTATCGAACCGGATCATGTAGATTAGGTCGCGTAATTAATTCCTCTTCCGAACCCTCTGAACAATGGTAAGTTATAACTTACCATTGTTCAGAGTACATTGAAACCACAATACATAGAAATTTAAAAACAACTCTCGTCTGACCAATTCACAAAACATTGATCGGCATTTTTTAGTATAATCTGAACGTCAACGATGCCCCACACGGGTTCTGATTCTGGCGGCGCCTTGGGTACACGATTTTTATTCAAGACGCGAAACTCGTCAAAACCCATCATCGTTACATTTGCGATTTCTAATTTACGAAGCAACCAATTCCATTTTTTATTTTCATTTGAATCTTTTTTATTTGAAATCAGAATCACTGATTTTAAAGGGGATATCCCGCGCTTTGCCAATCTTTCAATAATCTGCGTAATATCCGGATCTAAAATTCGCTTTTTCGTTTTAGGATTTTTTAATATCAAAAAACTTTCGGTATTGAGATTCACGCTGCCTGAAAAATGAAAGCCAGCAAATTCAAAAGAACTGCGCGTATCAACCAGCACGATATTTTTGTTATATTGATTGGCCGACTCTTCATTGATTTGAGTGGGTTTCATCTGGCACCCGAATAAAATACCACTTAATGATAAGCTTAATAACATTAACCATAAATGATGCAGTAAACGAATCCTGATCATTTGTTATGGCTGATCTTCATGGTCGGGAAAAATATAATATCCCGTATGCTCGGACGATCGGTTAGAATCATCACCACCCGCTCAATACCGAGCCCTACACCGCCAGTCGGTGGCATGCCGGTCTCGATGGCATGTAAAAAGTCCTCATCCATTGGATGTGCTTCTTCGTCATGACCACGTTTAGATTCTTGATCTTTCAGACGATTTCTTTGTTCTTCGGGATCATTGAGCTCAGAATACGAATTGCCGATTTCCATACAAGCGATAAAAGGTTCGAATCTTTCAACCAGTTTATTATTGCTTCGGTGTATTTTAGTTAAAGGCGAAATTTCAACCGGGTGATCCATCACGATAGTCGGTTGCCATAAATGAGGTTCGGCCGCGATTTCGAAAACTTTCATTTGCTTTTCGCCGCGAGAAAGATTTTCGAGCTTAATCGGCTTATCTGAATTTTTAACCAAATACGAATCTAAGGCAGAATCATTCTGAGGATCTAGACCTGCATATTCTTTAATGCCATCCATAACCGTTAAACGCCTCCAAGGTGTCGCAAAATCAACTTCTTTACCCTGGTAGACCACCTTAGTAGAACCTGTAATTTCACGACAAACAGTTGAAACTAAGTCTTCAAACTGTTTCATTTGATAATTGTAATCAGTATAGGCTTCGTAGTACTCAAGCATGGTGAATTCAGGATTATGAGACCTATCAATACCTTCATTTCTGAAATTCTTACCGACTTCATATACTTTTTCAAACCCGCCAACGATTAAACGTTTTAAATAAAGCTCAGGGGAAATTTTCATATAGAGCTTCATATCAAGTGCCCGGTGATGCGTGGTAAAAGGATGAGCCGCTGCACCGCCGTAAAGTGGCTGTAAAACCGGAGTTTCAACTTCCATAAATCCGCGATCATCTAGAAATTTTTTAATCGCTTTAATTATTTTTCCGCGCGTAACAAAAACTTTTCTAGATTCCGCATCCGAAATCAAATCTAAGTGACGATGGCGATATTTAATTTCGATATCCTGAATACCATGAAATTTTTCAGGCAAGGGTTCTAAGGTCTTTGTTAATATCTGAAATATTTTGATATAAAGAGACAGCTCGCCCTTTTGAGATTTAAAAATATATCCCTCTAAGCCAACGATATCACCCAAATCAATAAGATCAAAAGCAGTGCGATCCGTTTCAGTTAACTCCTCAACTTTTACATAGCACTGGAATGTTCCGGTTTCGTCCTGAACATTAAAAAAACTGGCTTTACCCATTTCCCGCTTGGTCATCAGGCGTCCGGCAATTCTAAATACTGATTCGGTTTTTTTCTCACCTGAATTGATATTGCTGAACTCGGCAATTAACTGCACAATGTGCGCAGTTTTATTAAATGCGTAGGGATAAGGATTGATCCCTTTTTCCCGCAGCATATTTAATTTTTTTCGTTTTTCAGCTTTTATCGGATTATCTAAACTCTCACTCATAATTTTTTTCCAGCAAAGGCTTCCATCACGTTATGCAGTAATTCAAGAGATTCTTTTTTAGGTCGCTGAAATGCATTTCGGCCCATGATCGAACCAAAAGCGCCGCCCATGGCTAACTGTTTTACTTCTTCTAATAACTCAGGCGTGCCCTTGGCCTCACCGCCCGAAAAAATAACCACGCGCTTGCCGTTAAAACAGCTTTTTACAACGTGATCAATTCTTTGTGCCATTGTAGTAACTTTTATTCCTTGAGCTTCATAAACTTTTTTAGCTTCAGCTTGTTCGATGTGCGCCGTTGGTGGTTTTACTTTGATAATATTTGCACCCAGCTGAGCTGCAATATGAGCCGAGTAGGCAATCACATCAATTGCAGTTTCACCCTCTTTAGAAACTTGCTCTCCGCGCGCATAAGCCCAAATCACCACAGCTAAGCCAGCTTTTTTAGCCTGACGAGAGGCTTCAGCGATTTCTTCATACATCTGTTTACGCTGGGCAGAGCCTGGGTAAATAGTAAACCCAATTCCTGTACAACCTAAGCGTAAAGCATCATCCACTGATGATGTTAAAGCCGAAATCGGATTTTTTGAGCCAAATAAAACATCTGAATTATTAATTTTTAAAATTAAAGGAATTTCACCCGCAAAATCTCGGGCGCAGGCCTCTAAAGCACCAAGCGGAGCGGCGTAAGCATTACAGCCAGATTCAATGGCGAGCTCAAAATGATAAGCCGGATCATAGCCATCCGGATTTTTAGCAAATGTTCGCGCGGGGCCATGCTCAAAGCCCTGGTCAACCGGAAGAATAACCAGTTTTCCCGTCCCAGCCAATTTTCCGGTATTCAGCATACGCGCCATATTTGTTAGAACCCCAATGTTTTCAGCTCCATACCAACTTAAAATTTCGCGAACTCTAGGTGTCATAGTTTCTCCTTAGCTAATACTTAATAAAAATACTCATCTGTAGCAAGTAGAGAGTAGTAAATAATGAGTTTAATTGACTTCCCTAACACACCTGATAAAGTTCCAAACACTTATGAATGTTACCTTTGAAGCGACCCCAAATCCTGCCACAATGAAGTTTAATTTCGGTCAGAAGATTTCAGATCAATCTTTTGATTTTCCGAACGTTGAATCTACAGAAAAATCCCCCCTAGCTGCTAAAATTTTCGGCTTTCCTTGGACCGCCGGAGTTTATCTGGGCGAAGACTTTGTTACTGTAACAAAGCAAGATTGGGTTGATTGGGACATTTTAGCCACACCCCTTGCAGGCCTATTAGGCGAGCATGTTGAAAGTGGCCAACCTGTATTGATCACATTACAGACAAGCCCTGATGATAACGAGCAAGATTCTGATACAGTTAAGCAAATCAAAAGAATTTTACAAAATGAAATTAAACCGGTTGTTGCGTTAGATGGCGGCGACATTGTTTTTGCGAAATACGAAAATCATATTCTATATCTTCGTATGCAGGGTTCTTGTGCCGGCTGTCCCAGCTCACAAGCTACGCTAAAAGATGGAATTGAGGTTCGAATGAAAGAACTCATTCCTGAAATCAAAGAAGTTGTATCAATATAAACTACGCCGCGACTTTTTCTGTTTTAGCTCTTAACTTTGGTAGCTCAATAACAAACTTGGTATTTTTTGATCTTGTATCAACAATAATTTTACCCTGGTGAATATCAATAATACCTCTGCAAAAACTGAGTCCAAGGCCCGCACCTTTTCCGTCGTGTTTTGTTGTGTAAAAGGGGTCAAATACTTTATCGCGTTTTTCACGTGGGATCCCTGATCCCGAATCAGTTACGCTGATCAGCACGTTGTCCTCAGTGGCTACGCTTTCGATGCGTATCCATTTTTCTGGAAGATTTTCAACGGCTTCGCTGGCGTTTATAATCAAATTATAAATAGCCTGTGATAACTGCTGAGATCTGCATTCAACCTTAACTGACTCAGGAAGATTGAATGGCGACAAAGTTATGCCACTTTGCTGCAATCGATGTTCACAGAATAATAAAGCAGAATCAATAATACTGGTAATTGAAACAGGTTTGAACTCAGCAGCCTCAGAAGAACTTGAGCTGCTATCGACCGCATAGGCCCTTAGAGCCTGCGTAATCTTAGAGATTTTAGCTACAGTTTCTTCTATTTTGCTAAGCATTTTTGAAAATTGATCTTTATTGAAGTTTTCATTACGCAGCATATCCTGCATCATCGATTCATTTAAAGAAATGACCGATAAAGGCGTATTGATCTCATGGGCAACACCTGCGGCCATTGTACCAAGTGCGGAAAGCTTTTCAGCCTGAACCAAATGCTCTTGTTGCTCCTGCAATTGCTCATAAGCAGCGCGCAGATCTTTATTGGCATTAACAACAGAAATCAATGCCGTTTTATAAGAATCTGCAATGTCGAGCTTCATTTGATCGACATATAGGAAGCATTCTATTTCACCAGCCTTAGCCTGTAAAACAGACTTACCGGTTCTTACTTTTGGGTACGTCACCCGGCCAATACAAACCCGCGGTGCGGTGATTGTGATTTTTTGATAAACCTTCGATAAACTAAGAATACTTTCACCTACAGTGACATTCAAAATTTCACGGAAAAATTCAGAAATTTCCTGGTAAAGTTCTTTTTTTTGTTCTTCCTGCAGATTCTCAAAAGACTTACCAATTAGTCTTGCGGCTAACTCAGTATTCAAAGCCATTATATATTCACCGTAAACCATTCCCGTAAACATAATGGAAACAAAGAAATTTTGCTCGCTTATTATACCCTCGGTAGTGAAGGTAACCGGCTTGGCCCTACTTGCCACATCTAACATGGCGTTAATATTTTTTGCAGCGGCTTCAGCAAAAACTCTCGTATTCACGAGGATCATTTTCTCAAATGTAGCGTTACTTTTTGGAACCATTGAACAGTTTCCTCTCGTTCATCCTGCCTACGCAGGTTAATTCATTATTAAGCAGCTAAAATTATCGGTTGAATTATCGGAAGTACTTTATTCTTAAAATCATCAATTGAACTTATATTACCCTTATTGATAAAAGCTTTTGCTCCGGCCTCAAGACAAGACCTTTGGACCTCTTCATCCAAAACGGCCGAAACCATTACGATTTTTGCTTTTGGATCAAGTAACATTAATTCTTCAAGACATTCTCTTCCATCTTTATTTGGCATTGTAATATCTAGTAATAAAAGATCAGGTTTCAGCATTTTATACTTGGTAATACATTCATTACCATCCTTAGCTTTTCCCACAACCTCATAACCTATATCTTTAAGGCGCTTTTCGAGTAGCGTAAGTATAACCCCGCTATCATCACATAACAAAACTCGCGTTGACATTAAAACCTCCACAGAATGACTAATGTACTAATCGGTCGGGACTTAGTAATAATAAAGGCCAATTTTTAAATTATCTGAAGTTTAATTAAATTTTGTTTTAATCAGCTCTTGGGCGGCCTGAATTTGCTCCAAACTAGGCCTAAGTCCGTATTTAGTTTGATAAGCATCTATATATTTGTCGAGCGCTCCTATTTCTTTTTGAGCTAATTGATCGACACTTGCCATTTCTTCTGTAGTTTTCAATAAAGGTTCAAACAGTAGGCGCGCCTGCTCAACCCCCATGCTCATTTGCTGCAAATAAAAATCATGAACCATATAAGGTAGCACTGTAAATAAAGAGGCTACCAGTACCCTATTATAAACCTTAGAAAACATATTAAAATAAGCCCTACCTTTAATCTTTGGCAGGTACTTCTCAACTTCTTTGCGGTGAGCATCTAGACCTTCTAACAATATCTTGTGCGCAAGCTCAGGCGGAAGAGACATCCCGACCAATTTCGGCATTCCTGCCCATGCCATACTCCAGCGCCAGTACTTCCAACTGATCGCCTCTGAAAAGTAATGTGTAAATTTTTTGAAAAAATCGGATTTGGAATTATTCAAACCAAAATGTTTTATGAGACCTTCATTCACAATACTTCTTCGGGCTTCAGATAAAATACTTTTTTCGACAAATGTAAGATTTTTACTTACAGCATCCGCAAAGGCCAGTTTATCAAGCTTATAAACAAAAGTTGCCAACTCAAAATGACTAAAATGGCTGCCATTTTTTTCAAGATTTTTAAACAAGCGCTTAAGCTTAAATAGTTTATAACTACGAAAAATAGCAGACGAGCTCTGTATATTCTCGTCTATTGATTGATCAAAAAACTTTTTTGAATACTTATTGTTGAGCTGGGTTAATACTTCAACTGCGCTTATTTTAGTGTTAGTAGCCGATTCAACGAGTTCCGAACAGAGGTTTGCGGCCCCGCCGTTGAGGCTTATAACCAAAAATAAAATCGCAATAAAATATTTAGCCCACATTAGATTTATTTCAAGGCCGCTGCGATATTAGCCTGCGTCAGTCTTAAGTTTGATAAAATCATATTAAGTTGATCCTGAGAGCTTTTGCTTCCCATCCCAACAACTGTAGATAGTAGTGTTGCTATATTGGTACCGCCCAAAGCCTGCATACTGCGTCTTTTTGTTTTAACGGCCAGGCCTAATGCCGTGGGAGCTTTATTAGCCACAATCTCTTTCATTTTTTTAGGTAAAAAGGGCGCCGCATAATTAAGGACTAGGGTTATAATTGCTGTAATCGCCACATCCGTTTGCCCCTCGTCAATCAATTGCTGTATATTATTCATCTGACTGTTAAGTGAGTCACTTATCTCTGAAAGTTTTTTAACTGCATCCACAATTAAAACTGCATCTTCGTTATTAGATTCGCTCGCAGTAGCTATCAGCTCTTCTTGTTTTTTATTTAGTAATTCTTTAACTTCACCCATATCGATTTTTTGTTTTGATACATACATTTCTAATGTCGAAGACAGTGCTCCCATAACAGCGGCCAACGTCAACTCAATAGAGGACTCTGCCTTTACATTTTTAATATGTTTTACAGTGTTCGCTAGCCCTAGTACTGTGATCATCAAGCGCGCGGCATTTACAAAGGCGTTTTGCTTTTCACCCTGGGCACCGGCTTTGTAGGTTTCAATTGACTTAATAAGCGCGGTTATCTGATCAAAGCTGCGTTTAAGCTGCTGCTCTTCAGCGTTAATACTTTGATCAATCAAGGACTCATCTACAAGATTTTCATTAGCTTTGGCTGCAAAGGCTGAATAACCGACTAGATTAAACGCCATAACAAGCGACATAAAAAGCGAGATTTTTTTTGATTTCACCAATTTCATACGAACTCCTTAACTCATTGTTTGAGCTACTAAGTTCAAAGCAGAAAACGTACCTATCTTAAACTAACTCCAGGGGCTAATAGGTGTCTCAATATTAGACAGTGCCTTTTTACGGCATTACTATTTTTGTATAACGACTTCATCACCCAATTTAATAACTCCAGTACTGGCCGGAGTTAAGTTAACACCAAACATCACTCCGCCAGCTTTTTTACGATCTTTTGCCAGAGTAGTTAGGGTCTCTTTTGATACAACTTCACCCGTTTCAACATCTTGAGTGATCACCGGACAACGCGCGCACGGCTTAGGGTTTTGTAGTAAAACCTCGCCAATTTTAACTTCTTTTATTTCGTCTTCAAAGTAAGATGGCAGCCCATCAATTATAATATTCGCTCTGAATCTTTCAATATAGCTTGGTGCTAAACTTTTTGCTTTTAATTTTTCATTTAAATCTTTTAGTGAGCTTTCATTAACGAGTAGCACGGGTCTAGAGTCTGCAAACATGGTTTCTTTAACTGCACGAGTTCCCGCAAGCTCTAAATCGCGAAAACTTTGTTTTTGGTAACGTACAAGTTTTACGGTTTTAGATAAAAAATCAGAAAGGCTTTCATTGATACTTTTATTTTCAATACCCGCTTTAAAGGTATCTCCCCAAATGGTAACATCTTCTATTTGTTCACATTCGTCAGCCAGGTTTACTAAAATTTTATTGGTTCCAGTATACAAATGTAAGAATGAACCATGAATGTGAGTTTTAATTTCGGCTAGTTTAGAGACTGTTCTTAATGTTAAAAATTGATTATTCTCATCTACGATCATCCACTGACGATCATATTGGGGGCCACGAGAGTCTATGTTCATCTCGGTGAGACTTATACCCCGACAAGATTTAACCGGGTAAATGTAAAGCCCGGTTACACGTCCTTTATCATTCATTACATACCCATAATATAATAAAACATCAAAGGCGCTACAATTGAAGCATCGCTTTCAACTATAAACTTGGGTGTATCAATAGCCAGTTTTCCCCACGTAATTTTTTCGTTTGGTACAGCCCCCGAGTAAGAACCATAAGATGTGGTTGAATCTGAAATCTGACAAAAATAACTCCAAAGTGGTACATCACCATGTCCCAAGTCCTGCGATAACATCGGCACAACACAAATCGGAAAATCTCCGGCGATACCGCCGCCAATTTGAAAAAATCCCACTTTGTTTTTAGTCGCTGTGCTCATGTACCATTCGGCCCAATAAATCATATAGTCAATGCCCGATTTTACCGTGCGCGAGCTTTTGATATCGCCCTTAATAATGTGACCTGCGAAAATATTCCCGGTGGTTGAGTCTTCCCAACCTGGAACAATGATCGGAAGGTTCTTTTCAGCAGCAGCTAATAACCAAGAATTTTTTGGATCAATTTGATAATATTGCTTTAATTTACCACTGAGTAATATTTTATACATATACTCGTGCGGAAAATAACTCTTAGCTTCTTTTTCGGCATTCTGCCATTCTTCTAAAACGGCTTTTTCAATACGACGTATAGCTTCTTCTTCAGGAATACAGGTGTCGGTTACACGATTTAAATGTTTTTCTAAAAGTTTTTGTTCATCTTCCGGAGTTAAATCTCGGTAATTAGGAATTCTAACGTAATGATCGTGGGCCACCAAATTGTAAACATCTTCTTCTAGGTTGGCGCCGGTACAGGAAATTGCGTGAACTTTATTTTGGCGAATCATTTCAGCTAACGATAAACCTAATTCAGCCGAACTCATCGCACCGGCCAAAGTTACTAACATTTTACCGTCTTGATTGATTAAGTTTTTATAGCCAACAGCCGCATCTTTTAAGGCCGCGGCATTAAAATGACGATAGTGATGATCAATAAATTGCGAGATATTCATAGGTACTCCTAAAGAAATTGAAGCCAGAATCTACTTTTACTGAGAGCTAGCAGCAAGCTTTTTTTGTTTTTTTGCCTCTTTAGCAAGCTTATACCAGTGATGAAAGGTCACAGACATCACCGTGACACCTAAAAGAAAAATAAAAAGTGCCATACCAAAGAAAATAATTAAACTCATTGGGTCTTCTCACTCTGCTCTAGAGCTTTTGCAATATCACATACCACCCAGGAGGCCATAGCTAAACCAAAGGCGCCGGTGACAAAGCTGGCTGTTCCATAAATCACCGACCTGTGCATACAACCATGGGGATCAATCTCTCCCTGCGGGCAAACGCATTTAAAACCCTGGCCATTATCATATTTTAATTCAATAGGCTGCATCGGTACTTCGTCAGAAAAAACACAGGGAATATTAAAAAACTTTTCTTTAGGAAAAGCATATTCCTGACGCAGGATCTTACGTACAGAGTGAGAAAGCGGATCAATATTAGTTTCAGCCAGATCAATAATCTTAATACGCGTTGGATCCATTTTTCCGGAAGCTCCGCCACTGGTAATAACTTTAATTCCGCGGCTGCGGCACTCATTAAGTAAGTGGGTTTTAGCGGTTAAATTATCGATGGCATCTACGATATAGTCAGGTTTTAAGGCCAATATCTGCTCAGAACTGTCCTTATTATAAAATAAGGGCATGGCTTCAACTACAGCCTGCGGATTAATTTTCCTTAACCTCTCAGCCATTACATTTGATTTTTTTTGGCCAACAAGCCCCTGTAAAGCATGTAATTGACGGTTGGCATTGGTGATGCAAATTTCATCAAAATCTATAATTGTTATACGGCCAACACCCGATCGGGCCAAAGATTCTGCAGCCCAAGATCCCACTCCACCAAGGCCGATAAGCATAACGTGTGAGTTAAACAGTTTTTTCATCATCTCATCACCAACTAGACGGCCCATACGGTCAAAGCGACGATGCAATGTATAATTATCTTCAACAATTTTAAATTTTTCTACAAAATTTTCAGTTTCCATAAAGTGGGTCTTTTATAACAGAAGAATCAAAGCCTGAAAAGCCTTTTAAAATTGCTACTAGTGACCTCGAGCACTTCAAAAGCATTGGTGTTTTTAAGCAAAGCTATGGCTTCAGCCACCCTAAATATAGAAGTAGAATCGTTCAGGTCTTGCCAATCAGCCGGAGCCTGGTCAGGGGAATCACTTTCGATTAAAAGGTTCTCAAAACCTAGCTTTTTAACACAGTCCTGAAGTTTTTTGTTTTTATCAAATGTAATGGCTCCACCCACAGAAATTAAGAATCCACGATCAACATATTTTTTAGCAACCTCATAACTTCCGTTAAAAGAGTGAACAAACCCCGTAGTTGAAGGGACTCCCCAAATATCAAAAATCTGTATCGCTTTATCGTGGCACTGTACAAGATGTAAAACCATGGGCTTTTTAAAAACTTTTGCTAATTCGATCTGATTTTCAAATATTTCAATCTGCAAACCTTCTGATTCTTTCATAATGTGTGGTCTAAAATCCAAACCCGCCTCACCCAGCGCCATCGCCTGAGGCAACAACTGCGCAAGCTGATCTAATGCTTTTTCACAGTTTTCTGATGTATGTTCGCTGACAAAATAAGGGTGCAAACCAAAACAAAGTCCGAAGTTCTGCGGATATTTTTCATGTAATTTCATCTGTCTTAACCATTCATCTGGATTAACGCCACCTTGCAGAAAAAATTCGATATTCTTCTCTGCACAGAGCTCAAGGCTAAGCTTTATAGTGCTCTCGTCCTGATTTAAACGGACATCTGTCCAGTGCGAGTGGGCATCAATATATTTCACAACTCATCTCCAATTAAATACTTATAACTTAGGTCCTGACCCTACTTCTAGACTTGCCCCATTTCAAACTTATTCCGATATATAAAGAACTGTTCCATTGAAGGAGTACTTATGAGTCATGAAAATTTGCAGATGTTAATCGAAATTAAAACCCAGAATAGCGCCATACTTAAACCACATGAAATGCGTTTTTGGGATTTAAAATCTAATGATAACCCAAAGCATCTACATAATTTGGTACCCAGTTCACCCTTTAAATTTTATACAGATGCCATACTGGCCCTATGTTATCATAAAATGACAGATTATAAATTTTCGACAGCCGAACAAAAAAGTTTTTCTTCAACCGCTTATCGCACTTTTGATCCTTATACTGAAATTTTTCATAAATCCGCGCCCCGAGTTAAATCATTAAGAAGTAAAGATTTAACTCAGAATCTGCACTTTGAAAATTTTGAAAAAAAAATGACCGAAGCTTGGTCCCAGGCTTTCAGTAAAAATGCTATTTCATTTCCTAAATTAGTGGCCGCACTCGATTGTATTTCAGAATTTGAGCATTTTATTTCTGCACCTCTCATTTATAACTTTTCAATTCAGTTCAGCGAAAAATTCACAGAAAAACTTATCTGTTTTTATTCTTTGCTGTTTCATTTACGCTCTATCGTTGCTGTGGATCACAATGCGCACGTTGAGGACAGCTCTTATGAATCCGTAAAATGTGATTCAATTTCAGACTACCTACCTAAATCTGAATACATTATTAACGATGCTCTTTTGTACTGGCATTTTAAAAAACTAAGTGTTCCGTTTGTAGGGCATAAAGACAAAGATGTACGTCTTGAAAAACTATTTATTGAGCCCATGCATAAACATTTTAAACAATACAGCCACAATGCCTGCAATCTTATAGATCAACTGCCTCCTTCTTTCTTAAACTCACTTAATCATACAGAGTTAGAAGAGGCTTTGCACCATGTACAAATGGATTGGCTATTGGGTTCTGAAGGCGGTTTGTTATTTAAAATTCGTGAAGAATTGTTTGGCGTATTAGATGGCTACGATAAAATTTTCTGGCCAGAGTGCTCAAATCTGAAGCCCAAACAAGCTTCAACATTAAATCTTTGTTTTGAATTGTCAGAAAAAGATTTATCAAAATCTTTTTCTGCAGCTTAGGCTTCTTCAGCCCGATCTGCAAAAAACTTTTTGTATAGAAAATAACTAACGACAACCAATAAGATGCAGAGTAAGCCGATTTTAAACTGCTTAAAAAACTTAAGTATATAATCTCCATAATAAGCCAATAACAAAACCTGAGTCGGCACTGAAATTGCCGCGGCTATGCCATCAATCAAACAAAACTTCCAAGCTGGGAATTTTAACATTCCACATGCCAAATGCCCCGGAAACCTTAAACCCGGCGTAAATCTAAAAATTCCACAAGCATAGGCGCCATATTTTTCGGTCCACATTTCAATTTTAACTCTGTTTTCTTCAGATAAAACGCTACGCACCGGTTTCCAATCAAATATTTTTCGGCCATATATCCTCCCAATGGAGTAAACTAAAAAATCAGCAAAAAAAACCGCCAAAAATGCTACAAGAGCCGCCGTCTCAGCTTCGACATGCGGTGCTCCCACAAATGGAGGTGGGTACATTTGCGGTTGAGCACCCATATAAGCTAAAAGACCGACGCTCACAAGCGTGGCTTCTTCAGGTAAAGGCAAACCCACTGAAGACAGGAGCATCATAATAATTATAAATGAATACACCCACATAGGCTCGTAGGCATATGGTACTAGGCAGACCAAACTATCCTTACTATTCCACAAACAGTAAATTAAAGAATCATTCATCTTGATACTCTTTATATTTCATACCTATCTATCATGAGCATTTTTGCCTCATTTGTTAAGCTCTTGTTGGCTCTTGAAGTGAGTCGGTACACTGTGCTATGCAAAAGCATGTCTTCAATTATAAATCCCCAGACAAATACAATGGTTAGCTCTCAAGGTTTTGAATATGGGGTAAAGCACTTTTACAACCAAAAGTCTGGCTCAATAAGTGAAATTCTGTTTGATAGTATTCAGTTGAGCCAGACCGACATATCTGCGCTGCTTAAATTAGGTGCGATCTATATTAATAATGAAAGACAGCTCAACAACAATATCATTTCTGCTAATAATCTATTTCGCGTGCACACTAAGCCCCGTAGGTATAACTGCAATTACAACTGGAGCTCACTGATTGTTTATGAAAACTCCGACTTCCTTGTTATCAACAAGCCTTCAGGAGTTCCCAGCCACCCGTCTGTTGACAATGTTATTGAAAATTCACTCACACAATTAAGTCTGGCAAGTGGTGTACCACTTTTTATTACTCACAGACTTGATACTTTAACTTCGGGTTTAATTGTTTACGCAAAAAACACGGCGTTTGTAAAAAGTTTTAACAAACAACTTCAAGAAAAAACCATCGAAAAAAAATATGTGGCGCTGGTTGAAGCCACGCATGCTTTACCCAAAAAAGTAATTCACTATATGGAACCTTCAAAGCGCGCGCCAAAAAACGTTTCAGAATCTTTTGTTGAGGGTTGGGCCTTTTGCGAACTTGATATCCTTTCTCAAAAAAAGTTTTCACACGACTTAAGCCATCTTAAAATTAATCTGCTAACCGGCAGAACCCATCAAATACGCTCACAATTATCAAACCTTCAAGCTCCGATAACCGGCGATATTTTGTATGGTGCTAAACAGGATTACCAACCTCAGACGCTTACGCCGGCCATCGCACTTAGAGCCTGCGAGTTAGAATTCAACTGGGGCACTGAACGTTTAAGATTTAACCTGAGTGAGGAGCTTGAACCTTAACACCACGGCCTTGCAGTGTGCGGGATAGCTTTAGCTTATACAATTTTAAAAGTTCCGCCTTGACCTCTTCGCCTTCCGTAAACCCGAAGGCATAGGCAATCGCCTGTAACGTGGCCATACCGAATTCAGTCGTTTCAGCTCGCAAAAATTGAGTTTCGATATTTGGCGCTTTAATCATCACTCGTGGCAAATCTTTCAATTCAGAATGGCGATGGTGAACTTTACTGGCCTGACGCCAGTTGCCATCCGGAACAATTAGGTTAATTGGCAGTAAACTTTTTCTTACAAAAACTTCGTTAAGTTCTACGGCTTCATCTGAGGGATAAAATAAAACATGTCGGTAATCAGGGGTCAGTTGCGAGGTTAAATCAAGCGGTGCATCTATTTTACCTCGCACAAACACCTCACTGTTCGTCAGCGCTTTTACGGCCAGCATTCCGGTATTAGTCGTTCTTTTTAATTCCCTCGCATGAATAATTAATGTGAGCTTAGTTTTTAAATTCAACTTGGGTATGAATTCACAGATACATAGATTTTTATGTAAAAAACAAACTTCACAAGGGTTCTGCGTTTTACGCTGACCTTTGGGTTTTAATTTTTTTGTTGTTGATGTCTGTTGCATACGTTAAGTAATCATAATTTTAGGACTCATGCAACAAAAGCGACAAAAAATTAAAAGCGTGATTTGTAATACATGTGCAGCAGGTAGTCCGTTTTATATTACAACACGATTTTTAGCTAAGGTGTTTTCTCTTTCGGAAGATGAAAAACATCTTCCGAAACGGTAAGTAACTCGCCAATAATTTTATTAATGGTTTATAGACATTTAGCGCTACTGTATCTCATTAACAGGCCAACAATTCGGTTTTCCAATTCTCTGTCTGTTTTATATAGGTGTGGGTGCTCAACAAAATGATGCGGGTGTGATTTCATATGTGTACAGTTGCAGCGACAACAGTATCGCTGCGTGTACAATTGTCTTGAAGCATATGCAGCTGCTTTAATTAATTATTACAGTCATATTTAAACGATTTTTTGCATAGGGGTTTTCTCTTTAGAACCAACATCGAATTTTACATCTAAGAATATAATAACAATAAATATTATAGGAACTATTAGCTAAGTTTGAAATGTTTTTTCGTTTATCTGCCAAATACAATATTATCACATAATAAATATACTCCTTAACCTGGCTCGCGATTTGCTGCGTCTTAAGATTAGAGGCAAAAGGGGTCAGATTGACTCCCTTTTATGGAGGACTACTGGAATCAGAGAAGCTCACAACTCGTAAGTTTAAACCTCGAACCGATCTCGAAAAAAGTGCGAATGAACTCATTGATAAGGAGCTCGAAAAGCTGCCAATAGACGGCAAACTTAGAACTACGATAGTTGATGAAGGAGTCAGTTTTTCGATCTCCATGGTTGCTATTGTTAAAAACAGATTATTTAGTTCTGAGTCCCATCACCGCAAAGATTTACTTGTTGGCGCTGACCGCTATTGGCAGTTAGATAAAATTAAATTGGTCTTAGCTGATTTAATTTATCAAATTAAAAAGAGTTTTAAATTGTAAATGTTTAAGCTTAAGCTGTACTTGCACTGCCTATGTTCACTCCCAACCCAAGGGAGAACCTCTCCATAGCAAAGATCAAAAAAAAGATTTATCGCTTATTGAATCGAAACAATTCCAAAGACCATCTGTAGCTAATTAGAGTCCTTTTTCCACCTCAGTAACTCAGTGTACAAGTACACTGAGTTACTGAGTACATAGTGTCGCAAAAATAATTTCAAACTAACTGCTAGATAAATCTGAGGTCTACGAAGTAATAATAGAACTATATGTGAAAATCGTGGCGTCGCTACTGATTTTCACTATTAACTATAACATATTGATTTTACTTGTGATTTGGAGGTGACGGAGGGACTTGAACCCCCGTACAAGCTTTTGCAGAGCCTTACCTA